>ODAI011237875.1_pt1 | contig 51584 bp, 40 predicted proteins | sample 1539321 | NCBI WGS metagenome assembly ODAI01 (sample SAMN02144231, study PRJEB22623) | gut metagenome | biome: sheep rumen | host: Ovis aries | place: New Zealand
CCTTCCCCGTCTTTCCAACCAAGTCCCCGGACAGACTCCGCTGCGACGGAGATCCTCCTCCCGATACCAGCGCTTCAATTCTGTTCCTAAGGGAGCACGAAGCATCGAATCTGGGGTGGACTGACAGGAGGCGAAGACGTTCTACACCACCCAGGTTCGGCAAAAGATGACTTCTCTCATGCCGGGCTGCTCCCCCATGTTGTCATGGTCGGGGGGAAGCCGGAGCCTAGCTGGTGAATTGGGGATTTCTTCAGAACATGCGACCAAGCGTTCTGCCTGCCACGTGATGGAATTTAGACTATTCGCCGAAAAACCACAAGAGCGACGGCGCCTGGGAGGCATCCAGGCTGATCCCGACACCACGAAAGCGAACGGGGCTGTGCAGAGCACAGCCCCTGTTCGCTGCATGCCTGCCGGCCTGCGTGCCGGCAAAGAAAGAGTGCCGAAGCGCGCCCCAGGCAGGCTCTGGCACCTCCAGCACAGGCGATGTCCTGCGCCAGACAGGGATTCACTCCCGCTTATTCGTTTTCGTTGCCCTACTCTTCGTCCTCGTCCGGGTACTGGGACGGTGCCTTGCCAACGGCCTTTTCAAGACGTGGATAGCGACGCCCCTTCTCTGCGGGCAGATCAACGGCTTCAACGGTTATCTGGTGCTCCCACTCGTCGCCGAAGTCGAAAATGTAGAAGAAGACCTCGCCAGGCTCCAGCCCGAGAGAGCCTATCGTGGCCTTGGCTGCGTTCTTCGTCTTGGGCATGCCCATGTCGGGAATGCCCTCGAAGGCATCAGCCATGCCGTAGTGGTCAGCCTCGGGGCCATTGGGGTCCTCGCCGACAATGAATTCGTACATGTGCTCGTCGAAGCGATCGAAGGCCTTAAAGATGCACTGGTGCAGCTGTTCCAGCGTGTTCTTCTAGCGGACGAGGACGGTGCGCGACACATCCCCCTCCTGGAAATCCTGCCAACCGTTGCGGACCAAATCCACGCGCAGGCGAACAAGCAATACGTCCTTCTCCGCCTTTGTCTTTGCCGTTGTCTTTGCAGTCATGCCTTGCTCCTTTGCTGCGTTGGGCTAGGGGGGACGGGGCACCACCTGTCCTGCCGCCACTGCTGTTAACACGTTGAAAGAATACGATTCCGTCGAGACCTGTCGCCGTTGTCCCCAGCCGCTCAGTCCTCGTCCCAACAGCGATACTGCGCCGGACTTTCCCCGATCTTCTCCACGAGCAGGGGATAGCGGACCGCCTCATGAAGCGGCACGTCGAGAGCAAGCACGGTGATGCGGTGCCACCAGTCGTCGCCGAAGTCGAAGTTGTAGTAGAACACATCGCCTGGCTTCAGGTTCAAGGACAGCATCCTGACTCTGGACGAATCGATGCAGGGGAAGTCGTCCGGAAACGTTTCCAACTCGTCGGGAACGCCGTAGCGCTTGACCCCTTTCGCTGGCATTTCATCGTAGACCCAGGGCTGATCGGCGCCGAACCAGAAGTCGTGCAGATGCCAGTCGAAACGGTCGAAGGCGGAGAAGATGCTGTCGTGCAGCTTCCTGAGCGTTTGTTTGGGTTTGATGTCGATGATGCGGTAGATATTCTTGTCTCCTAACTCCCGTCCTTCGCCGGAGAGCAAATCAATGCGGAGCCGAATGGCACCCTCAGGTTCCAAGTTTGCTGCATTTGCCATGCTATCTTCTCCCTGCCACGTAGGGATGCTTGCGATCTTTCACCACAGGCGTCTTGACGGAGATCACCCGAATTTTTCCAGAAGTCTGATCTCCTGGGACAGGGCATCCACTTCCCTGCGCTTCTCGGCAACGTTGACCGTGCTCTTGATCTTGATTTCACTGCGCATGGAGCGACTCGCGAGATCGCTGGCCTCACCAAGGAAGTCGCGCAGAATGGCTGCCTTGGTTTGGAGGCTGTCGCGACGGGCAATGAGGGCCGTGAGCGTCTCGCCGCCATCGTCTGTGGCGGCATTCGTCAAGTTGATGCGTCTGACGAGTTCTTCGAGCCTCGCGACCAGTCCGTTCAGTTCGGCAAGCAGCGCCTTGGGATCCTCGGCAGGCGTCTCGCCCTCCTGCACCCGCGCATTGCTGCACAGGCGTCCCTTGAGCTGAGCCAGCCGTCGCTGCACGTCGGCGCGCTCCTGCAGTGCTTCAGCAAGCTTCATGCACTCCACCTCGTTGAGCCGTATTCATGCCCTCGCCCGCATTGCTTCAAGGCGAGCCAGGGAAGGATAGAGCCACGTTCGGCAAGGCAAAGCATACTGCGAAGTCATCCGCTCGGCAAATGTCACACCGCCTTGCGACTCCGCCAGAGCAGACTTGCGAAAGCAGGGCTATTTCAAGTACAAGCGAGTGTTCCGCATGCTGGGACAGAACATGATCCGGCGCCATGCCACCCGCTCGCCGGACGCTTTTCCCGCAAGCTTCCTTTCCAAGGCCCCCGTATGAAAAAATTCGTCGCATGCCTCGCCCTGCTTCTCTGCTGCGCCCTGTGCGCCTGCGATAGTTCTCGTTCCGACAAGCCTTCCACGCCGCTTCTGGGCATCGTGGACATGGACCGCGTCATGCGCGAATCGGCTCCAGCCAAGGCCGCGCGCAAGCATTTGGAAGATGTGCGCGATGTCCTGCAAAAGGGGATGAAGGCGCTGGAGGAAGAGTGGAAGGACGCGCCTGAAGCTGAGCGCTCCAAGACCATTGCAGAAGGTCTGTCCGCATTGAACCGGCAGATGGTAGCTGAAGAAAACGCGGCAAACAGGCTTGTCGCGTCCATCCTGCAGGAAGAATGCGAACGGTGGCGGGCAACGCACAAGGCCATTGCCGTGATCTCAAAGCAGCGACTGCTGGCGGCCGATGCCGGAGCCGACGTCACGGCCGACATCGTTAGCGCCATGAACACCCGCACGCTTGATTTCCCCTCCCTGCCGACTGTGCAGATCAAGAAGCGGGAGGAGGCCAGTCACGGCACCGGACAACAGTCCGCTGAAGAGCAGAAGGCAAAAACAGACAAGCGCCCTGCTACTGCTGGCCAGCAGTAGCTTCTCAGGAGACTCAGTGCCAGGCACAGCCATCGGGACTGCAGGATCTGCCTGGCGAAGTCTCCTGCACCGCATCCTTCGGCCTACGCGCCCTCTGATTGCGATCGGCAGCACCTTCTGCAGAATCTCGAAATAGGCGACCGTCATGGTGCCAAAAACCTCGCACCTGCCGTCAAAGACACAATGGGAGACGAGGCGTATGCCCTGTGCTCTGGCTTCAGCCATGCCGGCGGCGAACTCGGTCGCCCATGTATCCGAAGCCAGCATGGCGCGAACATGCCGCTCCTCATTCCAGGCCGGCCTCGGCGGCAAGTCCTGCCAGCACCGCATGGTCGCTGACATGGAGACCGTCTCTGAAGCAAGCATCGAAAAGATGCACCGACATGTTAAAAGGACAACTGGCGACGGGTAAAAGATGCAACCGGCGGCATGTTAAAGATGCAGTAGCCATGCCAACGCCAAGATGATGACAATGTTCTGGAACGGGCAGAAAAGAGCAACTCCGCCAGCCAGAGGACATAGGAATACAATCGACTATAGACTCTAGACAAGAGTCAAATTTCAATGATCTTGTGTTACTTTTTTAACACAAATTTTATATCATTTACCTCATTCATGCCTGCATCTAGGCACTTAAACATTATCTTTTTCCCTCCAGAAATTTTAACACCACCATCTTCGTAGTTAAACTGCTTCTGTGTAGTGATTATGAATGGCTTATCAACTTCATTATTATCCCCACCCCAAACATGTTTTCCGCCTTGTGTCATCGCATAATAATACACACTAAAAAAAGGACTGTAAGTATATGGTTTAATTATTTTTGTCTGTCCAGGATCAATAGCCCCACCAGCCTTTCGCTTTGTCTTTCGCTTCTTCTGCATCATCTCCACCAAAATCTGTTTGTTTTTCAGCAAAAGCTATAAATATTTTAGCATCAGTTTGGTTAGTAATTTTTGCTGTAACTATTGGTTCTCCATTGCAAAATGCATGTGAATACATCATTAACACAACAAGAAACAAAAATAATGAAACTACTATTTTAATTTTTTTATAATTGCACCCTAAAGTAAATTTTAATATTTCCAACCTAATTCACAGTAATTAAATTCTATTACAGGGCATTCCAGAAAGAAACCTTGAGGGGTTTAAGTTGCTTATCGTGGGCAATCATGTCGAGATGCATCATGCCAAGCGCCAGCGCATCGAGATCGAGCACGTGCTCGCTTTCGCGAAAGTCGATAGTGGGGCAGTAGGCCTTGCACTTCTCGCACCAGTCTATGCGCTCGCCCCAGCTTGTGCCCGACTGCTTGAAGATGTTGGACGAGCCCTTGTCCTCGCTTCCGCAGGAGGGGCAGGCGATGCGCTTGAAGAGCCAGTCTGCGCCGCAGGCGCCACAGTGCAGATGCCTCCTGCCGCCGCCGGCCTGCAGGAAGGGGTTGTCCTCCTGGCTTGGCCTGGCTAGCCAGGCTATAGTCGCAAAAGCGCCGCAGACGGGACAATAGCCCTGCTGCCAGCGGTTGCCGGCGTCCCAGGGATTCTTGCCGTCATGGGCCTTGACGTAGCCGTCCACCATGGCGCGCAGCACGGGCGAGAGGCACATCTCGCCGGCAAACTTGAGCACCTCGGCATCGATGCCGGCCTTTTCAGCCACGGCAACAACGGCATCGTCGTCGCCCGAGAGCACGGCCTGGGCAAGCGCTTCGCGCGCATCGCGCTCCCCGCCGCACGCCGGCTTGCCGGCGAAAAAGTCCTCGAGAGCGCCTGCGCTCTTCTTCAGGGCATCGGTCTTGACCAGCAGGGGAAGCATTCCCTTCGCGCTCTGCGCGAGCGCATCGGCCGTGCCTGCGCAGTCCCAGCCGGCCAGCAGAGAGACGCCTTGGGCCTCCCGTTCCAGATCAAGTTCGGGAATGGCGACGCCCCGCGCAGCCAGCGGGCCGGCAAGCTCGCCGGCAAGCCTGCCGAAAGCGTCGATGACAGGTTCGAAGGCACGGAGCACGGGCTCCAGCACCGGACGGCGCTCCACGAGAATCTTCATAGTTTCAGAGACACTGAGGGAGGAAGGCAGAGACATGGCACACTCCGGCGTTGCTGTTGTTTGGGATGCGGAAAAGCTAGCACAAATCGGCACCGATTGATACGCAAAGCGCAAAAAAACGCGACGGCCCCAGGCAGGTACGCCTGAAGCCGTCGGCTTCATATGGTCTGCGCCCTTCCGGCAAAAGCCTGAAGGCGACTTGACTGCGTGCTACGCTACTGCACGGAAGCGAAGGGGAAGTACCGATCCTTGGTATCCACCAGCAGATAGATGACGTTCACATCGTTGGGATCGGCGAGATAGGCTTTCGGGAAATCCTTTTTAACCACTTCCAGACGCTTCTTGGCCTTCTCGAGGATCTCCTCGCGTTCGCCAAAGGACATGGCTCCGGTGGGACAGGTCTTGACGCACATGGGCACCATGCCGGCGCCAACGCGGTCAATGCACATGTCGCACTTGGTAAGCATGCCGGTTTTTTCGTCCCTGCGGGGGACGTTGTAGGGGCATGCCTCGCGGATGGACTCGCAGTCCTCCGCGCTGAGCTTCTGGGTCAGCTCGGTGAAGATGACGGCACCCGTTGCCTCATCCTGGACAATGGCGCCTTCAATGGTCATGTCGGCAGTGTCCTTGCATGGAGGCTGAACGCAGTGGCGACACTGTTCAGGGAAGAAGTTCCAGTGCACAACGCCCTTTTCATCCATGTAGTCGTTGAAGCGAACGATCTTCAGGTTGTAGGGGTTCAGCTCCGGCGGATTCTGGTGCGATCCGGTCTGCTTCGTGTCGTTAGCAGGCAGATTGTGCCAATCCTTGCAGGCCAGCTGGCAGCCACGACATGCCGTGCACCTTGAAGTGTCTACAAAAAAAGCTTTCGGCATAGTATTGCTCCTTGAATGGGGGTCCTCCGCCAGGGGAGGACCCCCGCTTCGCTAGCCAATTTCGGTGAGCTTGTCTGCCTTGCGCAGGTTAACCATGCAGGCCTTGTCTTCCTGAATGAAGGTATTCGGGTCAAGGACCATAGTGGTCAGCCTGTTGGTGGAGTCGCCGCACTTGGGCGTCAGCCAGCCATAGGCAAAGGGCATGCCCACGAGGTGGACAGTCTTGCCCATGATCTTGAACGGACGGATGCGGTAGGTGACCATGGCAATGGCTTCCACCTTGCCGCGGACACTTTCCAGAATGACGCCGTCGCCGTTCTTGATGCCCTTTTCCTTGGCGAGCTCTGGGCTCATCTCCACATAGAGCTGAGGTTCGGCCTCCAGCAGGCCGGGGGTGTTGCGGGTTTCGCCGCCGCCGCACCAATGTTCGGTCATGCTGTAGGTCGTTAGCACTATGGGGTACTTCGGATCGCCAGGAGCAGCCATCTGCTTCATGTCATCGCCGAAGTAGCGGAAGACGGGCGAGGAGAGCTGCTTGGAGAAGGGGTTCGTCTTGAGCGGCGTCTCAACGGGCTCATACTGTTCGGGGAAGGGGCCGTCCTCGCGGCCGGGGCCGAAGAGGTGGCCGACGCCGTCGGGGTTCATGATGTAGGGCAGGCGTCCCTTTTCCTTGTCCGCAAGCGGCGCGCCGCCGCCATCGACGACGTCGCCGACCCATTTCTTGGCCGTCGCGTCCCAGGCGATGACTGGCAGGTCAGGATTCCACGGCTTGCCGTTCACATCGACTGAAGCGCGGTTGTAGAGCACGCGACGGTTGACCGGCCAGCACCAGGACCAGTTCGGGTAGATGCCGAGCTTTTCCTGCATGGGATTCTGGCTGAGGTCGCGGCGCTTGGCCTTGTTGCCGCCTTCCTCGGTGTAGCTGTTGCAGTACAGCCAGTTGAGCGAGGAGGTCGTGCCGTCGGCCTTGAGGTCCATGAACTTGTCGACGAGCTGGCCCTTGTGGAAGGTCTTGTCGCCCACGGTGACATCGGCTTCATAGTAGCCGTTGATGCGCTTGGTCCACTCTTCGGCCTTGAAGTCGGCGGGCCAGCGGAGGCCCAGAATGGGCTCCTTGTGCTTGCCGCCTTCAGCCCGGTAGAGCTCGCGGACCTTGTTCATCAGCGGGACAATGATGTGGCCGAAGTCGCGTGCCTCGCCCTGGGGCTCGATGGCCTTGTCGAACCACTGCAGCCAGCGGCCGGAGTTGCTGATGGTACCTTCCTTCTCGATGCGGTGGGCGGAGGGAAGGAGGAAGACCTCGGTCTTGATCTTCGAGGGATCAACGCCCGGACGGTGCCAGTTGTCGGTCGTCTCGGAGTTGTGCACTTCGCAGCCGACCATCCACTCGAGGTTGTCGAGGGCTTCGCGGACCTTGTTGGTGTGCGGGAAGCTCTGGCAGGGGTTGACGCCGAAGACGAAGCCGCCCTTCATCTTCTTCTGTTTGCCCTGCTCGATGGCCCAGTAGTACGAGTAGTTCTGGCCGGGCTCGAGCTTGGCGAGCCAGTCGTAGCCAAAGCCGTTTTCCTTGGTGGCCGCATCGCCGAACCAGCCCTTGAAGAGGCTCACGATGTACTTGGGGTTGTTGCTCTTCCAGTTGGTGCTCTGCGGACGCGTGGCTGCAGGCGTGTTGGCCTTGACGTACTCGTCGAGGGTCTGCCAGTTGGCGCGCGGAGTGGGGAAGTAGCCGGGCAGGGAGTCCCACAGGATGGTGTGGTCCGTGGAGCCCTGCACGTTGGGCTCGCCGCGGAGGGCGTTGATGCCGCCGCCGGCGACGCCGATGTTGCCAAGAAGGAGCTGCACGATGGCGGAAGTGCGGATGTTCTGCACGCCGGTGGTGTGCTGGGTCCATCCGAGGGCGTACAGGATGGTGCCGGCCTTGTCAGGCTTGCCTGTGGCCGTGAACTGCTTGTACACCTTGAGGATGTTTTCCTTGCTCACGCCGGTGACCTGGGAGACCAGATCCACCTTGTAGCGGGAGTAGTGCTTCTTGAGCAGGTTGATGACGCAGCGGGGATTCTTCAGCGTGGGATCCGAGACGACCATGCCCTTGTCGTCCTTCTCGAAAGCCCAGAAGGACTTGTCGTACTTGCGCGTCTTGGGATCGAATCCGCTGAAGACGCCGTCCTTGAAGTCGAACTTTTTGCCGACCACGAAGGAGGCGTTGGTGTAGTTCTTAACGTACTCTTCCTGATAGAGCTTGTTCTGCAGGATGTAGTTGACCATGCCGCCCAGGAAGGCGATGTCCGTGCCGGAACGAATCGGCACGTGGTAGTCGCAGCGGGCGGAAGTACGGGAGAACTTGGGATCAACATGGATCAGCGGTGCGCCCTTCTTTTCCTTCGCACGCAACACCCACTTGAACGAAACAGGGTGATGCTCGGCGCAGTTGCTGCCCATGATGAGCACGCAGTCAGCGTTGCCAATATCAATCCAGTGGTTTGTCATTGCACCACGGCCGAACGACTCTGCCAGAGCCGCAACAGTGGGGCTGTGTCAAACTCGGGCCTGGTGATCAAGACTCGCAATTCCCAGGCCTTTAAGTGCTTCTTGTATGCAGGCGCATTCCTCGTTCGAAGCGTGCGAGGTGCCCATCCAGAAAATGGTTTCCAGGCGGTTGACAGTTTGACCCTTTTCGTTCTTGAGAATCATGTCCTCGTCGCGCGTCTTCTTGATGCGCTTGGCGATCTCGGTAAGGGTCCAGTCCCAGTCCTTCTCTTCCCAATGGTCGCTGCCGGGCGCACGGTACTGAGGCTTCAGAATTCTGCCGTGCTTGCCAGTATACATGCTGTAGAGCGAGGCACCCTTGGCGCACAGAGATCCCTCGTTGATGGGGAAGTCCGGGTCGCCTTCAGTGGAAATCAGCTGGCCGTCCTTGACGTGCGCGATGATCTGACAGCAGACCGCGCAGAAGGGACAGACGCTGTGGACTTCTTTGGCGCCTTCAATCTTCAGCGAGCGGGCGTAGGCATGGGCCTCTTTGAGGCTGAAGCCCATGTGGCCCAGCGAAAGGGCAAGGACGCCGGCGCCGATGCCCTTCAAAAAGCTTCGCCGAGTACTCTTCATGAGTATATCCTCTGTATATGGGTTTCGCGGAGAGCACAGCGCCCTGCGCGGAAACTCCCCCTTCGTCGGCCACAGGCCTGCTGCGGGGGCTATTTCAGGAATACCGTGGAATTCGTGACAAAGCAAGCCCTTCTGCTGTTTTTTTCTGAATAATCCGGCCCCTGCCCGCTCCTGCGATGCATTGCCGTCTAATCTGGAGCGTTCTTGTCCACATTGTCCAACCGGCAAGACACGCTTTTTTGAAACGCAATTTCAAACACTGCTCGGCCGCGCAGCCTCGAAAATTTCTTTGCTTGCCCGCGCAGGCGATTCTTCTGCTTGCTATCGTGGCCGTACGAAAAACCGACGTTTTGAGGGGGTGCGTGCACAATTGGAAACAAGACACGCTTTCACTGCGCCGATTCGTGACGTCCTGCCGCCCGTCCGGCAGGCACGGTGCGCAGAGGCGTGGCGACGTTTCTAGAGCTTGCCTAGCACGTCACCTTGAAGTAATGAAATATCGGGTTTACTCTCCAGACAGATTGGCTCTGCTGCAGGATCCCAGCCTGCACGCGGCTTTTTCCGGTCCGCAACGATGAACTAAGGAGTACGGCAACATGGCGACACAGCTACGCATTCTGCTTTCTCTCCTGATGATCCAGCTTCTGTGCGCCGCAGGCGCATTGGCCGGCCCCTCCTACTGGAGGGCGGCCACGTCGAACCCCGCATCGGATTCCTGGCGGGACGGCATCACCATCAGCTTTTCCCTCGACGAAAACCAGTGCAAAAAAAAGTACGGCGAATCATGGCCCCAGCAGTGCGCCGCACCCGCGCTCGGCGAAGCAGGCGCCCTGGAAAACGGCATTGCCATGACGCCTCAGGCCGAAGGCGAATGGCGCTGGCAGAGCTCTTCAGCCCTGCGCTTCATTCCCAAGAAGCGCCTCGCTCCCGGCACCAACTACCAGGTGAAGCTGTCTGGCCTGTCCCTGTCCCCGCGCATCGTGCTCGCCAACACGACGCTCGGCTACACCACGCAGCCCCAGGCCGTGTCCGCCAGCGGCGAAACCTTCTGGATCGATCCCTCGTCCAAGGGCAGCCACGCCGTCTCCCTTCCCCTGCAGTTCATCTGGCCCGTCAATCCCGCGGACATCGAGCGCCGCTTCCGCGCGGCAGCCGACAATCCGTCTTCCGGCCTTGCCTTTGGCCAGCCCCGCTTCGTATGGAACGAGGCCTGCGACAGCGTCGTTGTCAATCTTCCCGTGGCTAGCCTGCCCCGCGAGAACGCCACCGCCACGGCCACGCTCAGCGGCATGGGCAGCTTCTTCTGGAAGAACGGCAAGCGCGAGCTGCAGAAGCAGGGCGCCCGCGACATGCGCGCCTCCTTCAAGGTCACTGGGCAAAGCGCCATCATGAACGTGAAGCAGGTCAGCATCTCCGGCGGCTACGATGAGGACCTCAACCACCGCTACGTCGTGGAGATCGCCACGTCTCTGCACGTCAAGCCTGAAGAACTGCTCCGGCACCTCGAGGCCATCGAGCTGCCGAAGCGCGACGCCAAGGAAGCCGGCAAGGATCTGGACTGGACCAGCCTGAAATTCATCGACATAGCCGACTTGCAGAAGGGCAGGAAGATCGAGCTCAAGCTCCTCTCCGCCAACGATCCCTCCGACAAGTTCCGCCTCTCCGTCAATGCCGAAGAAGGCCACTGCGTCTGCTTCCGCTTCTCCCCGGGCCTTGCCGCCACCAGCGGCCACAAGCTTGCCGGCACGCGAAACTTCATCCTCTCGGTGCCCCGGCTGGGACACCAGGCAGCCTTCCTGCAGCCCGGCAACATCCTGACGCTCTCCGGCGAGAAGAAGCTTGACCTCTATGCCAGAGACGTCGATGCCATAGCCTGGAAGGCGCGGCGAATCCGCGCCCCCTTCTTCGCCCTCATGGCCAGGCAGAAGGGCTTCTCCTACACCGATGCTGACGAGGAAGCCGGCATTGAGTCCCTCAGCGACACCGTTGCCGGCACCATCCCGGTCAAGGCCGACAAGCCGGATCAGGCATGCTACCCGGTCCTCGACCTCGCACCCGTGCTCCAGAACCACGACAACGACGCCCGCGGCCTCATGGAGATCGAAATCGCCGGCATGAAGAACGGCGAACAGGTCGCCAGCCAGAGCCGCCTCGTGCTCGTCTCCGACCTCGGCCTCAGGGTGAAGAAGACAGCCTCCGGCACCTTTGTCGTCTTCGTCCAGAACCAGGCCACGGGCGAACCCGTCAAGGACTGCGCCGTCTCCCTGCTCTCGAGGAACGGCACAGCGGCCGCCCAGGCCAAGACAGGCGCCGACGGCAGGGCCGAACTGCCTGCCGCCGGCCTCGCCAACGAAAGGGAGCCTGTTGCCGTCACCGCCGAAGCCGGCGGCGACCTCGCCTGGCTCTCGCTGAAGGAGCCTGCCCGCAAGCTCGACATGAGCGCCTTCAACGTTCAGGGCAGACACTGCGTGGAGGACGGCCTCATCGCCTCCGTCTTCTCCCAGCGCGGCATCTACATGCCCGGCGAAACACTCCATTTCGGCACCGTAGTGCGCCGCTTCGACTGGGCTCCCCTGCCCAAGGGCATGCCACTGGAAGCCCTGCTCACCAGCCCTGCCGGCTCCACCGTCATGCGCCAGACCTTCGAAGCCGGCGCCGACGGACTGGCCCAGCTTTCCTGGGCCTCGCCCTCCGATGCGCCAACCGGCACCTACCGCCTCGACGTGACCCTTGCCGGCAAGGGAAGCGGTGCGCCCGTGCTCGGCAGCTGCGAGACCCGCATCGAAGAGTTCGAGCCCGACACCCTGGCCATGAAGACCGAGCTCTCGCCCAAGACTCCCAAGGGCTGGATACGCACCGGCCAGGGCGCGACCCCTGTTTCCGCCAAGATCCGGCTCACCACCCTCTACGGCAACGAGGCCGCCGGCCACCGGGTGAGTGCAAGCTTCGTTGCCAACCCCGCCCGCCTGCGCTTCAAGGGCTTTGAAGACTACACCTTCTTCGACTCCACGCCTCCGCTCTCGGAAAGCGCCACCACGGAGCTTCCCGACACCAGCACCGCCAAGGACGGCTCCGCCGAGTTCGCGCTTCCGCTCGAAGGCTACCGCGGCACCTTCCAGGGCTCCGTGCACGTCGAAGGCTTCGAGGCCGCCGGCGGCAGGGCCATCTCCCGCAACATCGACGCCCTCTACTCCCCGCTCGCCTGCGTGCTCGGCTGGAAGCCGGTGGACGAGGCCAACAACCTTGACTACGTCTCCCAGAACGCCAAGGCGGCCCTCAGCTTCATCGCCCTGGACAACGAGCTCAACCCCATCGACCTCAAGGACCTTGCCGTTACCCTGTCCCACAGGCGCTACGTCAACTCCCTGGTCGTCGATTCCAGGGGCGAGTACCGCTACGACGCGGTCCCGGTCGACAGCGTGGTCTCCACGAGCAAGGCCACTGTCGCCAAGGACGGCGTGACCATTCCGCTCGCCACCGGCAATGCCGGCGACTTCCTGCTCACCGTCAAGGACGCCGGCGGCGCCGTGCTTGCCAGCATCCCCTACACCGTTGCCGGCACCAGCCTGAAGAACCCCGAGGAGATAGGCGACGACGCCGAACTTGCCAAGGGCGACCTGCGGATCAAGCTCGACAGGAAGAGCTACAAGCCCGGCGACACGATCTCCGTGCGCATCTCCGCGCCCTTTGAAGGCACGGGCCTTGTCACCATCGAGCGCGACAGCGTCGCCGCCCACGCCTGGTTCAAGGCGAACGCCGGCGAGTCCGTCCAGACCATCGCCATTCCCAAGCACTTCGAGGGCAAGGGCTACGTCTGCGTGTCCTTCGTCCGCGGCGCAGCTTCCGACGCCGTGTACATGAAGCCCCACGCCTACGCGGCCGCACCCTTCCTCTGCGGTCTCGAGGCCAGGGACATGGGCATCTCCATCCAGGCACCCGACAAGGTGCTTCCCGGCGAGACCATGAAGGTCAAGGTGAAGTCGAAGGAGAAGGGCCGCGTCCTGCTCTTTGCCGTGGACGAGGGCATACTCTCCCTGACGCGCTTCGCCACGCCGAAGCCGCTGAACGACCTGCTGGCCGACAGGGGCCTCGACGTCGAGACCATGCAGGCCTTCGACCTGCTCATGCCCGACCACGCCCGCCTCAAGGGCCGCATCCCCGCCTTCGGCGGCGACATGGACGGCATGGGCGGACGATTCCTCAATCCCTTCAAGCGCCGCTCCGAGCCGCCCTTCGCCATCTGGAACGGCATCATCGACGTCTCCAGCCAGGAGACCGAGATCGACATCCCCGTGCCCCAGTATCTGGCTGGCCAGATCCGCATCATGGCCGTCGGCTCCGGCGAGAACGGCGGCCGCCTCACCGCAGGCAGCTGCGAAGCCTTTGCCAAGGTTCGCGGCGGCATCGTCCTGCGCCCGCTCCTGCCGCTCGCCACGGCGCCCGGCGACGCCTTCGAGGGCGCTGTCATCGTGGCCAACACCATCGAGAACAGCGGTCCCGACGCCAAGGTTCACCTGAGCATCAAGGCCAGCAGCACCATCAATCTCTTCGGCTCCAAGACCGAGCAGGACATCGCCGTGCCCGAGAACGCCGAAGAGGTCGTCCGCTTCCGCGTCCGCGTCAACGATGCGCTGGGCGTTGGCAAGATCGACTTCAAGGCCAGCTGCGACCAGTCCGAGACCCTGCGCTCGCAGGAACTCTCCATACGGCCTCCGGTTCACAGGCAGCGCACCGAGAGCGCCAAGCCCCTGACGGGATCGGCCGACATTCCTGTCGCAAGGTCAATCTACGGCTTCGATGCGGAGAACACCCTCACGGTGTCCTCTGCGCCGCTGGCTGCCTTCCGCACCGTCGGCGAGAAGCTCAAGGGCTATCCCTACGGCTGCACCGAGCAGCTGATCAGCCGCGCCATGCCCTTCGCGGCCACGGCGAAGAACCCGCGCCTGCGCGCTCTGCTCTACCAGGGCTACGCCACGCCTGAAAAGGCGAAGGAGGCCGCCGACAAGACCCTGCGGCAGGCCATTTCCGCCATCAGAGCGAACTTCGAGGACGGCGTGGCCCTGTGGCCCGGCAGCGAAGCCGACTCCTTCGTCACCTGCTATGCGGCCGACTTCCTCCTGACCCTCAGGGAGAACGGTCTCGGCGTTCCCGAGGATCTGGCCAACCAGGTTTTCGAATCCCTCGATTCCATCATCGCACGGGAATCCAAGGACATGGACGATGCCCGCGTCAAGGCCTACGCCTGCTGGCTTGCCATGCGCAACGGCAGCGTCATGACCTCGCAGGTCGAAAACCTCGTTCGATGGCTCAACGAGAACGCCCCCAACTGGAGGACCGACGTAACCGCAGCCCTCGTTGCCGACTGCTACGCCATGCTGCGCATGACCGAGCAGAGCAGCACCACCATGCCGAGCGCCATTGCCAAGGACGGCTACGACACCTACGGCTTCCTCTCCTACGGCGCCGCGCAGGCCATCTACACGAGCGTCAGGAGCAGGGGCAACTGGGAGCGTCCCGGCAAGGCCGAAATCGAGGATCTCCTCGACCAGGCCTTCAGCGAAGGCAGCACCACCACGGTGCTTGGCCTGACGGCCAGGGCCCTTGCCGGCATTCCTGCCGGCGATGCCCAGCCCAACGGCGTCTCCCTCTCCTGCCAGAGCTACCAGGACGGCTTCGAAGGCCCCAAGCCTGAGGCTGTTCTTCAGGACGGCGCCCTCGTGCTGGCCTCGCCCATGTGCACGCGCTTCCACGTCGATGCCGGCAGCCAGGGCGGCGGACGCTGGTTCTGGCATCTGGCCACTGAGGGCTACGACCGCGAGCCTGCCAAGCGCAGAAGCAACGGCATGGAAGTCTCGCGCCGCTACCTCAACAGCAGAGGCGATGCCGTGACCCAGGTCCGTTCCGGCGACGTGCTCACCGTCGAGCTGACCGTCCGCTCCAACAGAGAGCTGCACAACGTTGCCGTGGTCGATCTGCTTCCCGGCGGGCTCGAGCCCATCCTCGACCCCTCGGCCAGGCCGGAGGAGAGCGACAGCCTCGTCCGCTTCGAGCGCAGAGAGGACCGCGCGGTCTTCTTCGTCAACACCTCCTCCCAGCCTGCGACCTACACCTACAAGGTCCGCGCCGTCACGGCCGGCACCTACAACATCCCCTCCGTCACGGCAGAGGCCATGTACAAGCCCGAGCTCAACGCGGCCTTCGGCGGAGGCACGCTGGAAGTAACGCGCTAGCGCGTTCTCAATGCCCTTCACTCTGAAAACCATGCACGCAGGGCACCCCCGGCTTTTCTGGGCCGGGGGCGCCCTGCTGCTTTTGCTGGCCCTGGGCATTGCCCTCTTCGCCTGCATTGCCCTCTCCCCCTGCCCCCATCCTATGGAGGGGCTCTCCTTTTCCCGCATGGTGCTCGACCGCACAGGCAAGGCCATGCGCATCGGCCTCACGCCGGACCAGAAGTACCGCATCCGCACCCGGCTTGAGGACATCCCCCCGGAAGCCCAGGCCTCAGTCATACGCTACGAGGACAAGCACTTCTGGCGCCATCCCGGGGTCAACGTGTTTTCCATCGCCCGCTCGGTCTGGGGCATGCTTGCCGGCGGCCGCGTCATGGGCGGATCCACCATCACCATGCAGGTAGCCCGTCTCGCCCTCGGGCTGAAGACCGGCTCCATCAAGGACAAGATCCGCCAGATTTGGCATGCCCTGAAGCTGGAGCGGCACTTCACCAAGGCGCAGATCCTCGAGGCCTACTTCAACCTGGCCCCGTACGGCGGCAACGTCGAGGGGCTCGGCGCCGCGGCCTGGGTCTACTTCCACAAGCCGCCCGCCGAACTCACCCCGCTCGAGAGCACGGCCCTCATGCTGGTGCCCCAGAATCCTGCCGTCCGCCAGCCCTCAAGCGCCAACCGTCGCTTCTTCGACGCATCGGCGAGACTGCTGAAGGCATGGTACGGCACCAGGGAAACGGCGCCTCTCCGCGTCTACGGCACGCGCGACCTGCCCTTTGCCTGTCCGCACCTGGCAGGCGAGCTTCTGCTGGCCAAGGATCTTCCCGACATGGTGGCAACGCCCATTGACCCGGCCCAGCAGGAACTTCTGGAGCGCGCCCTCAGGCGCTTCGCGCGCCGCAACGGCCCTCGCGGCCTCGCCAATGCCGCGGCCATGCTCGTGCACTGGCCCACCATGGAGGTGCGCGCCCTCGCTGGCTCCGCCGACTTTGCCAGCACAGCCATCTCGGGGCAGATCGACGGCACCCTGACCCGCCGCTCGCCAGGATCCACCCTCAAGCCCTTCATCTATGCGCTTGCCCTGGAGCAGGGGCTCATTCATCCCATGACCCTGCTCAAGGACCTGCCCCGCAGCTTTGCCGGCTACGATCCGGAAAACTTCGACTACCAGTTCCGCGGCCCCCTGCCTGCCGGCGAGGCGCTTCGCCTTTCGCGCAACGTGCCGGCCCTCTCGCTGGCGGCAAGGCTGAAGAATCCCGACCTCTACGACTTTCTCAAGCGCTGCCACGTAGCCTTTGCCTTCTCCAAGGAGCACTTCGGCCTGAGCCTCGTCCTCGGCGGCGCCGAGGTCACCATGCGCGAGCTGGCAGCCTGCTACTGCATGCTCGCCAACAAGGGCGTCTGGCAGCCGCTCAGGCTGTGGAACGCGCCCGGCACCGAGCCCCTGCGCGAGCAGCGCCTCAGCCCCGAGGCAAGTTTCGTCGTCCTGCGCATGCTGGAATCGCCGGCCAGCGAGGCCAGCCTGCGTACCAAGGGGCAGGGACGCATCCCCGCGCTCTTCAAGACCGGCACCTCCAACGGCTACCGCGACGCCTGGACAGCCGGCATCTTCGGTCCCTACGTGCTCGTGGTGTGGGTCGGCAACTTCGACAACGCCGCCCATCCCCTGCTCATCGGCGCAACGGCGGCCAAGCCGCTCTTCCTCGAGATCGCGCGCGGCCTTGCCCAGCGCGAACGCCTTGCCGACCGTCTCTCCCAGCCAAGCCGCGGGCTCAACGTCGAGAAGGTCGAGGTCTGCACCGACACCGGCGACCTTGAGACGAGCCTCTGCCAGCACAAGACGACAACATGGTTCATTCCGGGCGTTTCTCCCATCCGCCCGACCGGCATCTACCGCACCATCCGGATCAGCGCTGAAACGGGCCTGCGGGCCTGCGAAGAGACCCGTGGACCGGTCAAGGAAATCCCCTGGCAGTTCTGGCCAAGCGATCTGGATCTGGCCTTCCGCCGAGCCGGCATTGCCAAGCCGGACCCGCCGCCCTTTGGCCCCGAATGCCTCAGGGAGACGGCAGAGCAGGACAGGCTCCGCCAAGAGGGCCAGCCCCCGCAGATCGTCCTGCCCAAGTACGGCATCACCTACCACGTTTCCCGTGTGCCGGGCAAAACGCGGGCCGTGCCGCTCAAGGCCCATGCCGCCCACGGAGTGAAGACGCTCTACTGGTTTGCCGGCAGCGCCTTCATTGGCACCTCGGCGCCGGAGGAGGTTCTGCTCTACCAGGCAAGCCCTGGCAGGACTGTCCTGCGCTGCACCGACGATGCAGGCCGCTCCTCGGCGCGCCAGCTTGCGGTCGAGCTCGAGGAGTAGTGCGCGGCCGCGCAGCTGCGCAGCCCGGCCGTCCTTGCCAAGTCTGGCTGCGGGACAGTACAAGAAAGGACAGCCGCTAGGATCCAGACGCCATGCCGAAAGCATTCAGCAAGCTCATACCGCCCTCGCTTTACGAGATGCACGAACTCCAGCGGGCCGGCTTCGTCAAGCTCGTCCTGGAGGGGCTCGCCACGGGCACCGTGTCCGGCTTCGTCATCGGACTCTTCCGCATCTCCTACAGCTTCGTCAATTCGACCCTCGGCACCCTCTTCGTCCAGCATTCCGCCACGCCCCAAGGCATAGCCTGCACTGCCGGCTTCCTGCTCTTCTGCCTGGCCTGCGCCTGGTTCTGCCTGCATCGCGAGCCTCTCATCAGCGGAAGCGGCATCCCCCATGTGGAGCTCGTGCTTCGGGGCAGGCTCCCCATGCCCTGGTTCCGCGTGCTCTGGACCAAGTTCTTCGGCACGCTGGCAAGCCTCTCCGGCGGCCTTGCCGTGGGCCGCGAGGGACCGTGCATCCAGATGGGCGCCGCCATTGGCTGCGGCGTGGGCTGCGTGTGGCACGACGACCATCTGCGCCCGCGCTTTCTCGTGGGCGGCAGCACCGCTGGCATGGCCGCGGCCTTCGGCGCCCCGCTGGCGGGCATGTTCTTTGCATTCGAAGAGCTGCGCACCCTTGTTACCATCCCCATGCTGCTCTTCACCTCGCTGGCGGCCCTCGGCGCCTGGTTCATGGTCGATGTGGTGCTCCAGCTGGGCCTTGTCTTCCCTCTGGCGGACACGGAAGCGCGCCTCGCCCTGCTCTGGCTCGCCCCGCTTGCCGGCCTCGCCTGCGGTCTGCTGGCCTGGCTCTACAACAGGCTGCTTGTCTGGCTTGCCCTTGCCATGGACAGGACAGGCATGCGCCAGCCCTGGCGCATGCTCTGGTCCTTCGTCCTCTCCGGGATTCTGCTCTACCTCTACCCCACGGTCATGACAGGCCTCGGTCCCGGCATCAGCCAGCTGGCCTCAGGCATGTATCCGCTGCGGTTCCTGCTCCTGCTCTGGGCCGTCAAGCTGGCCTTCAACTTCATCAGCTTCTCCTCCGGCGTCTCCGGCGGCATTCTCATGCCCATGCTCCTTGCCGGCGGACTCACCGGCGCCCTGCTCTCGGCCCTGCTCCCGGCCCTCGGCTGCCCCGGCAACTTCGCAGCCCATCTGGTAATACTGTGCATGGGCGCCCTCTTCGCCGGCACGGTCAGGGCACCCCTCACAGGCGCCTTTCTGGTCACGGAAATGACAGGCGCCTGGACGCTGCTCCCCGCAGTCGCGGCTGCATCCTTCATCGCAAGCCTGCTTGCAAGCGCCCTCAAGTCCGTTCCCGTCTACGACTCGCTTCGGACACGGCAGTGGGGGCTCTACTGCAAGGCCCATGGGCTCGATCCCAGCGCGCCTCCAGAATCTTCATGCGGCGCTTCCCCTGGCCAGGCTGCCCAGCAAGCAAAGCCCTAGGACAGCTCCGTCAGCGCCTTTGGCGATGATGCCACGCTTCAGGATGGACGTAACACGATTGTTGCTTGCTCCTATCTGAAATTATTGGCATTTCAATTTTTTGCTTGCATTTTTCTGAGGTTGTCTTTAGAAATTCACACTTTTTCACCACCTCATGAAAGGAGAGCTTGATGACCCGCAAAGATCGCACCGAAGGCATCTACAGCCGTCGCGAAGTGCTCGATGCCAACGAACGCAAGCAGTACTACCTCATCCAGCTGAAAGAGCTTCTCAGCTATGCCTACCGCTATTCCGAGGACGTCAAGAAACGCTTCGACCGCGCCCAGTTCAACGTCGAGAAGTTCAAGAACCTCTCCGACATCAAGCACATTCCGATACTCAAGAAAAAAGAGCTCATCTTCCTCCAGTCCATGGGTCCGCGCCTTGGCGGCCTGCTGACCAAAGACATCGGCGACCTGAAGCGCATCTTCCTCTCCCCTGGCCCCATCTTCGACCCCGAAGACCGCGCCGAAGACTACTGGGGCTATACTGAGGCCTTCTATTCCGTTGGCTTCCGTCCCGGCGACATCGTGCAGAACACCTTCAACTACCAGCTCACCCCAGCCGGCCTCATGTTCGAGGAGCCTCTGCGCAACCTGGCCTGCTCCGTGGTGCCTACCGGTCCCACCGAGGCCGCGACCCAGCTCGACATCATGCAGAAGCTTCGCGTTTCCGGCTACGTCGGCACGCCGAGCTTCCTCATGCACCTCGCCCAGAAGGCTGAAGAGAAGGGCCTCAACCTGCGCAAGGACCTCTTTCTGGAAGTGGCCTTCGTCACCGGCGAGCGCCTCTCCGAGAAGATGCGCAACCACCTGGAGAAGAAGTACGACATCATCATGCGCCAGGGCTACGGTACCGCCGACGTTGGCTGCATAGGCTACGAGTGCTTCCACAGGACCGGCCTGCACATCGCCAACCGCTGCTACGTCGAGATCTGCCACCCCGACACCGGCATCCCGCTCAAGGACGGTGAAGTGGGAGAAATCGTCGTCACGGCCTTCAACAAGACCTACCCCCTCATCCGCCTTGCCACCGGCGACCTCTCCTACATCGACCGCACGCCCTGCCCCTGCGGCCGCACGAGCCCGCGCCTCGGCAACATCGTCGGCCGCGTGGACACCACGGCCCGCATCATGGGCATGTTCGTCTACCCCCATCAGGTCGAGCAGGTCATGAGCCGCTTCGAGGAGATCAAGCGCTGGCAGATCGTGGTCAGAACCCCCGACGGCATCGACGAGATGACCCTCAACGTCGAGGCCAGCGAGTTCAAGCGCGAGGACGAGCTGCTTCACCTCTTCAGGGAAAAAATCAAGCTGCGCCCGATTCTCAAGGTGCTCGCTCCCGGTTCTCTTCCCCCGCAGCTCAAGCCCATCGACGACAAGCGTCATTGGGATTAGTTCAGATACCCTTAGTCACGGCCTGCCTTGGTGCATCCCCAGGCAGGCCGTCCCGCTTCGTACGCACCCGAACGCTGCGCCCTGCGCGACCACGCGCCGCGCGGCAAGGAGAATGCCATGTCTGAGCTCAAAGCCCTCGCCGGCTTTCTGCAGCCCTACCACGACGAGGTCATGGGCCTGGAACGCCAGGCACTCGATGCCCTCGCCAAGGGCGACACCGAGGCCTACACCGCCAGCATGAAGGCCAAGGCGGAAAAAATGAAGGATCTCTATCCCCTGACCCTTCCCTATCTGGAAAAGCTGCCCGCGGACCAGGCCAAGCCCCTTGACCGCACCCTGCACGGCTTCTCCGCCTCCGCCAACAACGGCCTGCGCGTCAATTCCCCCTTCTACTGGTCTGCCCTGCTCTGGGACGACGACGCCAAGCCCGGCGATCTGGACAACCTTCAGAAATTCATCAACTCCCTGCTCCAGGCAGACGGCCAATAGAGGTAACTATGAACAAACCCCTTCTTCTCCCCCTCGCCATGCTGCTCGGTCTTGCCCTTGCCCACGGCCCTGCCCTTGCCATGCCCGGCGCCGGCAAGTCGTCGACCGAGAGCTTCCAGAAGATGGACGCCGACAAGGACGGCAAGGTCACCAAGGAAGAATTCGCCAAGGCCCATCCGGGCATGAAGGAAAGCACCTTCGGCGTTCTCGACAAGGACAATAACGGTTGCCTGACGCAGGAAGAGTGGGACTCCTTCATGCAGGGCCACGGCGCCATGAAGGCCCAGCCGGGCGGGGCTGCGCCGGGAGCCTGTCCCGTGAAGCCAGGGGCCATGCCCATGGTTACCCCGCCTGCCGGCAAGTAGACAGCCCTATTTCGCCAATGCATCGACCCCCGTGGCCCGCAGGCACCCGTCCTGCCGATCCGGGGGTCTTTTGACGGCAGGGCCGGGTGTCTCCCGGCAAAGGAGCCTCGCATGAAGACGGCAGAGGAGCGCCTGGCGCGCCTTGAGGAAGAAAACTGGTTCCTGCAGGACAAGCTTCGCCAGCTCGACGAGGCCATGCTGGAGCAGCAGAAGCAGATCGACAGGCTTGAACGCGCCTTGGCCGATGCCGGGAGCGCTGTGGAGCGCCTCAGGGCAAGCCTCGAGGCGCTTGGAGAAGGCAAGAGCCAGCTGTCCTTTGAAGAGCCTCCCCACTACGGCAAGTGGTAGGAGCAAGGCACGACCTGCAGGCGGCCTCGTAGCCTGCACAACGAAAAAGGCGGTCCAGGGTTTTCCCCGGACCGCCTTGGATTTTCAGCTAGTGCGCTTTGGCGTCAGCAGGCCTGCATCAGGCTTGGCTAGAAGCCGAAGCCATCGCTGCTGCTGGAGCTGCCGAAGCCGAAGTCGTCGCTGGCGCCAGAGTCGCCGCCAAAGCCGAAGTCGTCGCTGGCAGCGCCACCCTCGGCGGCAGCCTCGCCTTCCGCGGCGGCACCGGCAGCGGCAGCGCCGCCGGCGGCGATGGTCACGCTCTTCAGGTTGGTCTTGATGGCGTCCTTGATGGCGTCAAGAAGCTCTTCCTGATCAACGGCCATCTTGCCTTCGAAGCCGGCGAGCTGACGACGCATGCCGCCCATGTCCTTCTTGAGGGCCTTGAGCTGCTCGTCGAGCTTGTCGGCTTTCTTCTGGGCATCGGCCAGCTTGCCCTCGAAGGGCTTGAGGGCCTCGACCTGGGCGCTGAGCTTGGCAACCTCGGCCTGCAGGGCGGCCTTTTCGGCAGCCATGGCCTCGCCGGCGGCGAGGAGCTTCTCAATGTTGGCCTGCCAGCGGCCGTCCATGGCAGGAAGGGAGATCTTGTCGCCAAGCTCGCCGGCGCAGCGGTTCACGAAGGAGCCCCAGTCCTCGTCCTTGTCCCACACCAGGTCGGCGAATTTGGGATAGAGACGGGTGAGCCAGGAAGCGGCAATCATGCCCACGGTCTTGGCGCAGCAGTCGCACTGCAGGGAACGACCAGCCATATAACCAGCGATTTCCTTAACGTCGGCGTCTTCTTTGCCGCAAACGAGGGCAAGCACGGACTCGACAGGAAAGATTTTGCGTTCGGAATCAGACATTTTATTCTCCTCCTCGGAGTGCTTCGTGTTCAGTGGCAAGATGTCGAACTAGCCGCGGCCGTACATGCGCACGTAGAGGAGCGCTGCAGTGCGGTAGCAGAGGTGCCCGAGCTTCGACCAGGGAAGGTAGGCAAAGAGCATCCAGACAAACACGAGATGCAGATAGTACACCGTGTAAGCGAAGTAGACCCAGTCAAAAAGCCTGAACATCTGCGAGAAGCAGCCGGTAAGCGCGATGGCCCAGATCAGCCCCAGCAGATACCAGTCCTGGTAGCTGGAGGAGAAGAACTTGGGGTTCTGGTTCTTGCGCCGGACGGTCAGGGCAAAGAGGCCGACGAGGAGCAGGATGGCGCCAATGTTGGCCAAAATCTTGACCGGGTACATCGTCGGCATGGGCGTATGGATGGAAAGGCAGGGAATAACCTTGCCGATCCAGTGGCCGCCGGCAACGACCGCGGTGACTATCATGAGGGCGACAAAGCCGTAGACGACGCACTGGTGGCCGAACTTGCGGGAGTTTTCAGGCTGTCCGGTCTTGGGGCCGGCCGTGCAGGTCTCGAACTTCTTGTGGGAGCCGATTTCGTCCCAGAGCAGGGAGACGAGATGGACGTACCACGGCTTGGTCGGACCGACGACAAGCAGCTTGCCGTCGTTGCTTTTGAACATGTTCCACAGGCGGCTGCAGCCTTTGTACATGATCCAGAGGGCGCCAAAGAAGGTGACCATGAAGATCGGGTCGATGGTGTAGTCGCCGTAGAAGATCTGACCGAAGACGATCTTTCCTTCGGGAGTTCTGGGGAAGAAGGACCCGACGCAGGCGGCCCTGATGGCCCAGATGACGAGCCACAGGACGGCGGGGATCAGGAAGAGCTTGAAGAGGCCCTTCTTGCTGCTCATGAGCTCGCCGATCTTGGCGGGCTTGCAGAGGTCCTTGTACATGACGTTTCTGGCGGCAGCCATGACGTCGGCGGGGTTGGCGCCGCGGGGGCACAGCTCGGCGCAGTTGCCGCAGTTGTGGCAAAGCCAAATGTCGGGATCAGCCGTCAGTTTATCTTTCAGGCCCCACTGCGCCCAAACCATTTCCTTGCGGGGATAGGGATGGTTGGCAGGGGCCATCGGGCAGGCCACGGCACACGTGGCGCACTGGTAGCACTTTTTCAGTGACTCCCCGCCCGCTTCCATAAGTTCTCTAGCAAAGCCAGAGTCTGGCGTAAGGGTAACTTTTGCCATTCTGCCTTCCTCCTACATGGCCTTGAACGGGTTGGCACCCATGGCGACAATCCGGTCGACGAAGTCGTTGATCATGCCGGAAACCTTGTCGTATTCGTCGATTGCGACTTCGAACTGCTCAACGCGCTGCGGCTCGACGCCCAGGCGGTTGAGGGTCTCGGCGATGTTCTGCATACGCCTGGAGCAAAGCTCGGAACCCTTGATGAAGTGGCACTGGTAGTCGTCGCCGTATTTGCAGCCGAGGAGCATGACGCCGTCATAGCCCTTGCTCATGGCATCGGAGATCCAGATTGCGTTGACGGAGCCAAGGCAGCGCACCGGGATGATGCGCACATAGGGGCTCCAGGTCTTGCCGCGCATTGCGGCCATGTCCAGCGCCGGATAGGCATCGTTCTCGCAGGCCAGGATGAGGACGCGCGGGCCCTCGTTCTTGAAGTCCTTGGGAACGTTGACTTCGCGGATCATGGAGCCAATCTGATCGATGTTGTAGTTGGCGAAGGAGATGACGCGTTCAGGGCAGGCACCGAAGCAGGTGCCGCAGCGGCGGCAGCGGCCCGGATTCGGCTTGGGCGTGCCCTTTTCGTCGTCGTCGAGCGCGCCGAAGGGGCATTCTTCCGTGCAGCGCTTGCACTGGGTGCAGCGGACGAAATTGAACACCGGGTAGGTGGCGTCGCCGGAGCGGGGATGAACCGCCACGCCATGGCCGGCGCACTCGATGCACTGGATGGCTTTGAGCACGGCGCCGCGGGCATCCTGCACGCAGGCGTCCAGCGTCAGGGGCTGGCGCACGCATCCGGCGGCGTAGACGCCGGTGCGGCGGGTCTCGTAGGGGAAGCAGATGTAGTTGGAATCCAGGTAGCCGTCGAAGAGGTTGAGGTCCGGGAAGTCCGGGCCCTGACGGTACTGGAACTGCATGACGGCTTCCTTGGCGGTCACGGGCACGAGGCCGGTGGGCAGGACGACCATGTCGCACTCGAGGTCGAAGTCCATGCCGAGCAGCGTGTTGGCGCAGGAGACGACCATCGCGCCGCCCTCTTCGCGGATGCCGGTGACGTCGGCCTTGGTCAGCATGAGGCCAAGGCGGTCCTGCATCTTCTTGTAGAAGCGCTCGAAGATGCCGGGCATGGTCATGTGCTTGTAGATGACGTAGCACTGGGCTTCGTCGCCAGTCTGCTCGCACACCGTGTTGGCAAGGCGGAGCATGCCGACGGAGTTGACCACGTTGGAGTAGCGCAGATGGTCGATGCACTCGAGGTCTTCCTTGACGAAGACCTTCTCGCCCTCTTCTTCGGCGGGCGCGGCGGGAGCTTCGGCTGCAGCTGCTTCGGCGGCGGCTTTGGCCGCGGCTTCTGCTTCGGCAACCTGCTTTTTGATCTCCTCTTCGGCCAAGGTGGTATCGAGGACGAAGGCGATGCGCTTGGCATTCACCTTGCCGGCGACCAGCAGCTTGCCGAACTCGGCGGCGGTCACGATCTTGGGCGAGGAACCGAGGCCCATTGGGGCGAGATACTTGTCGTCTAGCGGCACCCAGCCGGTGGCAACGACCGCGGCGCCGATCTGCACTTCCTCTTCGCCCTTGGGGGTGGCGAGAGTGCAGACGTAGTCGCCGGGCTGGCCGGCGAGCTTGGCAACAGTGGTCTCAAGCTTCACGGTGATGGCGCGCTCGGCATTGACGGCGCTCACGAGCTGGGCAACGTTGGTGGGTTCCTTGTCTTCCCAGGGAGCGTGGAGCGGAGAGCCGGTGGGGATGTTGTTGGCAGCGCCGCCGAGGGTGCCGGTCTTTTCGGCGAGCACGACCTCGTAGCCGCTCCTTGCGGCTTCGAGGGCAGCATTGAGGCCGGTGTAGCCGCCGCCGACGACCAGAACGCGCTTGGTGCCGCCGTTCTCCAGAGCCGCGGAGTCAGGCAGATTGCCTTTCTGCATCTTCATGACGCCCATGTTGATGTAGTCGGTGGCAATCTGGACCAGAAGCGCGGGAGCGGGCTGGCCGGCCCTGAGGGGGTTGCCCTTCTCGTCCTGGAAGGAGAGCACGCACTGCTCGCGAAGGTTCACGGTCTCGGTATAGACGGGGAAGCGGTAGGAGACGGAATCAGCGCGGGGGCTGGCGCCGCACATCAGGACGCCGTCAAGCTGCTGGGCTTCGATGTCAGCGCTGATCTCCTCGTATTTGTCCGCAAGAACGGGAAAAACCTTCACCACGGCGGTGAAGGAACCCCATTTGGCTGTCACGCCGGCGGCCAGGGCCTCGACGTCGAGGCCGCCGCCAATGTTGGAAGCGTCAAAATAAACGCCGATCTTTGTGGCCATGCTGACTACCTCCCTTTCACAGCCTGTACCGCCTTGAGGGCGGCAGCGGTACCGGTCTGTGCGGAACGCGTCACGTCAAGCGGCATGACGGCACAGCCGGCAGCAAAGATACCCGCTTCCTCGCCGCCAGTGACGAAACCGTCGTCGTCGAGCGGGAGAGGCAGGGGGAGCTTGTCCTCGGACAGGGTCGGTTGCATGCCGGTGGCAAGAACAACCAGGTCGTAGGTGAGGGTGAGCTTTTCGCCGCGGATGGCGTCTTCAACCTGCACGGTGACCTTGTCGCCTTCAGCCTGCTCCAGATTGGCAACTTTACCCTTGACGAAGGAGACCTTGCCGGTCGCCTTGCACCTGTCGAGCACGTTCACGTAGCGGCCGGGCGTGCGCAGGTCGATGTAGTAGACGTCGGCGTGTGCATCGGGCAGCTGCTCGGCAAGGTAGAGGCTCTGCTTGATGGATGCCATACAGCAGATGTAGGAGCAGTAGTTGAGGTGGTTCTGGTCGCGGGAGCCGGCACACTGCACGAAGCAGACATTCCTGGGGGCGACGCCGTCGGAGGGACGGACGATCTTGCCGCCCGTGGGGCCGAAGGGCGAGGCGAGGCGCTCGAACTGCATGTTGCTCACGACGTTCTTGAGCTGGCCTGCGCCAAGATTGGCGAGCCGGGTGACGTCGTAGGGCTTCCAGCCCGTGGCAACAACGATGGCGCCAACCTTGAGCTCAATGGTTTTGGGCTCCTCGTTGAGGTTCACGAACTTGCAGCCGGCGAGCTTGGCGGCGTCGGCGGCAGTGAGCGATTTGGGATCCAGTACGTAGCGGGCAGGGAAGGCAAACGGCATGGACTTGTAGAGAGCCTTGCGCTTGGACAACCCAAAATCGAACTCATTGGCGGTCTCGCCTTCGAGGGCAGAGGCGAAAAGGCCGAGGTCGGCATTGTGCGGAGCCGTGTAGCGCGGCTGGACAGTCACCTGGACAGCATAGTCTCCCTTGGTACCGGAGAGAGCCGTAACCTGAGCAAGTGTGAAAAATTTGATGCGGGGATTATTCCTGATGCGCTGGAACTGAATTTCCAAACCGCAGGAGGGGGGGCAGAGTTTGGGAAAATATTTGTTGAGCTGGGCGACACGACCGCCGAGGAAAGGTGTTTTCTCGACTATATAGACATCATGCCCCAGTTCCGCCGCTTCTATGGCAGCTGTCAGGCCTGAAAAGCCGCCACCGACGACGAGAATGGCATTGGACATCCTGGTTATCCTCCTACGTTTCGGCATTAAAAGGGGGAGAACCCCCTGTAAAGGCGATTCTCCCCCTCAAAGTCCGTCAGTGAATACTAGTCAGGGATGATCTGATAGTAAGCCTTCTTGAACACCTTGGTTTCGCCGGTCTTGGGGTCGAAACGGGAGTTGACGAAGCACTTCCACTTGGTGTCGTCGAGAGCCATGAAGTCAGCGCGATAGTAGAAGCCGGGGTAACGGGTCTCTTCGCGGAACGCGATGTGCTGCATGTGCAGGCGCACGGTCCACAGACGATGGTAGTTCTCCCAGCAGCGGAGCAGTTCATGGAGGTCGCGGGCAGCCAGCTTCTTGGAGTCTTCCTCGAGCATGCCGAGGAGGAAGAAGCCGGTGTCAAGGCTGGCCTTGGAGGGCATGTAGTAGGTGGAAACGCCGGCGCCGTATTCATCGGTGCACTTGATGAGGCGCATCATGAAGTTGCGGGGCGAGATGAAGTTGGGGTTCACGACGCAGTCGGTGGAGGCGTCCTTGAACTCCTGGTAGGTGTAGTAAGGCTGGTAGATTTCCTTCTTCAGAGCTTCGGGATCGGCGTCGAGCTCGGGCTTGAAGTCGGCATGGTCGCGCACGTAGCGGACGGCGGCCTTGGCAGCCATACGGCCTTCAACGTGAGAGCCGGAGGAGAACTTGTGGCCGGAAGCGCCCACGCCGTCAGCGCAGGTGAAGAGGCCGTCGACGGTGGTCATGCGGTTGTAGACCTTGCCGTTGGCAGCTTTGATTTTGTATTCGTCCGGGACCCAGTCTTCGTCAGGACCGGAAGCCCAGATGCCGCAGCAGCCGGAGTGGGAGCCGAGGAGGTAGGGCTCGGTCGGCATGATTTCGGAACCGCGGTTTTCAGGGGCGGTGTTGGTGGCAGCCCACAGGTTGGCCTGGCCAACGCACATGTCGAGGAAGTCTTCCCAAGCTTCGGACTCGAGGTCTTTCTGCTCTTCTTCGTTCAGGGTGGCGAAGGTGTTCAGAAGGGCGGTCTTGGTGTCCATGTAGATGGGGCCGCGGCCTTCGCGCATTTCACGAAGCTGCATGTGGTTGCGGAGGCAGGTGGGGACAACCTTACCGGTCGCGTAGCCGCGATCCTGGTAGGGCTTCAGCATGGCCTTGTTGGTCACGCAGTAGTCTTCGCCCTTCGCGTTGGTGGCTTTCGCCTTGAAGAGCAGGAACCAGGCGCCGACCGGGCCGTAGCCGTCCTTGAAGCGGGCGGGCACGAAGCGGTTTTCCATCATGGTCATTTCGGCGCCAACCTGGGCACACATCGTGTAGGTGGAGCCGGCGTTCCACACGGGATACCAGGCGCGGCCCATGCCTTCACCGGTGGAGCGGGGGCGGTAGATGTTGACGGCGCCGCCGCAGCACACGATCATCGCGTTGGTGCGGAAGATGTGGACTTTGTTCTCACGGGTGGAGAAGCCCACGGCACCGGCGATGCGGTTGGGGGTGTTCTTGTCGAGGAGCAGCTTCACGACGAAGCAGCGCTCGAGGAGGCGATCCTCGCCGAGGGCGTTCTTGGCGGCCTCAGCGACGATGCATTTGTAGGACTCGCCGTTGATCATGATCTGCCAGCGGCCGGAACGGACGGGGGAGGCGCCGTTGCGGAGGGTCTTGCCCTGGTCCTTGGCCTGCTGGCCGTTCAGGTTGTGGCCGTCGTCGGATTTAGCCCAGATGGGAAGGCCCCAGTCCTGGAACAGTTTGACGGAGTCGTCAACGTGGCGGCCTACGTCGAAGATGAGGTCTTCGCGGACCAGGCCCATGAGGTCGGTGCGGACCATGCGGACGTAGTCGTCAGCGGTGTTGTTTTCGAGGAAGGTGTTGATGGCGGACAGGCCCTGGGCCACGGCACCGGAACGCTCGAGGGCGGCTTTGTCCACGAGGAGGATCTTCTGGCCGAGCGGATCGCCCCAGCGCACAGCCTCAACAGCGGCGCCGGTGGCACCCATGCCACCGCCAACGATGAGCAGGTCAACGTCATGTTCCTGGATGGTGGGCTCAGCAATGGCAACGCCGCGAGGCGCTTCCTTAACAGGGATCATAGGCATGATGAGTTACTCCTATTGTTCTTCAAACAATACAGTTGGTACGCTAGGACCGAACTAGAAGGTAGCGGACTTGTCGGCTTCAGCCACTTCGAACTTCTTGCCGAGCACAGCCTGGGGCTTCGCGAGTTCCTTCTCGGTGTAGAGAAGCTCGTTGTCCAGATCGCCCTTGTCGTCCCAACCCTCGAAGGGTTTGATGGAGCCTTCAGGAGTAGTGCGGATGGGGAACTTGAAGCGTTTGGTGCTGCCATCGCGGAAGTTGACGGTCCACATGATGGAGTCCGCAGAACGCATAGGAATACAGGTGCCACCCATGGGAGCGAAGTCAGCGTAGGGGCGGGCGGTGATGGCGCCCTGAGGGCAGATTTTCACGCAGGAATAGCATTCCCAGCAGGCGTCGGGTTCCTGGTTGTAGGCTCTCATGGCATCCGGATCCAGGATCATCAGATCGTTGGGGCAGATGTACATGCAGGCCGTCTTTTCGCCGCCCTTGCAACCGTCGCATTTGGACGGATCAACAAACGTAGGCATACGTTCCTCCAGCTCTAAAAAGGTTGATTTGGAAGCCGGTCGAAAACAGCGCTTCGCTGCCCGGCTATCCGCATTAACATAAAAGCTTCCCCGAAAAAAGGAAAGCGGTTGGTGCCAAGGCAAGGCGGAAAAAGAAGAAGTTTCTTCTCCGCTGGTGAATTTCGTAACAAGCTATTGGCACTGAGTCAACCCCGCCTCGCCATCTTTTGCGGGCCGCAGGAGGGTGCTTCCAGCATTCCAGCCTAGAGTCAAGCCAGTTTGCGCTCGAGATAATTATTTTTTTCACAAGCTCGCCTTCTGCATCTGCCTTGCAAGGATGGGGTCTCCTATAGTATTCACCATGCGTCGCCTCTGGTGGCATTCTTTCTCAACACACTGAAAACACGGGCAGTTTCCTTCAGGGCTTTCCATCCTTCCGCCCCCTTGCCCGCACCTCCCCATCCAGCAATTTCATAAGGAAGCAATACTGATGCGCGATGCCTATCAGGACAGACCCCGCCGCCCGCTGCGCGAGACCGTGTGCGAGATGGACCGGGACATACTCAGGCTCGTCATGCGCCGCCACAACATGCTCAAGCGCATGGCCGGCCCCAAGGGCCATCTTGACAACCGCGAGGAGAAGCAGATCCGCGAAGCCTGGGAAAGCGCCGTCGCGAAGGTCAGCAACGATCCCAAGCTCTCCGGCCTTTTCTTCTCCCTCATGCAGGAGGTCACCTTCCTTCCGAAGCCGGGCGAGGACGGCGAGCAGCGCCGGGAGGCCTTCAACCTTGCGCCCGCCCAGCAGCCCGTGAAGATCGACATGGAGGCCCCCGCCTCCTGCCGGGCCACCCGGGCATGGATCTCCCTGGCCGCGGCCTCGGGGCAGCCCGTGAAGCTTGCCAGCTCGCTGATGAACGATGCCATCTACGACTGCCTCAAGATGTTCAACCAGATGGGCGCCTCCATCATCCGCAGCGGCGACGCAGTGGAGGCCCTGCCTGCCGCTCCCTGCGGAACGCCCGACAAGGTCATCTACTCCGGCGCCTCCGCCTTCAACTTCTCCCTCGCCCTCGGCCACTACCTGGGACGCCCCAGCCACGCCAAGTTCTCGGGCGACAGCCAGATGCGCATGGAAGGCCTCGATGCCGTCGTCTCCTTCGTTCCCCAGCTCGGCGCGCGCCTCGTGCACGTCATCCCCAAGGGCGAAGGACTGCCCGTGCGCATCGAAAGCTCGGGCCTGCTCCCCGACGCCATCGACTTCCCCGACGCCGTGCCTGGCGAGTTCATCGAAGGCATGCTCCTTGCCGCTCCCTTCTACGAAAAGCCCGTCGCCTTCCGCTTCGGATCCCATCCGGACAGCGCCCGCATCGAGGCGCGCATCCTGCCCCTGCTGGCAGCCTGCGGCGCCAGCGTGGAAGGCAATTGTGAAAATCTTCACATAACGCCGTCGAAGATCGCCCTCCCCCGCGAGCCCAAGCTCGCCATGGAGCCGGAGCTGGCCGTCTTCCTGCTGGCGCTGGCGCCCGCCCTCTCGGGCAGGGTCCGCCTCGCCGGCCAATGGCCCAGCTCCCCTGAAGCCGAGGCCGCCAGGGATCTCTTCAGGCAGGCGGGCGTCCCGTTCAGCGCCGGCTCCGACTCAGCCAGCATCGAATGCGGCGCGGAGGTTTCGATTCCCGAAGCCGGCCTCGAGCTGCCCGAAGCTCTGCCTGGGGAATGGCTGCCGCTTGCCATGGCGCTCACCTGCCTCTGCGCCCTGAGGAAGAAGCAGGCCAGAATGCCGCAGGGCTACGAGCCCGGCAGCGAGCGCTTTGCCGAAGCAGAGGCCTTTGCCCGCGCCTGCGGCCTCGAGGTCGAGGAGGATGGCGCCGTCGTCTGGGCCAAGCCCGTTGCGCTCAAGCGCGAGGACGGCGAAGGCGGCGAGCGCGAGGAGTACGTGACCATTCACCAGGTCTGGCCGGCCCCCTCGGCGGCCTGGGCCTGCGCCCTCGCCGTGTGCGCCTGCGCCCGCCCCGAGCCGCATCACGGCTTCCGCCTGAACAACCCGGGCATACTCACCACGCTCTATCCCGGCTTCTGGGCACTCTACAACGCCCTGCCCGAGCCTCAGATCCGCAAGCCGGAAGTCCAGCCCCAGCCCAAGGAGCGCCGCCGCATCCGCACCAATGCCCAGGCCCAGCTGACGCCCCGCGACGAAGACGACGAGTAGTCCGCATCCCCCTGGGAGCCCCCCCCCTGAGAGAACGCAAAGCGCCTGCCGAACCGCGCAACGGTCCGGCAGGCGCTTTTTGAAAGGCTCCGGCTCCGGGGAGGCCCCCCGGCCAGCCCTTGTCTAGGGCTTTTCCACCGTAAAGACGTAGGTGGCGGTTTCCAGCGGCGCAGCGACGCCGGACTTGCGGGCCGCCACCGTAAACATGTACTGGGCGGTCTCCCCCTTCTTGGGGCAGGGGCCGCGGTAGCTGTTCGTCAGGGCACCCTCGGGAATGGAGTCCATGCCGTCATCGGCAAGCCCGTTGAAGCGCCAGGTTCCGCCACCCATGAACAAGCCGCTCTCGCCGAGGCGATCCAGACGGACTTCGTAGTAGTCCGTGTCATGCGGCGGGTTGGCGATGGTGATCTCGGGAGAGAACTTCGAGCAGTAGTGGACCTCGTGCACTTCTGCAGTGACGTGCATCCCGCTTTCCTCGGGAGCATCCTGCCAGCTGCAGCCACCGGCAAGGGCAAAGACCGCGAGGAATGCAGGCAGAGCCCGCCGGCAAGGGGAAATCTGGGACATGGAAACCTCCCGAAAAAAAATGTAGCTTGCCTGTACTACCCTAACCGCCACAGGAAGACAAGAATTCAAGGAGTCTCGTTACATGGCACAACTTCTTTCCAGCGCCGTCCAAGGCTACATGGCCAATTCCTCCATGATCCGCAAGATGTTTGAGCAGGGCATTCAGCTCAAAAAGCAGTACGGCGAGGACAAGGTCTACGACTTCTCCCTCGGCAACCCCGATCTGCCTGCGCCCAAGGCCGTCGTCGACGGCCTCAAGGCCTTTGCCGAAAGCGCCGGCAAGCCCTTCTCCTTCGGCTACACGCCCAACGCCGGCGCCCCCTGGGCCAGGGAGGCGCTCGCCAAGTGGATCTCCGCCGATCAGGGCGTGGAGCTGGCAGCCGGCGACGTGCTGCTCAGCGCGGGCGCGGCCTCGGCGCTCAACGCCGTCCTCAGAGCCGTCTTCAACCCCGGCGAGGAGCTCATCGCCTTCGCCCCCTACTTCGTCGAGTACGACTTCTACGTGGCCAACCACGGGGGGCATCTTACCCGCGTCATGACGCAGAAGGACACCTTCCGCCCCGACGTCGAGGCCCTCGAAAAGGCCATTTCCGCCAAGACCCGCGCGGTCATCGTCAACTCCCCCAACAATCCGACGGGCGTCGTCTACACCCTGGACGAGATGAAGGCCATCTGCGCCCTGCTCGAGCGCAAGAGCGCCGAAGTCGGCCATCCCATCTGGCTGCTCTGCGACGAACCCTACCGCTTCCTGGCCTACGACGGCTGCGAGGTGCCCTCCGTGCTGCCGCTCTACCGCTACGCCGTGGTCTTGAGCTCCTTCTCCAAGAACATGTCCCTGCCCGGCGAGCGCATAGGCTACGCGGCCCTCTCCCCGCTGCTCGAGGAGCGCGCCGAGCTCATGGCAGCCATAACCCTCACCAACCGCATTCTGGGCTACGTCAACGCCCCCATCGTCGGCCAGCACATCATGGTGGCCGCCCTCGGCAGCGCCGTCGACAGGGACGTCTACCTGCGCCGCCGCGACGCCATGGCCGACGTGCTGACTCAGGCCGGCATCGAATTCACCCTGCCCAAGGGCGCCTTCTACTTCTTCCCCAAGGCTCCCGGCGGCGACGACAAGGCCTTCGTGGCAGCCCTCGCCGAAGAGCGCGTCCTCGGCGTGCCCGGCTCCGGCTTCGGCTGCCCCGGCTTCTTCAGGCTTGCCTTCTGCGTCGATGAGAAGGTGATCCGCAATTCGGCCGAAGGCTTTGCCAAGGCCCGCGCCAAGTTCGCCTAGCACGCCAGGTTCGGGCTTTTTCGGCAGGCCCGCCGCCCGGAGGCTGTCCGGACGGCGGGCCTGTCCGCATCCCCCTTCCGGCGCGGAGCAAGCACCCTTTCCGCGCCGTCCCGGAGACCGCCATGCAGCACGACTATCTCATCCTCCACGGCATCAACCTCAACATGTTCGGCAGGCGCGACCCCGCCGTCTACGGAACGGCAACCCTCGAAGACATCAACAAGCTCCTCTACAGCTACGCCGGCCAGATGGGCGTGAAGATAGAGTGCTACCAGACCAACAGCGAGGCGGGTTTCGTGGAGCGCATCCACCGCTCCCTCGACGACGGCACGAGAGGCATCGTCGTCAACGCCGGCGCCTGGACCCACTACAGCTACGGCATTCTGGACGCCCTCGACATCCTGCCCTTTCCCGTGGTCGAGGTGCACATGTCCCACGTCTCCGGCCGCGAGGAATTCCGGCGCAAGTCCGTCATCGCGCCGGCCTGCTGCGGCTGCATCGAGGGCTTCGGCGCCTACAGCTACGCCCTGGGACTCATGGCTCTGGACGAAGCCGTGCGCGAGCGCGACGACATCCGGCGGCGTGCCGAGGAGGTCCACGGCGAAAAGCCGGGCGGGCGCGGCTTCATTGATCCCTTCGCCTTCAACTAGCCGCCCTTCGGCGCGCCTGCCTGGATCCTCTCGGGAAGGCGGGCGCTGCACCCGGAAGCTCACAGCGGCACATTCAGGGCAAAGACTAGCCTTTGCCCTGCAATAATCGTAAGATAGAAGGAGCCCCCTGTGTCCTCAAAGGCGCTTCCTGCCTTTTCGTTCCACTCCCATGGAGGTCTGGACGCCAGGGGAAGGGCTATCCCTGTCTTTTCGCGAAGGCGCCCGGCATGAGGCATCCCTGCCGGCCCTTCGCCGCGAAGATCGCCACGGCCACGAGCCTTTATGCGGACCTGCCCCGCAGGCGCCGCGTCGGAGGAAAATTGATGAACGAAACCATCGACCTCATCCGTTCGAAAGATCCCACCTTCCAGCAGGAAGTGGAAGCTGAAAGCGGACAGAACATCAGCAACTGCTACCAGTGCGGCAACTGCACCGCCGGCTGCCCCGCCGCGCTCGACTACGACATGATGCCCAACCAGGTCATGCGCGGCATCCAGCTGGGCCTCAGGGACAAAGTGCTCGGCTCCCAGGCCATCTACATGTGCCTGTCCTGCAGCACCTGCTCCCTGCGCTGCCCCAACAGCATCGACATCGCCGGCGTCATGGAGACCCTGCGCCACATGGCCCGCCGCACCAACAAGGTCGGCGTCAAGCGCGTCGAGAAATTCTGGCTCTCCTTCCTGGACACCGTCCGCGCCTTCGGACGCAGCTACGAGATCGGCACCATGGCCCTGTACATGCTGCGCTCCCTGCGCTTCTGGACCGACGTCGATCTGGCTCCCAAGGCCCTCATGAAGCAGAAGCTCGGCCTCAAGCCCCACGTCATCCCCAGCAAGGAAAGCGTTGAAGCCGTCGGGCGCATCTTCAAGCGCTACCAGGAACGCGCCAAGCGCGAGGGAGTCCGTCCATGAAAATAGCCTACTATCCCGGATGTTCGGCCAAGGGTTCCTCCCTTGACTACGAACTTTCCACCCAGGCGGTCCTGAAGGCCCTGGGCATCAAGACTGTCGAAATCGCCGACTGGAACTGCTGCGGCTCCACGCCCGCCCATGCGGTCGCCACGGACCTCTCCACGGCCCTGTGCACCCGCAACCTCGCCCTGGCGGCGAGGCAGGGCGCGGACCTCATTGCCACTTCCTGTCCCTCCTGTCTTTCCAACCACAAGCACGCCTACGTGCGCATGCAGGATCCCGACTTCCGCACCCGTGTGAACGAGCTGCTCGACGAGCCCGCCCCCGAGGAGCTGCCGGAGATGACCTCCGTCATGCAGCTCATCGCGCAGCAGTGCGACTCCGACCAGATCAAGAGCCGCGCGACCCAGTCCCTCGCCGGCATCAAAATCGCCCCCTACTACGGCTGCCTCATGAGCCGGCCCGCCGAGCTCATGCAGTTCGGCGATCCTGAGAACCCCACGCTCATGGAAAGCCTGCTCGCCAGCTGCGGCGCGGACGCCATCCTCGACTTCCCGCTGAAAACCGAGTGCTGCGGCGCCTCCGCCGGCATTCCGCACCGCCCCCTGACGGCCCGCAACTCCGGACGCATCCTGCAGCTTGCGACCAACATGGGCGCCGACTGCATCGCCGTGTGCTGCCCCCTCTGCCAGATGAACCTTGACCTGCGCCAGAAGCAGGCCGGCAAAGCCGAAGGGACCAAGTTCAACATTCCCGTTCTCTACTTCACGCAGCTCATGGGCATCGCCTTCGGCTGCGACGCTGACAGCCTCGGCCTGAACAAGCTCTGCGTCAGCGCCGACAGGATCACCGACAAGATCCACGCCCTCAGCACCGCGGCCCAGGAAGCCGCCCAAGGAGGCAAGGCATGAGGATAGGCGTTTTCGTCTGCCACTGCGGCAGCAACATCGCAGGCACAGTCGACTGTGCCCAGGTCGCCAAAAATGCTCTCGACTTCCCTGAAGTCGTCTACGCCACCGACCTGATGTACACCTGCGCCGAACCCGGCCAGGCCGCCATCGAGCAGGCCATCCACGAGCACCGCCTCACCGGCGTCGTCGTTGCCTCCTGCTCTCCGCGCATGCACGAGCCCACCTTCCGCCGCACCGTCGAGCGCGCCGGCCTGAACCGGTACATGTTCGAAATGGCGAACATCCGCGAGCATGTCTCCTGGATCGGCAAGGACAAGGAGCCCAACACCAACAAGGCCACCGAGCTCGTCAGCATCGCCGTGGCGAAGCTGCGCAACAACCGCCCGCTCTTCGCCCAGCGCTTCGACATCAACAAGCGCGTGCTCGTCATCGGCGGCGGCGTTGCCGGCATCCAGGCAGCCCTCGACTGCGCCGACGCCGGCATCCAGGTCGTCATGGTCGAGCGCGAGCCCACCATCGGCGGCAAGATGGCCAAGCTCGACAAGACCTTCCCCACCGTCGACTGCGCGGCCTGCATTCTCGGCCCCAAGATGGTGGACGTGTCCCAGAACCCCAACATCACCCTCTACGCGTACTCCGAGATCGAGGACATCTCCGGCTACGTGGGCAACTTCGACGTCAAGATCAGGAAGCGCGCCACCTACGTCGACTGGTCCCAGTGCACCGGCTGCGGCACCTGCACCGAGAAGTGCCCGAGCAAGAAGGTGCCTGACCGCTTCAACGAGAACGTGGGCTTCACCACCGCCATCAACATCCCCTTCCCCCAGGCCATTCCGAAACGCGCCTCCATCAATCCCGACTACTGCAGGAAGCTCACCACGGGCAAATGCGGCGTCTGCGCCAAGGTGTGCCCCACCAAGGCCATCAACTACGAGATGAAGGACGAGATCATCACCGAGAAGGTGGGCGCCGTCATCGCCGCCACCGGCTACGATCTCATGGACTGGACCGTGTACGAGCAGTACGGCGGCGGCAAGTACCCCGACGTCATCACCTCCCTGCAGTACGAGCGCATGCTCAACGCCTCCGGCCCCACCGGCGGCCACATCGTGCGCCCCTCCGACCACAAGGAGCCCAAGAAGGTCGTCTTCATCCAGTGCGTCGGCTCCAGAGACAAGTCCATCGGCCGGCCGCTGTGCTCCGGCTTCTGCTGCATGTACACGGCCAAGCAGGCCGTCCTCACCAAGGACCACATCCCTGATTCCCAGCCCTACGTCTTCTATATGGACATCCGCTCCGTGGGCAAGGGCTACGACGAGTTCACCCGCCGCGCCGTCGAAGAGTACGGCGTCGAGTACATCCGCGGCCGCGTGTCCAAAATCTACCCCGACGGCAACGGCCAGTACGTGGTCTGCGGCGCGGACACCCTGCTCGGCCAGCCCGTCCAGGTGACCTGCGACCTCGTCGTCCTCGCCGTGGGCATCAACGCCAGCAAGGGCGCCGGGCAGCTCGCCGAGAAGCTGCGCATCTCCTACGACCAGTACGGCTTCTTCATGGAAAGCCATCCCAAGCTGCGTCCCGTGGAGACCAACACCGCAGGCGTGTTCCTCGCCGGCGTGTGCCAGGGCACCAAGGACATCCCGAACTCCGTCTCGCAGGGTTCCGGCGCGGCGGCCAAGGTCATGGCCCTCTTCAGCCACGACAAGCTGGAAAACGACCCGCAGATCGCCCACGTGAACGTCAGCCGGTGCGTGGACTGCGGCAAGTGCATCAAGTGCTGCCCCTTCGGCGCCATCAAGGAAGAGGCCTTCCGCGGCGTGCTCAAAGCCAAGGTCATCGACACCGTCTGCCAGGGCTGCGGCATATGCACCTCCACCTGCCCGCAGGGTGCCATCCAGCTCTCCCACGCCACCGACAACGAGATTCTCGCGGAGGTTAACACGTTATGCCAGTTCTAGAAGGCAAAGAGCTCAGGATTGTTGCGTTCCTGTGCAACTGGTGCTCCTACGGGGGCGCCGACACGGCCGGCGTGGCCCGCGCCACCCAGCCCACCGACCTCAGGATCATCCGCGTCCCCTGCTCCGGGCGCATCGACCCCCTCTTCATTCTCAGGGCTCTCGTGAACGGCGCTGACGGCGTGCTCGTCTCCGGCTGCCACCCCAACGACTGCCACTACTCGGCCGGCAACTTCTTTGCCCGCCGCCGCCTCGAGGTGCTCAAGCGCTTCCTCCCGGTGCTCGGCATCGACGACCGCCGCTTCGAGTACACCTGGGTCTCCGCGTCTGAAGGCGCCCGCTGGCAGCAGGTCGTGACCAACTTCACCGACCGCATCCACAAGCTCGGCCCCGCGCCCCGTCTCGAGAACGCCGAGCCGCTGCTCCAGGTCGCCGACATGGCCCTGCAGCCCCTGCGTCCCCTCGGCACCGGCCAGAACGCCAGGCTCGACGAGCTCAAGGCCGCCATCAAAAAGCACTTCCAGGACAAGGACCTCGACGTCGTCATCGGCTGGCAGCAGGCCGACGACGAGGCCCACACCGTCCCGCTCTTCATGCGCTCGGAAGAAGACGTCGACAAGCTCGTCTGGGGCCCCTTCAACGTCAACAACCCGGCCACCTACCTCAACCAGCTCATCGGCCGCGACCAGCCCCAGGACAAGCTGAAGAAAGTCGGCATCGTCTGCAAGGGCTGCGACTCCCGCTCCGTCGTCGAGCTCCTGCAGGAGAACCTCATCCCCAGGGAGAACGTCGTCATCTTCGCCCTGCCCTGCGAAGGCACCTTCGACATGGCGCGCGTCAACCAGGAGCTGGGCCGCTACGGCAAGATCGACAGCGTCTCCTTCGACGGCCAGGCCGCAACCATCGTGGCCGACGGCAAGGAGCACCGCATCGCCATCGCCGACTGCGCCCAGGGCAAGTGCTACAACTGCGCCATGCCCCTGGCCCAGCACGCCGACGAGGCCTTCGGCGAAGCCCCGGCCATCGCGGGCTCTCCCGCGACACCGCCCGAGCTCGCCATGCTCGACAAGATGAGCCTCGAGCAGCGCTTCAGCTTCTGGAAGGGCCAGATGGACCGCTGCATCCGCTGCTACGCCTGCCGCAACGCCTGTCCCATGTGCGTGTGCAAGGACTACTGCATCGCCGAGACCCGCGATCCGCACTTCATCACGCAGGAGAACACGGTCCGCGAAAAGCTCTACTTCCAGTGCATTCACGCCATGCACCTTGCCGGCCGCTGCACGGGCTGCGGCGAGTGCCAGCGGGCCTGTCCCGTCGGCATTCCGATCCTGGCCCTGCGCCAGCAGATCGCGCGCGCCGTGGCCGAACTCTTCGACGGCTACCAGAGCGGCATGGATCCCGAAGCCAATCCGCCCCTGCTCGGCTACGAAGTCGAGGAAAAGAACATCAAGCAGAGGGAGCTGTAAGAGATGCCTACCTATCGTTTTGCCAAGAAATCGGATCTTCCGGCCCTCCTCGCGTACCTCGCCAAGGACAACCGCGTGCTCGTCCCCGTGGAGAAGCCTGCCGTCAAGCAGTCGATCGTCTTCGAGGAATGGAAGGAAGGCAAGGACTTCACCATGGCCAAGGCAACCGTTCCCGCCAAGGCCGCCGTTCTTCCCCAGTGCGAAACGCTCCTGACCTACGAGAAGAAGGCCGATCCGGAGAAGCCCGGCGAGCGCCAGCTCGTGCTGGACGACACCATCCAGGCCGTCCCCACGGTCGTCTTCGCCACCAGGTCCTGCGATGCCAGGGGCTATGCCACACTGGACCGCCCCTACCTCAACGGCCCCATCAAAGATCCCTACTATGAAGCCAGGCGCAAGGCGCTCACCGTCTTCACCCTGACCTGCAACAGCGGCTGCAGCACCTGCTTCTGCCACTGGGTCGGCGCCGGTCCCTCCTCGCCGGAAGGATCCGACGTCCTCATGACTGAGCTTGCCGACGGCTACGTCCTGCAGGCCGTCACCGAGAAGGGCAAGGACGTGCTCGAGAAGAGCCCGCTGGAAGACGCGGCTTCGCGCGAGAAGGAAATGATGGACGTCCGCAAGGCGGCCTGGGCCACCCTGATCGCGAAGCCCGACCTTTCCGAAGCCCCCGACAAGGTGCTCGGCAAGTTCCGCGACCTCGACTTCTGGGAGAAGGAGTCCGACCGCTGCATCAACTGCGGCGCGTGCACCTACTTCTGCCCCAGCTGCTACTGCTTCAACATCACGGACGAAGGCTCCGGCGTCGGCAAGCCCGGACGTCGCCTGCGCACCTGGGACAACTGCATGAGCTCCCTCTTCACGAGGGAGGCCAGCGGCTACAATCCCCGTCCTACCAAGGCGACCCGCATGCGCCAGCGCGTAACGCACAAGTTCGCCACCTACCCTGAAAACTGGGGCGCCTTCTCCTGCATGGGCTGCGGCCGCTGCATCAGCAACTGTCCTGAGCGCATCGACATCCGCCAGATCGTCCTTGACGCCATGGCCGACGGCGCCGCCAAGTAGCGAGGTTAGCAATGGCTACCAAGAAAGCATCTGGCAAGGGCAAGAAGGCTGCCGGCACCAAGAAGCCGGCAGGCAAGAAGGACGTGAAGGCCGAGGTCAAGGAAGCCCAGGCTCCCAAGGCCGCAAAGAAAGCCAAGGCCCCTGCCGTCAAGGAAGAGGCCAAGGCCCCTGCGGTGAAGGCGGAGGCCAAGGTTCCCGCCGAGGCCGTCAAGTCCGAAGCCCCCGCCGTCAAGGAGAAGGCCAAGGTTCCCGCCGAGGCCGCCAAGGCCAAGGCCCCTGCTGTCAAGGAAGAGGCCAAGGCTCCCGCCGAGGCGGCCAAGGCCGAGGCCCCCGCGGTCAAGGAGGAGGCCAAGGCCCCTGCGGTGAAGGTGGAGGCTAAGGTTCCCGCCGAAGCCGCACCCGAGGCCCCCAAGGCCGAGCCTGCCGAGGCTCCCAAGGCAGAAGCCGCGCCCGAAGCGCCCAAGGCCGAGGCGCCCAAGAGCGAAGTCAAAAACGATGCCGAGGCCCCCAAGGCCGACGCATCTTCAGAAGAAATACAAGGGGCAGAGAAAAAAGTGAGCGCTAAAATCGTTCTCAAGCCGAACCCGGACGGCAGCAAGCTGACGCCGGTCGTTCCCCGCCCGATGATCCAGGGCAACCCCTACAAGCCCTACGTGGCCACTGTTGCCGAGGTCATCCGCGAGACGCACAACATCGTCACCCTGCGCCTCGTCATCGACGATCCCGAAGCCATGAAGAACTTCACCTACGAGCCCGGCCAGGTCGGGCAGGTGTCGGTCTTCGGCGTCGGCGAATCTACCTTCGTCATCAACACCCCGCCGTCCCAGAAGGACTATCTCCAGTTCTCCGTCATGCAGGCCGGCGAGGTCACCACCGCCATCCACGGCCTGTGCCAGGGCGACAAGGTCGGCGTCCGCGCTCCGCTCGGCCGCCCCTTCCCCTACCGCGACTGGAAGGGCAAGAACGTCTTCTTCATCGGCGGCGGCATCGGCATGGCCCCCATCCGCACCATCATGCTCCACCTGCTGGAGAACAAGGCCGACTACGGCAAGATCAGCCTCCTCTACGGCGGCAAGTCTCCGCAGGATCTGGCCTACAGCTACGAGCTGGAAGACTGGATGGCCCGCCCCGACCTCGACTGCACCCTGACCATCGACCGCGAGGCCGAAGGCTGGAAGCACAAGGTCGGCCTCATCCCCAACGTGCTGCGCGAACTCAAGCCCAGCCCCGACAACTGCATCGCCGTGCTCTGCGGACCGCCCATCATGATCCGCTTCACCCTGCAGGCTCTGGACGAGCTCGGCTTTGACCACGAGAACGTCTACACCACGCTGGAAAAGCGCATGAAGTGCGGCATCGGCATCTGCGGCCGCTGCGGCATTGGCGGCAAGTACGTCTGCCTCGACGGCCCCGTGTTCTCCCAGAAGGAACTCGACAACCTCCCGCCTGAACTCTAGCAGGCGAGGATCCCAAGCCAATAGGAAGGCCCGCCGGGAATCCCGGCGGGCCTTTTGCTTGCTTATGCAGACGGGAGCCTAGCGGATGCGGCAGTTGCCGTCCTTGCAGTCGTGGGTCGGAATGACGGGCGTGAGCTGCAGGAGCAGCACCTGCTCAGTCCCCTTGACCGACTCCGTGACCAGGGTGAGGCGCATGAGCCCACCCGGCAGGGGCGTGTCGTAGGTGGCTGTGAAGGTGCCGTTGCCGGTAATGATGCGCACCGGCCCGGTGCGGCTTTCGCGCATGTTCATGAGCGACATGCCCATCACCTTGAAGTGCCTGGTCCGCACGGACTCGAGAAAGTGCGCCCTGTCCGCGATGTGGCCGCTGGAGGCGATGAAGACGAAGTTGGGCGCCAGCAGCCTTTCCAAAGCCTTGGCATCCGACTCGAGCAGGGCCTCGGTCATCAGGGCGCCGGCATCGGCCTTGGCCAGCGCGGGCAAAGGCGAGACAAGCTCCTGCATGCCAAGGCCGGCCAGAAGAAGGGCCGCCAGAGCCAGCCCGGCTGCGCGCCGGGGGAGCATGCGGGCGAAGCGGAGAATTGCGGTCTGCAGCATATCGAAGCCTCCTTGGGGCTGAGCCTTGCGCAAGGCGTGACGGTGCGCGCTTCAAGGCTGAAGCGCATGCCTAACGTTACGAACGCACCTTGCAGACGTCAAGACGGGCCTTCCTGCCGCTTTGTTCATCGACCCCTGCCAGCGCCTCCAGCAGGCAGAGCCGGACTTCCCGGCAAGGAACAACAAGCTGGCCCGTGTGCAGACGGTAGCCAAGCAGGCCGGCATGGACAAGCCGGAGCAGGCAGGCGTCCGTCGTGGAAGCCGCAAAGCCTTCCTTGAGGCCTGGCCTCGCGGCGAGTCGCTCCCGCCCTCCCTCCGCAAGGCGGGACAGCGCCCCGCAAAGCTCGGGCCGCCCTGCCAGCATGTCCGCCAGCAGGGTTTCCGCCCAGGGGCCGGCAAAGAAGCGTCCAGGACGGCGGACTTTCACAAAGCCTGCCACGGAAACGGGCGCAAACATGCGGGATGAAAGGTCCCATCTCCAGCCGCCGTGCCAAGCAAGGAGGCTTTCAAAGTCGAGCCCCTGTTCCTGGCAGATCCGGCGCACGCACGGCTCGCCCATGCCCGTCCAGGGGCCGAGGGGGCCGGGATTGCGCATGGTGAAGGAGGCGAAGCGGGGAAGGCCTGCCATGAGGCCGGGACAGCGCTCCAGCGGGGCCTCGCCAAAGAGGCAGACGAGCGCCCAGGCTTCCCGCGCCCGGCAGAGGCCTTCGAGCAGGGCGCAATAGCGGGCAAGGCAGGGCCCCGCCAGCCAGGGTGCCTCCAGCGGGGCGTCCCAGCCGTCCACGACAAGGACGAACTGGCCTTGCCGGTGCCGGCAGACCTCCTGCAGCGCGCAGGCCAAGGAGGCGTTCGGGAAGCCGAGGCAGGCTGCCGCCTGGCCTTCCAGCCGGACTATGAAGGCCTCCCCGCCCCTGCTTTCAGCAAGCAGGGCCTCCATGTCCAGAAAGACGGTCTGAAAGCCTGTGCCCGAGCTCTTGAAGCAGAGCGTCCTTTCGGCTTCGAGCCCGGCAAGGAAACGGCCTCCATGCGGACCGAAGCCTGATGCCAGCAGACAGGCGTCGGCGCTCTTGCCGAAGCCTCGGGGCCTGCTGATGCAGGCAAAGCGGCCTTCCGTTCCGCAGAGCTTGGCAAACAGGGCCAGCATGCCGGACTTGTCGGCAAAGCAGGGCTGCTCCCGAAGCCGCATGAAGGCCGCTTCAGCGGCCGGTTCGGCTCCGGCATCCTGGCCGCAGGATGACGCCCATTCCTTCATGGCGAGGCTCCCTTGCGCAGCGAGCCGCCCCGGAAGGTTCCGGAACGGCTCGCAGCGTGCATTATTGCCTGTGCCTGGCAGGGCCTAGAAGCCCTTTTCCAGCGGAGGCCAGACGAAGCTGTCCGGCGCCTGGCCTGCCAGCTCCCTGTCGGCTTTGGCGACATGGACCTGGCGGCCTTCAACGCGGATGCGGCCTTCGGCAAACCACTGGATGGCCTGGGGATAGATGCGGTGTTCCATTCTGTGGACGCGGGCCATGAGGTCGTCTTCGCTGTCGCCGGCATTGCAGGGCACGGCGGCCTGGATGATGACGGGGCCAGAATCCACCTTCATCTCGACGATGTGCACCGTGCAGCCGGAGAGCTTCACCCCGTAGTCCACGGCATCGTGGCCGGCATGGATGCTGCCGCTGAAGCCGGGCAGGAGCGAGGGATGGATGTTGACGACCCGGTGCGGGAAGGCAGAGAGGAAGTCGTCGGTCAAAAGGCGCATGTAGCCGGCGAGCACGACCAGCTCAGCCCCGCTCTTCCGGATTTCCTCCGCCATGGCGCGGTCGAAGCTGGCGCGGTCAGGGAAGGCGGTGTGGTCCAGCATCCTGGAGGGGATGCCGGCCGCCTCGGCGCGCTGGAGCACGCGGGCGCCGGGACGGTTGCAGAAGACGAGGCGGATGTCCACGTCGAGGACGCCGGCCTTCATGAGGTCTATCATGGCCTGGGCGTTGGTGCCGTTGCCGGAGGCCACGATGGCTATGGGAAGCGACATGCTCTTGGCTCCTTAGTTGTAGGTGTCGACCAGGGCCTGCACCAGCGCGGGGATGGTGTACTCCTCCGGCATGACGTCGCAGGGAAGGCCGTGTTTCGCGAGGGTCTTCGCCGTGACGGGACCGATGGCGGCCAGCTTGATTTCAGGATGCCTCTTCAGCTCGTCCGCCGACACGATGGCAAGGAAGTTCTCCACCGTGGAAGAAGAGCCGAAGGGGACGCAGTCGAGCCCGCCGGCCGCCAGCGCCTGCAGGAGCTCGTCCTTGCCGTCGCAGGCAGGCACCGTCTCGTACACGGGCACGACGTCCACCTCGGCGCCGGCTTTGCGCAGCTCCTCGGGGAGTATTTCGCGCGCCTTGGCAGCCCTTGGCAGAAGGAAGCGCGTGCCCTTGAGGCCGCCCTGCTTCGTCAGGCCCTCGATGACGCCCTCGGCCACGTACTTTGCCGGCACGAAGTCAGGGTAGATGCCGCGTTCCTCCAGCTCCCTGGCCGTGGCGGGGCCGATGGCGCAGACCTTGCAGGCATGGAGGGCGCGGGCGTCCAGCCCCTTGCGGCGCAGGCTGTCCCAGAAGACCTTCACGCCGTTGACCGAGGTGAAGACCACCCACTGGTAGTCCGCAAGGCCGGCAATGGCGCGGTCCAGAGGGGCCAGGTCGGCCAGAGGCTCGATGCGTATGGTCGGGCACTGGATGACGGCTGCGCCAAGCGCCGTCAAGCTGGCGGCCAGGCCGCTGGCCTGGGCGCGGGCGCGGGTGACCACGATGCGGCGGCCGAGCAGCGGCTTCTTCTCGAACCAGCCGAGCTCGTCGTGCAGGGTGCAGACGCCGCCCACGACGATGACGGAGGGATTGGTGAACTTCTCCCGCACGGCTGCCGCAGGCAGGTCGGCAATGGTGCTTACGAGGGAGCGCTGGAAGGGGGTGGTCCCGCGGTAGACGAGGGCCGCCGGCGTGGCGGGATCCATGCCTGCCTCGACGAGGCGCCTTGCAATGTCGGGCAGGTTCTTCATGCCCATGAGGAAGACCAGGGTCGAGGCGCTGCGGGCCAGAGCCGGCCAGTCGATGGCGCTCTTGGCCTTGTCGGGGTTCTCGTGGCCCGTCACGATGGTCACGGAGGAGGAGAAGTCCCTGTGGGTCAGCGGAATGCCGGCATAGGCAGGGGCCGCGATGGACGAGCTGATGCCGGGAATCTCCTCGAAGTCCACGCCGGCCTTGAGCAGCTCCTGGGCCTCTTCGCCGCCTCGGCCGAAGATGTAGGGATCGCCGCCCTTGAGGCGGGCCACGTCCTTGCCTTCCCTCGCCTTGTCCACGAGCAGCTGGTTGATCTGCCACTGGCTCATGGCGTGCTGGTCGGCAATCTTGCCGACGTAGATCTTCTCAGCGTCAGGACGGGCGTAGTCGAGGAAGGAGGCATTGGCGAGGGCGTCGTAGACGACGACGTCGGCCGAGGCCAGCACGTCGCGGGCCTTGAGGGTCAGCAGGCCCGGATCGCCGGGACCTGCGCCGATAAGATACACTTTGGCCATTATTCAACTCCTCCCCTGGCGAGTTCCAGCAGGGTCCTGGCCGCGAAGCCGGTCGCGCCGGCAGGGCACAGGGGGCTGTCCGCATCGCGCCAGTCGACGCCGGCAATGTCGAGGTGCGCCCAGGCGACGTCCTTCTTGACGAAGTGTCCGAGGAAGAGGGCAGCCGTGATGGCTCCGCCCTCGCGGGAGCTTGCGGTGTGGCAGATGTCGGCGCAGGTGCTCTTGAGCTTGGCCTTGTATCCGGCCCACAGGGGCAGGCGCCAGCAGTCCTCACCTGCGCAGGCGGCCGCGCTCTGGACGGCCTGGGCCAGCCTGTCGTCCGAGCTGAAGAGCCCTGCCAGCCCGTCGCCCAGCGCCACGGCGCAGGCGCCGGTGAGCGTGGCGACGTCGACGAGGCACTTGGGCTTCCAGGCCTTCTGGGCGTAGGCCAGGGCATCGCAGAGCACGAGGCGTCCTTCGGCATCGGTGTTGACTATCTCGACGCTGTCGCCGGCAAGGCTCTGCACGACGTCGCCGGGATGCACGGCGCCGCCGTCCGGCATGTTCTCGGCCAGGGCCAGCAGGCCGACGAAGCGGCCGGGCACCTCTTCCCTGGCCAGGTGGAGCAGGGCCGCATAGGTGGCCGCCGCGCCCGTCATGTCGCACTTCATGGTGTGCATCTTGGCCGCCGGCTTGATGCTGATGCCGCCGGAATCGAAGGTGATGCCCTTGCCGACGAAGACGACGGGATCGGCATCCTCGTCGCCCTTGGCTGCGTACTCGAGCACGACCAGCCTCGGCGGGCGGCTTGCGCCCCTGCCCACGGCGAGGTGGCAGTTGAAGCCCTCGGCCTCAAGCCAGCGCTCGTCGCGCACGGTGCAGGAAAGGCGGGGCACGCCGGCCGTCTCGCGGCTCGCCTTGTCCGCGAAGTCGTCGGGATGAAGCAGGTTGGCCGGCGTATTGGCCAGATCCCGCGCCAGCATTACCGCTTCGGCGGCCGACTCGCCGCGGCGGGCGGCCTGGCGCAGGCTGTCGGGGACGTACTCGTCGAGGAAGCCGATAGTGAGGTAGTCCAGCGACTTGGGATCGTCCTCCCGGACCTTGCGCAGGGCAGTAAAGCTGTAGTTGCCGAGCATGCAGGCGTAGACGGCCTCCTCGAGCAGGCGCTCCTCAAGGCCGAAGCGCTTCAGGCAGAACACCGGCACGTCCACCGAGGCGAGGCGCAGCTCCTTGGCCTTGCGCACGCCCCTGGCAAATGCTTCGCGCAGGCGCCCGGGCGTGGGTTCCGCCTTGCCGAGCCCGATGAACATGACGCGCGAGAAGGGCAGATCCGGATGGCCGTAGACAATCTGGATCTCGTTCTTCCGGCCCGACACGTCGCGCATGCCGGGGGCAATGGCGAGGAAGGGCGCGGCCGCGTCCAGCTCGGGGCAGGTTTCCAGAATCTTCTCTCCCTGCACCACGGGCACCAGAGCTATGTCCGTTTTCCAGTTCTCGGCGCCGCCAGCCTGAAATCGTATATCCATAAACGCTCCTCTTGGCTTTTGTTGGCGCGGAAGTATACCCGCCATTCCACGCCCTGCCAAGGGCAACGGAAAGCGCGCCGAACGCTCCGGCAAGGCATCCCCCGCCCCCTTGCCGAGGGAAGCGATGGCGCCGCAGGCGGGCTTTCTGCACCTGCCAAGCCAGCGGCCAGCGGAGTGCGCCTTGACTTCCTCGGACATCAGGCAGATTGAGAGCCGTATCGGCAAAGGCATCCTGCCGGAGGAGCCCGGCATGACGTCGCACCCCCGCATCATCAACCTTAACCTTCCGCAGAGCCCCGCATGAAACACGCATTCCGCAAATCGATCCGCCTCGCCGGCATGCTCTTCCTCGCCCTGTCTCTCGCCGGCTGCAACGAGGCAAGCCCCAAGAAGTGCCTCGACGATGCCGCCAAGGCCTTGACCGCCAAGGACAGCGGCGCTTTTCTGACGCAACTCGACATCAATGCCTTTGCCGGCAACGAGATTGCCAACCTCAAGCTCAACAATAAGTATCTGAAGCATCTCTACGGCATCTGCGCGAAGGTCGGCTGCCAGGACAAGCTCAACGCCATCCTCGACATGGCCAGCGATCCCGCCAACCGGAAGGCCGAGGCTTTGGCGCAGGCCGTTGGCGTTGTGTCGGTCTTTCTGGACCGGGACGGCGAGTTCAGCGAGCTCATCGACAGGATAGTCAACATCGAGGGGCGGACAGTCAGCGCAGCCAGCCGCATGGTTTCCTCCGGCGAACTCGTCAACATGTGCACAAAGGCCCAGACGCCCGACTGTCCGTGGATTCCCCAGTCCCTGTCCAGCGCCGTCGTCAAGAACATCGACGACAGCCATGCCGTTGCCAAAGTGACGACGCCTGCCAGCATGACCAGCTGGCTTGCCCTGCGCAAGCAGGGCGATGCCTGGAAGATCGTCGGCAAGGCCATTCTCGAGGAAGACGCCACCAGCTACTCGCTCGGCATGCTTCCCGCCACGCTGACTTCCGGCGCACGAGTGCGCTGAGGGAAGCCCCCGGCAAGGGCCTGAACCGCCGCGGATGCGCCGAAGCATGCCGGCGCCGGCGCACCTTCCCCACGGCCACCATGCTCCTCTACATTCACGTTCCGTTCTGCCGCAGGCGCTGCGGCTACTGCGCCTTCCACTCCCAGGCCCTCCCGGACGGCAGGATTCCCGAGGTCTACCTCGCCAGCCTGCTCGAGGAGATCAGGCGCTGGGCCGAGGCGCTTCCCCGTTCCTCCCTCGACCCCGTCGAGAGCATCTTCTTCGGCGGAGGCACGCCGAGCCTGCTCGAGGCGGCGCAGGTCGGCCTCGTGCTCGAGGAAATCGCCCGGCGCTTTGCCGTGGCGCCGGACTGCGAATGCACCCTGGAGGGCAACCCCGACTCCCTCGCCAGGCCGGGACTGCTGGCGGATCTGCGGGCCTGCGGGATCAGCCGCCTCTCCATGGGGGTGCAGAGCCTGGACGACCGTGAGCTCGCCATGCTCGGCCGCCTGCACACGGCCGCGCAATGCCGGGAGGTCGTCGCCCTTGCACGCCGGGCCGGCTTTGCCAATCTCTCCCTCGACCTCATGTGGTGCCTGCCGGGCCAGACCCCGCAGGGCTGGCTTGCCACGCTGAAGCAGGCCTGCGACCTTGCGCCTGAGCACCTTTCCGCCTACGCGCTCTCCATCGAGGAGGGAACGCCCTTCGAGGCCAGAAGCCTGGCCGGCGAACTCGCGCAGCCAGGCGAAGCCGAGGCCGAGACCATGTTTCTCGAAGGCCGGGCCCTTCTCGAGGACAGGGGCTATGCGCAGTACGAGATCTCCAACTACGCCAGGGAGGGCTTCCGCTGCCGCCACAACCTCGGCTACTGGCAAGGCGTGGACTATCTGGGGCTTGGCCCCTCCGCCGTCTCCACCCTGAACGGCCGCCGCTGGACAGATCCGCCGGATCTGGAACGCTGGGCGCAGAACGTGGCCAGCGGCAGGCTGGCCGAGGATCCGGAAGCCATCACGCCCGCCGCACGGCTTTTGGAAACGGTGATGCTGCGCCTGCGGACCGCAGACGGCCTGCCCCTCGCCGGCTATGCGGCGCTTGCCGGCCGCTCCCTGCTGGAGGACGCAGGCGCCTTCCTCGGCGAACTCTGCCGGCAGGGGCTCCTCGTCATGGACAAAAAGCGCATTGCCCTCACGCCCCGCGGCATGCTCGTCTCCAGCGCCGTCACCTCGGAGCTTTTCCTGCGCCTTGAGCGCGCCGAGCTTGCACGAACCCCGACGCAGGGGCCTCGGCAATAGCGGGATGATGCCAGGGCCAGAAAGGCTAGAGCAGGCGCAGCTGGATTTCGGCAAGATGCTCCATCTGCTCCGTGATGCCGAGCGCTTCGGCGATGCCTGCGCCAGCCGTGCACAGGCCGTGGCCCTCCATGAAGACGGCTGGCGCCTTGGCGGCCGCCTTGCCCACGCTGTCTGCCAGACGATGCGAGCCCGGCGGATAGGCGCCGGCTATGGCAAGTTTGGGGCGCCACATGGCGGCCTCGAAGAGCGGCATGTCAAGCATCCTGTCAAGGCGCCCCGCCAGCTTGACGGAGAGCGCCAGCAGGCAGCCGGGATGCGTGTGCAGAACGCAGCGCGCCTCGGGACGGGCTTCGTAGACGGCTGCGTGCATGGCGGTCTCGCTGGAAAGCGCCGGACCTGCCAGCGGAGAGCCTTCCTTCGTTGCCAGGGCGACGTCGCCGTCTTCCATGTGCCCCTTGGCGATGCCGGAGGCCGTGACGAGCAGCAGGCGCTTTCCCAGGCGCAGGCTCAGGTTGCCGTTGAAGCCGGTCATGACGCCGGCAAGCCAGGCCTGGCGGCAGCCGTGCTTCACTAGGTCCAGACTGCCCATAAAGCCGGCTGCATCGATGCCGGCCTCGTCAAGCAGGGCGTCAATCCTGCCGAAGCGCGCCTGCCACGCCTCGAAGCGCGCCTGATCGATCTCCGTCACGCCTCCGCTCCTCCGCACGCGCGGGCAAAGTGGTCGAAGCCGCCCTTGCCGTCCATGCGTTCGTTGTTGCAGTAGATGCCGGGCCTGTCGGTGACCGAGCCTATCTCCCAGAAGCCGGGGATGGCCGCATGGAGCGCGAGCAGCATGTCGGGCGCGCAGGCGCCGAGCAGGGCATACTCCTCGCCGCCGAAGAAGGCTTCGTGCACGGGATTGCGGCCGTTCTCCCGACACCACTGGACCAGTTCCGCATGGAGCAGCCCCGCGGGCAGCAGAAGCTCCGCGCCTATGCCCTGGCCGCCAATGGTGGATGCCGTGCCGAGCTCGCCCGTGAGGCCGAGCAGCCGCGGCAGATCGCGGGCCATGCCGTCGGAGAGATCCATGAGCGCCGGAGGCCGGGCGTTGAGGCCTGCCCGCGCCAGCATGAGCCCGGCATCAACCTGGGGCTCGGGCTTCACGTGAGCCAGGCAGGCCTTGGGATAGCGGGCAAACGCCTCTCTGCC
>ODAI011488403.1_pt1 | contig 51507 bp, 44 predicted proteins | sample 1539321 | NCBI WGS metagenome assembly ODAI01 (sample SAMN02144231, study PRJEB22623) | gut metagenome | biome: sheep rumen | host: Ovis aries | place: New Zealand
ATTTTGCTTTTTTTTTACCTCTTGGTTTATATGTCCTGATGGCAATGCCTTTGCCATTTCAGACGGTTATGTCCTGTATTTTGGCATAAATAAACAAAAAATCAAGTTTTTATTGAATGTTCGTTTTTTAGAGTATAAACTGGGGGTGAAATGAATTCAGGCAACCTATCTTTACGGACAATAAAACTTATCAAGGCGGCTTTGGCAACTGCCGCGGTGCCAGCGGTCTTTATCTATGTTTTGGTGTCAAAACCTGATTTTTACCTAATTAACGGGTTGGGACATGTTGTTTTGCCAGTAGCGCACTTTGTCGGGGATGTTGTCACATGGCCTTTTCGTGCGGTTGGGGAATCGGTCACAAATATTTATGATTTATCACATCTGCGCGCGGAAAACGAACGGTTGCAACAGGAATTAGACCAATTACGCGCAAACAAGCATGAATACGATGTCGCAATTGCTGAAAATAAAAGATTATCAAACGAATTAGATATCGTTCGCGCAACACCACAAAGTGTTATTATGGCCGATGTTGTTCATGATACAACCGCATTACATCACAGTAATTTCTTGATAAACAAGGGCGTTTTTGATGGTGTAAAAAAAGGTATGGTTGTCACATCTGTTGATGGGGTGATGGCTGGGATGGTTGTGGATGTTGGTGGTGATTTTTCACGCGTTCGTGCATTAAATGATGCCGACAGCAGTATCGCGGTTAGAATCGCCGGGGACGAGGTATATGGTTTTTTGAACGGCGATGGTTCTAATTTCCCAGAAATTGGTTTATTCAGCCGACCTGAATTTGTCGCATCCAGTGATATGACGGTTATAACCAGTAATATCAGTGGGGTTTTGCCAAACGGTATTTTGGTTGGAACAATGAAAAACAATCACGAGGTCAAAGTGTTATTGCCTGATTCAATATCACGCGTCAAAGTTTTGGAATTTAACACAAATAATGAATATAAATGATTAGAAAAATATTATCTTTTCTGCGTGATGCAAGCCCATTTTTGGCGGTGATTATTTTGTGGCGTATGCAGTTGAATTTTTGGAATCCTGGGGGAATATTGGCAATTATTCCTATATTTTTTTATTCATTTGTGCGCCCGATTAATTGGTTTACACCGTTTTCTATTTTGTTTTGTTTTGTGATTGATTATGGGTTTGATACAAAACTATTTTGGACAACAGTTTATTTTATCGCATATGCTATAAACGGGTTTCAAAGATTTATTGATTTGCAACGCGCTGATAAAAACGCAATTGTTCCATTTATGATATTTTTTGGAATACCTGTATTTGTTTTAATGGTGGCGAATATATCTTGGACAATGTTATGGCGTTCTGTATGGATATTTTTGTGGACAACGATGTTATATTTACCAATTACCAGTTTGTTAAAAAAGGTGTACCGCAATGATTGATATCGAGGTTGGACATACTTTTGATAGACGCAGCGCACTGTTTTTAACCACAGGCGCAGTTTTGACATCTGTGTTGGTTTTACGCATGTTGCAAATGCAGGTTTTTAACTATCGTGATTACAAGAAAAAATCTGAAAATAATTCTTATCGTATTCAAATAAATATGCCCGAGCGCGGTAAAATTTTATCCACCGAGGGTATTCCTATTTCGCGCGATACACCAATTTATCGTATATATATCGTTCCCGAAGAATCTGGTAATGTCGATGAATTATTACAGACACTGACCGTTGATTTGAATTTGAAACAAAAAACATTAAAGCGAATTTATGCACAAATACGCAAACAACAAAGATTCCAACCGGTATTGATTTCCGAACACACTAATTGGGCAACATTGGCACGCGTTCAGGCTAAAAATTTACCTGGTGTTCATATTAACAGTGGATATGCACGCGTATATGAAATGGGGGAATCTGGGGCGCATATATTTGGTTATGTGGGTGCACCTAAAAATCCTGTGCCAAACGCACCATTTTTTACAACCGGTATCACAGGATTAGAAAAAGTGTATAATGATGAAATGGCTGGAAAACCTGGACAAACAGTTTTGATTTCAAATGCGGTTGGACGCATCACAGGCGAAGACGAAGACCAATTTATTAAACCACAACCAGGACACGATTTGAAAACAACAATTCGTTTCGATGTGCAAAAAGTAATGCACGATGCATTAATTAAACATAAATCTGGGTGTGGGGTTGCGTTGGATATTAGAACAGGTGATATTTTGGCGATGACATCGGCACCGGGATTTAATCCTAATTTATTTACAACCGATGATGCCGAAGATTATATGGAAAATTTGCGTTCTGATTATGCAAAACCATTTGTAAATAAAACCGTCGAAGGATTATTTCCACCGGGGTCCACTTTCAAAATTGTTGTTGCGTTGGCGGCATTGGAATCTGGGGCAATCACACCAAAAGATAAAGTTTTCTGTCCAGGTTATTGGGATTATGGCGACAGACGTTATCATTGTTGGGAACCACGCGGTCATGGACATGTAAATCTGGCTGGGGCATTGGCACATTCTTGTGATATTTATTTTTATCGTTTGGCGTTAAAAATTGGGATGGATGCTATTCGTAAAATGGCACTGCGTTTGGGATTAGGTGAAAAATATTTAACTGATATTTTTCCAAAAGAAATGGCTGGGGTTATACCTGATAAATATTGGAAGGAAAAACATGTCGGGGCAAATTGGGTTCATGGCGATACGGTAATTTCTGGGATTGGTCAGGGATTTATTTTAACAAATTGTTTACAACTGGCATTGATGATGGCGCGTGTGGCATCTAATAAAATCGTGATTCCAAGAATTATTTATGATGATAAAAAACCTGTGTTCCAAGATTTAGGTTTGCAAGAAAAAAATATCCGGTTTGTATTTGATGGATTGGAACAGGTGACACAAAAAGGCGGAACCGCCGCCGCCAGCGCAATAAATGTTAATGGGGCAAAAATGGGCGGAAAAACCGGAACATCCCAGGTGCGTAATATTTCAAAAAAAGAACGCGCAACCGGTGTTTTAACCACTGCACAATTAGAGTGGAATAAACGAAATCATGGTTTATTTGTTGGTTATGCACCCACAGATAATCCAAAATATGCCGTATGTATTATCACAGAACATTCCGGCGGCAGTGGCCCCGCAGCACGAACAACCGCTGCGGTTATGAAAACTTTATTAGAGGGCGATAAATAATGGCACATCAAATACGTGTTTCTAATGCAAATATGATGACGATACCTGAAAAGTTGTCGCGGTTTTTGTGGGGATTATTTTTACCTGTGTGCATTGTTTTGGCTATTTCTGTGATGGTGTTATATTCTGCCGGTGGTGGTAATTGGCAACCTTTTGCAATGCCACAGTTGATAAAAATCGTTTTGGGATTTGGTGTATTTTTTTATGTTGCATTTTCTAATATTAAATTATGGTTAAAATCTGCTTATTTAATTTATACGATTGCATTTATTTTAATTGTATTGGTGACATTTGTTGGGGATGTTGGTATGGGGGCGCAACGTTGGCTGAATTTAGGATTTATGAATGTGCAACCGTCTGAATTTATTAAAATTGCGTTGGTGTTGGCGTTGGCGCGTTATTTTGCATGGATGAATTCCGTGGAATTAACCCAGGCAAAAAATTATGTTATTCCAACATTATTAACATTTATTCCGTTTGCATTAATTGTTGCACAACCTGATTTAGGAACGGCGTTGTCGTTGGTAATGATTATGTTTGGTATGTTTTATATCGTTGGGGCGCAAAAAAAGTGGTTTGTTATTGTCGCAATATTGGGGGTTATGGCGGCACCGGTTGTTTGGTTTGGTGGATTGCATGATTATCAACGTGACCGTATTATTACTTTTATCAATCCAGACCATGATGCGCGCGGGACAGGATATCAAATAAACCAGGCAAAAATTGCATTTGGTTCAGGTGGCATTTTTGGCAAAGGTTATATGAGTGGAACACAATCACAACAATCTTTCTTGCCAGAAAAACAAACCGATTTTATATTTACTATGTTGGGCGAAGAACTGGGGTTTGTTGGTGCGTTTGTTTTATTGGTTATTTACACTTGGATTATTTTAGTCCTGTTTTGGTGCGCAAAAACATGCAAAAACAGATTTGGACAATTGGTGTGTTTTGGTTTTATGTTGAACTTTTTTATTTATTATTTTATAAATATCTCTATGGTATTGGGATTATTACCAACCGTTGGTGTTCCTTTGCCATTGATGTCGTTCGGTGGCAGCAGTCTAATTTCACTGATGTTTGGATTTGGATTGTGCCAAAATGCGCATATAAATAAAGATCAACAATTATCTGCAAAAGGAAGTTAAGATATGAATTTATTGATTGTGGAATCCCCATCAAAAGCAAAGACAATTGAAAAATACCTGGGAGGCGGATGGAAGGTTATCGCGTCCGTTGGACATGTGCGTGATTTGGTCCCCGAAAATGGCAGTGTTGATACAAAAAATAATTTCAAAATGCGTTGGCAAATTATGCCGGGCAAAGAAAAACAAATTAAATTGATTACTGATTTGGTGAAACAGGCTGATGCTGTTTATTTGGCATCGGACCCGGACCGCGAAGGTGAGGCTATTGCATGGCATATTTTAGATATTTTGAAATCTAAACGCGTTTTGTCTGGCAAGCCTGTATATCGTGTGGCATTTCATGAAATTACAAAAAATGCTGTGATGGAGGCTATTAAACAACCACGTGAAATTGATTCTAATTTGGTTGATGCATATATTGTTCGTCGCGCATTGGATTATTTAATTGGGTTTAGTGTTTCGCCGTTGTTGTGGCGACGTAATTTAGGACGGTCTGCGGGACGCGTGCAATCGGTTGCGGTGAAATTGGTTGTGGATAGGGAACGCGAAATCGAGGCTTTTTGTCCCCAAGAATATTGGTCCGTGCAGGCGGAATGCAACGCAAAAAATACAAAGTTTAATAGTATTTTATCAAAATATAAAAATGAAAAAATTGATAAACAAACAATCAAAGATAAAGAAACTGTTGATAAAATTTTGGCGGATTTAGGCGAACCTGTTATCACAGCCAAGGTTATAAATATTGACAAGAAAAAAACATCACGTCGTGCTTTTGCGCCTTTTACAACCAGTACTTTACAACAAGAGGCGGCACGTAAATTGTATTTTTCATCAAAACGCACTATGTCCGTTGCACAACATTTGTACGAACAGGGTTTGATTACATATATGCGAACCGATGCAACAAATTTGTCGGTTGAGGCTGTTAAAGATATTCGCGTGTATATTTCAAAAACATATGGTGATAAATTTTTACCATCAAAACCAAATGTTTATGTGACGAAATCTAAAAATGCCCAGGAAGCACACGAGGCAATTCGTCCAACGCATTTTGAATCACCAGCAACAGGTTTGAATACAGATGAACAAAAATTATATGATTTGATTTGGAAACGAACAATTTCATGCCAAATGTGTAATGCTGAATTTGATTCTGTGTCTGTTGATATTAAACCAGATACATCCGATGCAATATTCCACAGTGTTGGAACAACATGCACATTTGATGGATTTATGCATGTTTATAATGAAACACGTGATGATGATACGACGGATGAAAATGTAAAATTACCTGTATTGGAAATTGGTGATGCAATTGATATAGTCAAATTTTTACCAGAACAACATTTTACTCAACCGCCTGCACGTTTTACCGAGGCATCGTTGGTTAAAAAATTGGAAGAATTAGGAATTGGTCGTCCATCAACATACGCAACAATTATGTCAACAATCGTTGACCGCAGTTATGTCGAACAAGATAAACAACATCGTTTTCATCCAACATCGGCTGGATGGATTATTTCGGCGTATTTGGGTAAATATTTTACTGATTTGGTTGATGTGAATTTTACTGCAAAAACCGAAGATACTTTGGACGATGTTTCAAATGGTAAAAATGATAAAATTACTGCGTTAAATGAATTCTGGACACCGACCGAGGCAACAATTGATGCGGCGCGTGGAATTAAAACATCTGAAATCATTGATGTTATAAATGATTTTATGGCGCATCACCTGTTTCCTGATGGAAATACAAAATGTCCAAAATGCGGTGGTGCGTTGGGAATAAAATTATCTAAATATGGTGCATTTATTGGATGTAATAATTATCCAACATGTGATTATACATTAAAAATTGGTGGTAATGGCGCAGCCGATATTCCAACCGAAGAAGAAGTAAAACCTAATGCACCTGTTGATTTAGACGAAGGTATTACTTTTTATCCAAATGGTAAATTTGGCCCATATGTTTCAAATGGTAAACAAAATGCATCTGCAAAAGGTTATACGGTTGAAACAATTACTGTGGATATTGCCAAAGATTTGTTGAATAAAAAAACCAGTGGCGCGGTTGGCGAAGAGTTGGGTGAAAATCCTGCGACAAAACAAAAAATATTATTCTTTGCATCGGGACGTTATGGTCCATATATTTCATCAAACAAGGTTAATGTATCTGTTAAAGAAAAACCTGATTTGGAAACCGCGATTGAATTGATTAACAATAAAAAACCGGCTGTATACGCAAAGAAACCGGTAAAAAAAGGAAAAAAGTAATTGGCAAAATATGATAATAATTTTGTTGATGAATTAAGAACACGACTGTCAATCGTTGATATTGTCGGGCGCAGGGTGCCGCTGAGCAAAAAAGGTCAAAATTATTGGGGTTGCTGTCCATTTCATAATGAAAAAACACCATCTTTTTCAGTCACCGAAGAAAAAGGTTTTTATCATTGTTTTGGATGTGGCGCACATGGCGATATTATCTCTTTTGTTATGAATACTGAACATGTCGAATTCAAAACAGCATTGCAAGAATTGGCTAATTTGGCCGGTATAAAAATGCCGACTGTGCAGCAAAAATCACCTGAACGCATCGCCGCCGAAGATTCTTATTTTGATATATGCGAACGCGCCACACGCGAATATCAAAAATTATTGTTTGAACCGGTGGGGGCTGATGCGTTGGCGTATGTACGTAATCGCGGATTTACAGATGATATGATAAAAAAATATCGTTTGGGTTATGCGCCAAAAAATAATTTAATCGCATCAAAGTTTGTCGATATAAAACAAAATAATTTAATCGCCACAGGTTTGGTTCGTCATGGTGAATATGGGTTGTATGATTTTTTCCGGAATAAATTGATGTTTCCTATATTTAATCCAAAAGGACAGGTTATCGCATTTTCTGGACGTAGTTTGGATGGATCAGACCCAAAATATATAAATACAACAGATACGGAATTATTTCATAAACGACAAACTATATTTGGATTTAATTTTGCACGCGATGAAATATATAAAAAAAATCGCAGTATTGTTGTCGAAGGTCAAATTGATGCAATTCAAATGCAATGTAATGGTTTTGGCGAAACGGTTGCGCCACTGGGCACCGCATTAACCGAAGACCATATCGCAATATTATGTAAATCAAATAGAAATATAATATTTTGCTTTGATGGTGATGCCGCAGGACAAAAGGCCGCAGGGCGCGCATGTTCCATTGTATTGCCATTTATTCGTGATAATTCCGATGTGCGTTTTGCGTTTGTGACCGGTGGCAAAGACCCTGATGAAGTGTTGAAAACAGGTGGTGTGGATGCTATGCGTAAAATTATAGATAACGCATTACCATTGGTTGATTTTTTATGGCAAAATGTTAACTCATCTTTTTTGGTAAAAACACCGGGTGGGCGCGCACAGGCAGAAAAATTTATAGATGCAGAACTTAAAAAAATTACTGATAAAAAATTACAATATGAAATTGAACAAGAATATAAAAAACGCGAATTTCAAATATGGCGGTCTTGGAAAAAGAAAGATGAAATAAATATAAAATTACCTGATACAGATTTGGTGACAAAAAATACACTTGTTTATATCGTAAATAAATTTCCAGATATTGCCAGTCAGTATGCTGATTTTTTATCGACATTAAATATATCTTTTGATGAATCGGCACCGGATTTGGGTTGGGATGAAAAGGCGGCTGAAAAATTTGTGGTGTCTGTAAAATTGCAACGGTATCGCGCAACATTGGAACAAGATTTGAAAACAAAAATGCAAGGTATGATTAATGGCGAGAATTATACAAATGAAGAAATTGCCGATATAAAAGATAAAATTCGTGATGTTAATCAAAAATTAGAAAAATTATTGTATATGGAATAATCCGTCTCTGCGTTCCGCAGAGCCGCGACTATGGGGCGCAGGCAGATTATATTTGTTGTAGAATAATTTTTGTCAGAAAAATTCCCGGCTTTTTTTAACATTTTTATTAAAAAAGCCGGGAAATTTATAATTTATTTTATCTGGAAATAATTTTGAAATCACCAAATATTCTGTAAACAAATGCAGAATCTTGTTTTGTTAATTTCATATTTTTATCATCAAAAATTCTGTTCAATCTGTTCGAATCCAAAATTGAATTTTTATTTACAGATGTATCAGATACATTTGTGTTATTTTGATTATCTGCGATAAATTTAGCATTTCCAAATACCCGATACAAAAATGCATAATCTTGTTTTGTAAATTGTTCGTTATTTTCAATAACACTGACAGTTTCAAGTTCTGTATGTTTATCGTTTTTGTTTTCATTTTGTTTTTGTGATGGTTTTGCAACACCACAACTTGAAAAAAACAATACAAAAAATATTGTTGTTAAAATAACACCATTATTGTGTTTTTCTAATTTTGTTGTATTTTTCATTTATTATCCTTTTTATAAATATACAAAAATTTATCACAAAAACAATAAATGTCAAGTTTTATATATTTGTATTATTTGGTGTTTTTATAAAAAATTTAATAAAAAATACCGGCTTTTTTTAACATTTTTATTAAAAATGCCGGTAATTTTAATGAATTTATTTTATAACGTGTTTTGTTTTATCTGCTGTATCTTTCTTTTTCATATGCTTCATTAATTCTTTTTATCTTTTCATCATTTACCCTGCGAGCGAGTTCCATACTTTCTTCATGAGTTAAAAGACCACATTTTCTACCCGTACCGTTGTTATAATCTCCTGGTTCATAAATTAATTTACCATCTTTATAATATGCCATTTTATTACCTTTTTCTTTGTCTCTCGTGCTCCCAATTTTGGTGAAATTATAGTAAAAATATTTTACACATTAAACAAGAAATGGCAAATGTCGCCGGGTTGCATTATATAATCGCGACCAACGGTTCGCATTTTTCCGGCCTCTTTGACCTTGACCTCGCCACCGTATGTCAGGTAATCATCAGGTGTAATTATTTCGGCGCGAATAAATCCACGTTCAAAATCAGTATGAATTTTTCCGGCGGCCTGGGGCGCGGTCATACCGGCGGTTATTGTCCAGGCATGTGCTTCCTTGGGGCCAACGGTATAAAATGTTTGCAGTCCCAGTGTTTTATAACCTGTTTTAATAACCTGTTCCAAACCTGATTGTTTTAACCCCAGGTCATCTAAAAACATTTTACGTTCATCAGGGTCAGATATTAAAGCAATTTCCATTTCTATTTTTGATGAAATTATCAAAACTGGATTCGTTGTGCCAAATTTATCCATAACCTGTTTAGAAAATTCGTTGCCTGTGGCGGCAGATTTTTCATCAACATTACATACGTAAATAACAGGCTTTGATGTTAATAAATTAAAAGGTTTACCGTCCACATCCAAATTACGCGCCGGCACACCATTAGATAAATTTTCACGAATTACAACAGCATCAGCCAATAATTTCGCGGCATCTTTGTCCAAACCGCGTGCTTTCTTTTCCAGATTTTTTATTTGTTTTTCTATACTTTCTAAATCCGCCAATGCCAATTCTGTTTCGATTGTATCAATATCAGCAATTGGGTCAATTTTACCGTTCACGTGGACAATATCATCATTTTCAAAACAACGAACAACATGAATAATTGCATCTGTTTCCAAAATATTACCCAGGAATTTATTCCCCAGTCCTTCGCCAGTTGATGCACCACGCACCAGCCCCGCAATATCAACAATTTCCAGTTGTGTCGGTATAATTTTTTCAGAATTATCCACCGCCGCCAATTTTAATAAAGTTTCGTCTGGCACGACAACACGACCGGTATTTGGTTCTATGGTGCAAAAAGGGTAGTTTTGCGCGTCAGCCGCAGCACTCTGTGTTAAAGCATTAAATAATGTCGATTTTCCTACATTTGGCAAACCAACAATTCCGCAATTGAATCCCATAATAAAATCCTTTATAATAGGTATAATATGTCATACATCTGGCAAGATTTCAATATAAAAACCTTTGCCGCGGAAACTGTTGTTTTTCGCGATGGTTTGTTTTGTCCTGAACTGTCCACATTGGATAATCCGGTTATTGATAAAAATTACGATTTGCCTGTTCATTTTATTTATGTGGGTAAATTGTCTGGGGATAATAATTTTGATATTGTTGTAAATGAAAATGTTAAAAATCAAAAAATTTATATTTCTGGAAAAATAACTGTTGAAAAAAATGCTGTATTAAATGTGTCTGTTAAAAATAGTGGCGAAAATTCTGTTGTTCGTGGATTTTTTATATGTGAAAATCATGGTGATATTAAATTTAATCTGGATGCATATCATTTATGTAGAAATACCGGTATTTTTATAAAAAACAAATTATTAGCATATAAAAATACCAGTTCAAAAATGACAGGAACAGCACATATTTATAAATATTGTGAAAATTGTGGGTCTGATATCGGTTTTTCCGCATTAAGTGAAGAAAACGCAAAAATTATATTTATGCCTGTTCAAAGAATTTCATCTGTGCCTGAAAAAGCTGAACACAGTGCAAATATCGCACATTATACAAATCCACAAATTGAATATTTGCATGGTTCTGGGTTAACTGATGCAGAAATTAAAAATGTTTTACATGAAGCATTTGTTAATGATATAGATTTATTTGAATAAAAAAAAACCGCGAAATTACGCGGAATTTTTGTTAATAGGCTTTTATTACTTCTTCTTGAAACCCTGTTTTGCCTTTAATTTAGGATTTTTTGGGTCAATCAAGATAATCTGTTTGCCACGACGAATTTGTTTAATATCGCCACGTTTTTTCCAAGCCTTTAAAGAACTTAAAAATTTCATATCAAATCCTTTTTACGGGTCAATTATAACCAGTTTTTATGAAAAATCAAATAATAAATATAATTTTTTGTTGTTTTTGTTGGGGCTGTTGAAATTGTTGAAAAAAGTTTTTAGTTTTTTATTAACAGTTTTTTAACAAAAAAATCCAGGTTTTTAGCCGTTTTTGTTTTGTTTGTTGAAAAAAATTCGAAATAATTACCTGTTGAAAAAAAATTGAGTTTTTAACATTTTTAACAAAATTTCGTTTTTGATTTTTCTGCTTGTTAAAAAATGTTAAAAAATGGTATAATTATTAACAAGTAGGAAGAGATGAAACAGCAAGTGTTGAAAGCTTTGGCAAATCCGCCACGTATTTTTTACGTACCGTATTCGTTGGCGGTGCTGAATTTTGTCGTGCAATTCATTGTTTTTATTGCAATTTATGTGTCGGCATTGGTGTTTTTTGATTTTCAAATTGAACCGTTGTTTTTTCTGATTTCTGTGTTGGGGGTTCATATGTTGTTGGCGGTTTATTCCAGGGTTGACCCACAATTAGGACAAATTTTGTTGGCAAAAATACAATTATTTAAGCGTAAAATTCCGCGGAGATTGGCTGCATAATGAATACAGATTCTGGATTTTTTAATTATTTTGCAGGTAGTAGTGATTTTCCTATTACTTTGACTGTGTTGGTCATGGTCGTGGTTTTTGTTTTTATTATTTTAATGATGTATTTGCCTGTTTTAACCAGAAAAATATTCCCAAAATTTGGGTATATGCGGTATTCTGACTATTTGCCTTTTGTTGGTGTTAAAAAAGACGATACTTTGAAAATTGCTGATGGGTCTTTGGTGCGTGTTTATCATTTAGAAGGTGTCCAAACTAGTATGCAAGATGATGAAACACGTGAAAAATTCTTGGATTTAAGGGCCAGTTTATTTAATCAAATCCATGACCAAAATGTTATTTTGCGTTTCTTTACAACAAGGGATGCGGTTGAAGAAAATATGGATTATGAATTTCATCAACAAACATTACAGATGATTTATGATAAATGGAAAAGTCAGGGATTAAAGATTTTTTCTAATAATTATTATATCGTAATTTCTGTGGGTGGGGCCGATGCAAGTGATAAATTAAATCAATATTCAAACTATATTGAATCTATGTTTGCGGCATATAAACCGGTTGTGTTGAAAAATAACAGTAAAAATAATATGGCGTGTTTTTTTGGACGGATTTTGTCGCCTATTACAAAACCAAAACCGGCATTGTGTGAAAATAATATCGCAGATTTGGTGACTGTGGATGATGTGGAATTTTTGGATAACGGTTTTGTTAGGTATGAAAGTGGCGGTGTTGAAAAATATGCTGCGATGATTTCTTTCAAAATTGCACCTGATTATTTGGATGAAGAATTTTTTATAAATGTATCAACCATACAAACAGAAATGATTTGTATGAACGGTTTTCATATCATGGGTGTCGCAGATGTTGCAACTGCATTGCGTAAAACACAATCGACAATAGATGAAAAAACTGAAAATTCAACCATGGAACAGTTGAGTGAAGCAGAAAGTATCATGGATGAAAATGTTTCAGGTAATCAAAGTATGGTTGATTATTATCCTTTGTTTATATTATTTGGTGACAGCCAGGAATCTTTGGAAAAATATATAGGCGAATTCAAAAAAATTTCTGCATCGTTTGGTATTTCACCGGTTGTTGAAACATTTGCTTCGCGTGTTTCATGGTTTTCAATTATCCCAGGTTTTGATGTATTTCCACGCACATTCAAATTGTTGTCAAAGACGGCGGCTGTATCTATTCCTATGGATTTTGTGCCACGTGGACATGCAAATTCAGATTGGGGACATGGGCCATTGGTTGTTTTCCCAACAGCACAGGGAACACCATATCAATTCCAATTCCATGTTTCAGAACAACCCGCCGCAGTGGGACATAGTTTAACAATCGGTCCAACCGGTGGCGGTAAAACAACACTGTATTCATTTTTAATCGCACAGGCATTGCGTCATCAAAAATTAAAAGCGTTCTTTTTTGATAGAAACAAAGGTGCCGAGATATTTACACTGGCAACCGGCGGTAAATATATAACTATGCAGGGACGCGAAAAAAATAAAGACGAAAATGAAAAATCATTTGAAACACATTTGAATCCGTTCAAAATGGCGGATACTGTCGCAAATCGTGCGTTTTTGCGTCGTTGGTTGGCAATGATTTCAGGACAAACAGATGTTATGTCGGCTGATGAAATTGCCAGGGCGGTATCGGTTAATTTTGATTATTTACAAGATAAAGATAGAAAATTATCTAATTTATGGGAAAGTTGTTTTTCATCAAATGGTAATATGCGCCCGGCATTGAAAAAATGGGTTGATGAATTACAATATGGCGAAATGTTTAATGAAGATACAGATACTTTGGATTTACAATCAAGATTAACAACATTTGATTTTACAGATATTTTACAAGATCCTGTGTTGGCACCTGCGGTTATTTCGTATATTTTGCACAGAATAAATAATACAACGGTATCTGGTGGAAATCCTTCGTTGATTATGATTGACGAAACAGCACCAATGTTGGAAAACAAAATGTTCCGCGATAATTTTATTACAGGTCTGCAAGAAGGTCGTAAAAATCGTCAGGCATATATGGTTGCCTTTCAACGCGCAAATGTTTTGGATAAATTAGGAATTGGTGATGTTGTGCGTGGTCAGGCTCAAACTGTGTTATTCTTCCGTAATCCTGCGGCGGATTTATCTGATTATGAACATTGGAAATTAAATCCTTTGGAAATGGCATTTATTCAAGGCAAGGCATATCCTAATTTGAAACGTGCAGTTTTATTATCAAGACCGGTGAATAACGAATCTGTGATTTTGAATACTGAATTGGGTGGTTTGGGCAGTTTGTTAAAACTGTTTGAATCAGGTCGTTCATCGGTGTTATTGGCCGAAGAATTATATAAGTCGTTTGGTAATGCTTTTGTGGAAGAATATTTGAAGAAAAATGTATAAATTTTGCGTTCTTTTAATATTTGGATTATTTGTTTCAACAGCCATGGCGGCGGATAAATGTATTGCGTTCAAGGTGAAACCTGGGGTGCAAATAAATAAACCTGATTGGGTTAAACAGGTGACACAGCCATTGAAAATGATGGATTTATATCATGGTAATGTTGTCGCAACATTGATTGATGATTACGATATTGTCGCAAATGTTGATGAATTACCAAATGGTGAAGGGTTTTGTGTTGGAATAAAAAATATAAATGCTGTAATTGGATATAATAATTTCTTGGTTAAAATTGATATGCGACACAGATTGAATTCTTGTTCATATAATCAGGTGTTAAAACACGAAGATGAACATATTAACGCATATTTATCTGTGATTGATGATTTCCAAGGTAAATTAAAAAGTTCTGTTTATTCAGCCGCAAATTCTATTATGCCGATTTATGTGAAAAATGATTCAGAAATTGGTGCGGCGGTTGATAAATTAAATTATAAATTACAATCACATCCTGATTTAATTTTAATTAAACAACAAATTTCTGCGGCCGAAGAATTGCGTAATGCAAAAATTGATGAAAGTGATAAACATTATGAAGAATTAAAAAAGTGCAATGGTTAAAAATATTATATCATTTTTTTGTGGTTTATTTTTTATAAATTGTGCCATGGCGTATAACTGTGATGAATATAAAAAAAGTCCTGATATAAATATTGAAAAATCACAATGGAAAATAAATATCAATAAATCACAAGATGATTTATGGCCCAAGGCCGGATATGTTAATGTTATGCCTTTTCATCAAATTGCACCAAAAATTGCATACTCGTTTAATGGAAAATATTTTTGTGTGTTTTTGGATTCTGTGGATGTGACTGTTGGATTTTATGATTTTGATATTTATATAGATAAAAAATATAAAAAAGATTCTTGTGAATATAATGCAGTGTTGGAACACGAAAATCATCATATAAATGATGCAGTTAAAGCATTTGATAAAATTTTCCCAGAAATAGAAAAAGATTTATATGATGTCGTTAAAGATATACAACCAATTTATACAGAAAATGTCGATGATGTGCCGGTGGCTGTGGATAAAATTCGTGATGAAATTATTAAAAGTGAAAAATTACATAAACTGGAACAAAAATTTCAAGAACAACAAAAACATGACGCTGAAATTTTAGATGGAACGCCTGATGAAATGTTGAAAAAATGCACGTTGGATAAAGTTAATGCCGCATTTGATAAATATTTCAAAAAGAAAGAGATAAAAAATGAAAAATGATATTATAAAAATTATGAATAAAGATTTTAATGCAAATCCTGAATATTTATGGAAAAAATATCCAACATTTTGTGTTTTTCGTCATGTAAATAATCAAAAATGGTTTGCTTTGGTTGCTCAATTACCACGCAGTGTTCTGGGGTTGTCGGGTGATGGTGTGGTTGATTTTATAAATTTGAAAAGTGATAATGTTGAATTTTTTTGCGGGGTTGATGGTATTTTGCCTGCGTATCATATGAATAAAAAAAATTGGATTACTGTTTTATTAGACGGAACAGTCGCAAAACAAAATGTTAAAAAATTGATAAAAATGTCTTTTGATTTAACCGCATAAAATATCGAAATTTCCTTAATAAATTCGTATTGTGAAAAAACGCCAAATATGCTATAATTTCTGGTGAAATTTATAGTTTGAGGTTATGGTATGGCGATATTAAATGATAATGATTTTGAAGGTCTGCGTTTGTATCCTGAAAACAGTCAATTACATAAAATTATTGGTAATCAGGTCAGGGCGGTTTTTGTTAAATTATTTCAAAATACAGATGTTAATTTTGATGATTTTTATTTTACAGGTTTTGATAACGATAATCCAAATGCGTTCTTTATTGAAAAATCAAAAACAAATACGGGTAAAAATATTATTGCTGTATCCAGGGGGTTGATTCGCTCGTTGGATTCTGTTGAAGAATTGGCTGCAATTATTGGACATGAATCTGGACATTATTTATGGTCAGAATTGTTGGGTGGAAAAAATACTATATTTCAAGAAAGAGGTTCTGATTTATACAGTGTCGATTTAATGATGAACGCAGGTTATAATCCGCGTTATATTATTTCAGCCCAGAAAAAAATTTTTGGTGATTTGAATTATGAATCATCAACATTGGATGTTCATGGTAATTCGTTTAGTCGTGTGTCTGATGTCGAGGCATATATTACAAAAATTGCAACAGAACGGGGCGATTTTCCACCTGTTGATAAGGATGTAAATCCAGATTGGAAAAAATTTCAATCAGATGTTCATCGTCAATATGAAATTGAAGGATATGATACATATCTGGATAAAAAATTAAAAGAAAAATTCAAAACAAAAGATATTACAAAATTAAATCGTATTGATGTTTTGCGGTTGTTTTATGATGAAATAAAATCTGATAATATTACAAATTATACGATTAGATTGGATGATTTTCATAGCAAGTTTAAAAATTTGAATATACCAGAAAATAAATCATCACAGGAAATATATGTTTTACAAAATATATTTCTATTGTTAAACAGCAAATTCAATAAAAAAACCGATGATATTATACGATTATTACGAAATATTTTATATGAATCAAAATTGGAAAAATTTGGGCCGTTTATGGAACAATATCAAAATATTGCTTCGTTTATAAAATATTATGATGATGAATTTATGGCGGAATTTTTCGCAAAACGTATTTTGAATCTAAGTTGGACTGTCGATTTCATAAAAAGTTTCAAAGATTCATCATATCCAAGATTTTATCCGCTTGGTCAAAATAATGTTGGAAAAATGCTGCCTTGGGATAAATTATATTCATATAACAACAAGTATATAACTGATGCGTTGGGTTATTTTGAGTTATCCGATGATAATTTTTATAATAACAGAATTTATTCTAAAAAAGAAGCGTATGATAAAGAAGATTATTATTTTGGTAAAAATAAAATAGTTATTGCGTTCGGTGATAAGGCACACGAATTATATGAACGTGATAGAAAAAATCAATTTATGACATGGTTTAATTCTTATATAGAAGAATCTAATAAAAACATAGATGATTTTTTATCTTTGATGAATGATTTTATGTTATATGAATCTGGAAAACTATCTTTTGAACAATTTGTAGAAAAAATGAATCATGTGGGTACTAAAAAGTATTTATTAGGTTTAATTGGTGATTATAAAATTGGTGCTTTTGATGATGAAAAAATTAAATTAATGCAAAAATATAAAATTGATTTAACGCCTGTGTATCAGTTTTATCAAAAATTACAAAATTCAAAATTTTATAAAGATTATGTAAAAACTAGTCCTGAATTTTCATTGTATCCGGTTTTAGATAAAAATGTGGATATAAATGTTTTAATTGGGCGTATAAATTTTTTGTTGAATGTCAGTAATTTATATAATCCTTATCAAATGTATATGCATGTGTTGTGTGATTTTGCAGATAAATTAAGCCTGACACAAAATAAAGATAATCATAATATTGCGTCAGAGATTTATTTGAATTTGCTGCACAATCGTCCCGTTTTTAATCAAATATCACATGATAAAAATTTATATCAAGATAATTGGCAAGATATCGAAGAAAAACGCAAAAATATCGATATTTATGATTTAATTTATAAAAAATATTTTGATGAAAAAATACCACATGGTTCGGCACGCAATCCTGTTATAGCAGTCACTTTGCCTGTTTATTTGGTTAATGCATTAGAACGCGATATGAAATTGTTTGGAAAATCGCCTGATTTATTACCTGGAATATTAAGTAGTTTTGGTATTACAAAAATGCCAGAAAATAATCGAGAGTTAATAATCGTTTTGGCTAAGTTGCAAGATAAAGAAAAAGACGCGTGGGCTTTGCGACGCAATATTTTACAAATAATGTGCTATGTTTTGGCGGATTATATGACACGCGGATATCAATTGGATATTATAAGTATTTTGGATACATTTCTTGATTTTGATGGGGAACAAAATGTCAGCGCGATTGTTCGTGAAATTTTTGCTAAACACATCAAATTGGATTATTTTAATAAATTATCTTTGGATAATAAAATTCGTTTGTATGAATTTATGGATGAAAAAAATCTGTTTTCACAAACAACAGCAAATAAAAATCTGTTTATAAAAATTATTGTTGATGAAATTGTACAAAATAAACATCCAAAATCTGTCCAATTTGCACAAAATTTTTTAACCAGACAACCAAATTCTGATATGGGGCTTGTTGCAAGCGGTGATTTTCAATTTGCCGCAGAACGCACAAAATTAATTGATTTTTATGCAGATTATTGGGCAAATAAATTTGGTGTTGATGATGCATCTGATAAATATTTGAACAGGGTACAGACGGAATTTGTTGATTTTGTAAATTCGTCAAAAGATGGTAATAATAATAAATTATTTTCTTCTATGATTGCAAAATCGTTGGGAAATGCGGTGTCTGAAAAAATCGTCGCCCAGGAACACGTGGCAAAAATACTGGGGGATGTGGGGCGCGAACCTGTGCGTGGCAGTACCGCAGAAAAATATGATTCTTATGGGCGTTTTGCCGAATATGCGTTTAGTGAATTGGCGCATAATAAAAATACAGCCAAGGCATCGATTGAATTTCTTAATGAAAAATTATCAAATGAATCAATTGATAAATTGTTGAGGGTTATTGTCAATGAATTAAATAAAGAAAAAGCAGAATTATGGTGCAGTGCAGAAACATTAACTTTGATACATGAAAATTTTTGGGATGCTGATTTGCCTGTGCGCGCATATTTGATGAACAGATTATTAAATGCGTACAGCACAAATGACAAAGATAAATTGAAATTTGTCGTTGATATGTATTTTGATTCGAAATCTAAATATTATAATGATGCGGTGTTGGTGTTGAATTCGGTTTATAATAATTTGCAAGATTATGAAAAAAGTTTGATTTTGTCTGCATTATGTGCATCAGGTCAAAATGATGGCGCAACACAAGGAATGTCCAGTGGAACACAGGTTGGACGCGGATTAAAAATGTTTTTACAAACCAAAGGGGCTGCGTTCGTAAAATTTGGACAATTATTATCTTATTTACCAACATTGGACAGTGATATTAGAAAAGAATTATCAACATTACGCGAAAAGGCAAATATTCCTACGCGTGCAGATTTATTTGAAATGATGAAAAATTCTTTGCCTGAATCAGAAATGCAAAAAATTTCTCACGTTGGAAAAATATTGGGTGGTGGGTCTTTTTATGTGACGGTTCAGGTTAAATATGATGGACAAGATTGTGTTGTTGCTTTGATGCGCCCACATACACGCGATTTAACCATCAGTGGTATCAATATGATTTCGCGCTCAATTGATGATATGGCTAAACAAGATAAATCATATGCTGCATTGAAAAATATAGTAGAGCAGGCGCGCGATTCTTCGTTTAGTGAAATTGATATTCAGCAAGATTATGAAAAATATGAACATGCAGTGGATGTTTATCAAAATTTAACTGTGAAAACACCGTATGGCAGATACAGTCCTGATGTTGCAAAATGGTTGGCGTGGGGTGCGGATTCTAATAAAGAAAACGCATATAAAATTATGGAAATGGCACCAGGGGTGTCTTTGACATCTGCAAAAATATCAGAGGCGGAAAAACACGATTTTGCAATTGCATATACTGCGTTGGAATTGATGATTTTGCTGTCGGGTGAACGTTGGGATACGGATAGGCATGCCGGTCAACAAAATTTCTATAACAAGGATTTTCGTGATTTTTGTATTGGAATATTTGATACGGGCGCACAAATGAAAGATGCACCAAAAAAATCTGATAAAATTATGTTGGGACATTTGCTGTATGAATTGGTGCGTGGTGCGCGTGCAGGACATAGTATTGGGGATGTTTTAACTAATAAAATTAAAAAAATTGATGATATTGGTAAACAATTCAAAATTGATACTATGTATATTGATGGTGTGCAACGCGGATTGACAGCATTGTCTGATATTATTGAATATCAAAAAGAAATCAAAGATGAAAACGGTAATGTTGTCCAAGAAAGTAAAAGTTTGTCCGAAGATGATTTGCAAAATATCATAACCGCGGTATTGGATTCTGGTATGGTTGATAAAACGGTTAAGAAATCTATTGTTGGCAAGGCTATTATAAATAAATTACATGTATTGCGTCCTGGGTGGTTTAAGTCATTACCAGAGGGCATAAAACAAACAACAAGTAATATCAGTATATTTTATAATGGATATAAAAATAATCGTAAAACAATTAAAGAATTAAATAAAAGCGCAGAAGAAATTAAACGCAGATTGCAAGAAAATATGTCGAAAAAACATTTGGGCGTGGAAATAGGCCTGACTGAAAAAGATGATGAAAATACTTTTATTAATTCTGTGACAACGGTATCGCGTGCATAAATTATTTGTGCGGTATTTTTATCCAATTTTCACATATTATGTCATCTGTTGAAAATAACCATGGACTGGGGGCGCAAACAATGTGTTTTTTGTTTTTCTGCAACCATGCACCCCCGATTAACGAATGTTCCAAAAAAGATTAAGCAGATACCACCTTATCAATTTTACGATAATTTCTTTGACATATAGATTGCAGTTTCATCATCGTTTTTCATATCGGCATAAGGGTCAAGGTTTTTACCATTCCACCACAAACCTGTGCCATCCGGAACAAAACCACGCTTGATATATAATCTTTGTGCAGAACCATAATCACGATGCAAACCAACGCCCAAATACACAGTGTTAGAATATTTTTTTGCTATATCTTCTGCAACTTGCATCAAAACATTACCGATACCATGTCTTCTATATTTCGCCAGCACACCAAAATCAACCAATTCAGGTAATCCCTTGCCACCGAATGAACCACCCATAGAATTTGGATAAACGTTGAAATATCCCGCAACCTGTCCTTTATATTCGGCAACCAAAGCAACACATTTACCTGCTGCAACGTCTTTTAATCTTTGGGTGTATTTTTCAACTTTTTGATTTACCCAACCTTGTAAGTGTTCTTCATGGGTAATAATTTCTGGGTCAGTTTCAACCATGTCCCTTATGACAATATCGTTTATGTTATAGTAAATCATCATTATTCCTTTTATTGTTTTTATTCACGACCTTTCCCAGTGTTTATATGCTGTTGTTGTGGAAAGCATAACTTGTATATTTTTGCACCGGGTTTTGATATAATTTCAGTTATTGTTTGATTGTTGTTAGCATCTGTTTGAACCATAATCGCCGCACCTTCATCAACACCATAACCGAACTTTGATTCTCTTGACAATATGCGTTGCACAGCGTTTCTAGATACCGCATCCTTGTCGATACCTTCTTCTGGCTTTTCGTTCCAGTGGGGTTCAAAATACCCATGAACCAACCCTAATGCTTTTTTAGGTTTGAACGTATCAAATGTCCCGTCAAAATCATCGTCTTCATCATTGCCATAATATTCAAACCAGACACAACCGCCGGCACTATTGCCAGCCATGATGATACCTTTGTCGTATGCCTGACGTAATAGCTTATCAACTCCGGTCTTGCTCAATACCTTCATAAGGTATGTGACATTACCGCCACCGATGTATATAATATCAGTCCCTAAAATAATCTTTTGAAGGTCATCTTTATTTGGTCTTTTTGAATCATCAATCAAATTTAAGTTTTCAACTTCACAACCAAAATCATCATTAAAATACTTTTTAATCACCAAAAAACGAGATTCATCATCGCCATGTGCAGCACCGATAAACACAATTTTTGGATGCTCTTTGCCAGTAAGTTTTATCATTCTCTTATCTATTTCTACTAAGTCCTTATTTTTTTGAACTTGCCGACCATCTGGATAAGTTTTAAGTTGACCATACGAGCCGCCACCCACAGCAATAATAGTTTTTTTCATCGTATAACCTTTTGTTTATGCTGGTATTATATCATAAAAAGTTCGAAAGCACTAAAAAAATAACGTTTTTCAAAAAGATAACTTTCGAACTTTTTGTGGGTATTTGTAATAAAAAACCGCCCTTAGGGATGTGATTTGAATCAGTCACCCTTCGTTAAAACTTCGGGTGACACTACTTCGCGATAACTATTCCTTTCGCGTGGCTTGCCACACGAAGCGTCATAGACGCGAAGTGTGGTTGCGGGAGATGGAATTCCCTCGACACCGGTTGGTGTCTGCGGGGCAACCGTGACGATTTGATTGCGCTATAATCACCCACAAAATTTTTCAAATTTTGCGGGGCCCGATGCTTATCAAATCTACTTGTTTTCGCGAAAATATGGCACAAGTCCGCCTTCGCTGATAAGCATAAATTTTTTTGCAAGGTTACGGACAATGCTACGGCGGGACACTGAATTTTCTAAACAAAAATACCGCAAAAGCGGTATTTTTAGAAAAGTCGTGGTTGCGGGAGATGGAATTCCCTCGACACCCGTGGGTGTCTGCGCGCAAATTTGTAGTTATTCGAACTTCGTTTTTTATAAAAACTTGTTCTCATATACAAATTTTGAACCAGGGCAACCGGTGGTTGCCGTGGCGACAAACCACTGACCGTAAAAAATTTAAATAAAAATCGCACCACTTTGGGCGCGATTTTCATTTAAACTGGTTGCGGGAGATGGATTTGAACCAACGACCTTCAGGTTATGAGCCTGACGAGCTACCGGACTGCTCTATCCCGCGATAATGCTTGTTATTATATACTAATTTATTCTATTGTCAATAAAAAATCTGTGTTTTTTACAAAAAATTGTCTTAAAACCGTTTGTTATGTTTTTTGGGTGGGTTTGGCTCTTGCATTATCTTTTTATTGTTGCTATGATTTATCGGTATTTATTTCTAGGTGATTATATGGCAAGAAGTAAGTTTAGAAAATTTGTTTTAGACCCGTTCTTGGGTTGGGGGGTCGTGCAGTGGTGTTTTGCTGTGCCGATTTCTATTATTATGTGGATTATTTTTGCCACATGTTGCACACATGTTCGCAATAAACATATATTAAAAGAATACTCTAAAAAACCGGCGGTGTTTATTATTTGGCATGGGCGAACAATGATTCCGTCTGTGGTTATGGGGTTTTATCATATGCGGCCTTATGCGGTGACCAGTCGTAATAAAGACGGTCGTTTAATGGCAAAAATTCAGCATATGTTTGGTGCGCATGCCGTTTATGGCAGTACTTCGTCTGGGGCGGTGTCGGTGTTGCGTACGGGTGTTAGAATTTTGCGTAATAAAAAACGTTGTATCGTTATGTGCCCAGATGGCCCCAGTGGCCCATCTTTACATCTGCAAGATGGGGCAATGTATTTTGCAAAGATGGCAAATGCACCAATTATTCCAGTGTGTTTTACTTCGTCAAAATCATGGTTTCAAAATCGATGGGACAGATATTTGATTGCTTTGCCGTTTTCTAAAAATATTATGGATGTGGGCGAACCTATGTATGTCAAAGCAGATATAAAATCGCCAGAATTTGAAAAAGAACGCAAAAAAATCGAAAATGTTTGCATTAAACAAATGCGCGATTTGGATAAAATTTTCAATTTAAGACAGGTCGAGGCTGGGTTGACGGCTGGTGAATTCAAAAGACAATTGCGCGAGGCAAAAAAGTTAAAAAAACAAACCAAAGGCAAATAATAATGAAAACGCCAAAGTGGTTTTTGAAAAGAAATTTAATTGCGTGGTTGTTGTTGCCTGGGGCGGCGTTGTATTTTGTTATCAGTCGTATTGTGTTTTGGGTGCGTGCAAAACATCCTTTGCAATCCAGACGAAAAATAATATGTGTTGGAAATATTTTGGCAGGTGGGGTTGGTAAAACACCTGTTGTTCGTCAAATTGCAGAATTTTTAGATGCACCGGTTGTTATGCGTGGGTATAAGCAAACAAAATACACAAATGGTATTGGTGACGAGGCTTTGATGCTGGCGCGGCATGGAATAAATGTTCATACCGGTGATAGACGCAGTAATATTATTTTGCTGGATAAACAAAAATCAAAAACACCGATTGTTATGGATGACGGTTTCCAAAATCCATCAATAAAAAAAGATATTTCTGTTGTTGTAATTGATGCAAATTTTGGCTTTGGTAATAGATTTTTATTGCCAGCGGGTCCTATGCGCGAAGGGGTCGGTGCATTAAAACGCGCAGATGCAATTATTATTATGAAATCTGGGGCAAAAAAAATAGATGATAAAATAAAAATACCGGAAAATATTCCTGTGTTTTATGCAGAAAATACAACTGTGTCGCCGTATAAGGAAAATGTTGCGCTGGTTGCGTTTTCTGGGATTGGGTATCCAGAAAAATTTTTTAATAAATTGAAAAATGTTGTTTATAAAAAATCTTTCCCTGATCATTATCAATACACAGATAAAGATATACAAAATTTAATGGGTTTGGCAAAAAAGCATAAGGCAAAATTGATTACCACAGAAAAAGATTGGGTCAGGTTGCCTGAAAATATTCGTGATGAAATTAAATATGCAAATTTAGATACTAAAATCGATGCAAAATTTTTTGATTGGTTAAAGGAAAGGTTATAAATGGCAACTTTTAAGAAAAAATTTGAAATGCGCGGACATGGTATTCACAGTGGTGCGCCTGTGCGGATGGTTATAAAACCCAGTAAAGATAAAGGCATTTATTTCTGTCGCGTGGATTTAGATAAAAAGTTGGCTTTGCCGGCAATATATTCTAATGTTGGCGAAACAAAAATGCGCAATACAACAATCGGTAATATGGATGGCGCACATGTTCAAACAGTTGAACATTTGATGGCTGCATTGATGATTGTTGGTGTGGATAGCGCAATTATCGAAATAAATGGACCAGAGGTTCCTATTATGGATGGTAGTGCGTATGAATTTATGAAAAAATTCCTGTCGGTTGGGGTGGTTGGTGCAAAGCCTAAAAAAATTATTGTAAAAAAAGAAGTTGTCGTCACCAGTGACGAGGCCAAGAAAAATATAGCATGGACAGAAAAATTAAAGTTCTGGATTTTGAATAAATTGGCAGGTCGCAAAACAAATGGTTTTGTTAAATTGATGCCAAACGATGGAAAATCTTTTAATGTATCTGCAACATTGGTTTATCCAGAAAAAATCATAGGTGATATCAGTTTTTCTTATAAATTTAATAATACAAAAAAATCCCGCGATGTGTTTATGCAAGATATTGCACGCGCCAGAACATTTGGAAAAATTTCAGAGTGGGATGTGTTGAAAAAACATGGTATGGCGCATGGTGCAAATGAACACAATGTTATTGTTGTTAATGCCAAAGGGGACGGAACATTAAATAAACTGTTTTGGCCAGATGAATTTGTTCGTCATAAATTGATTGATGCAATTGGTGATATGTGGACATCAGGTGGTGTTATAATTGGGGATTTGGTGTCTTATAAAGGCAGTCATGCGTTAAATAATCTGGTTTTACGGAAATTATTTAGTAATCCGGAAAATTACGAAATTGTTGAAAAATAAAAAATAAAAAAAGGAAGGGAAAAATGAAAAAGTTTATTTTATTTGGGTTGGTTGGTGTTTTGGCGGCTTGTAATAATACAGTTGTCCCAGAAAAAACATCTGTGGATTTGGTTCAGGTAAATCAAGAACCAAAATCATGTGTGTATTTATACAAAATTGATGCAGATGCGGCTTTTTATTCACATGATGACGCAATTCAATATTTGAAAAATCGTATTATTGCACAAAATAAAACAGGAAATGTGTTCTGGTTGGAAAAAGATACCAAAGAACAAAATTCATGGGTTATGTTTGGACCTGAATATAAATACGTGATGACGGCGCGTGTATATGATTGTAAATCATTAAAATAGTTTTTTATTGATTTTATGTCATTATCTGTTTGCCAAAGATTGTATTTTTTTGCTATAATTACAACCAGGAGAGAATTTGTAAATTGTTAGATACGGTTATTGGCGCTTTTTTTAGTTTTGTTTTCACTAAATTGTTCAAGATTGGTGATAATACACTGAGTGAACTGTTGCGTGTTAACAAAAAAAGATTTGCCGCAGGTTTGTTTTGGCAGCCTGTGGCGGTTGGTTATACACCACGCAATTATGCGTATGTTTTATCAAAGAATTCTAAAACACGTGCGAATTTGTTCGTTGAATATCGTTCAATGGTTGGTTTGGCATCAAAACACAAGGGTTATTTTGCTGGGATGCCATCTGTTGCCGCAGAGGTTGTCGATGCGTTAAGCGAATATTCTTCGTTTTTGGCGGTGTTTGCTATTGATAAAAAATATTATCTGTTGGCGGTGCGTAATGGTGTTATTTTGGCGGATAAATTGTTTAATACCGAACAAGATGCACGCGCAGAATATGCTAAATTTTCAAAAATTCCTGATTGGTCTGCGTTTATTGCACCGAATTCTTGGGCGATACCACGTGCGGCGGAACGCGATTTGAATGTGTTGTTGCCGCGTAAAACAAAATATAATCTGCGGGAAATTACGCGTTGGCGCGGCAGAATTATTTCTATTATTTTATTAGTTTTGTTCTTTGCTGGAATTTATTTCTTGTTCCGCGAACCAATCGATAAAATTCGCGATACAAAACCAAAACAATTAAGCCAAGAACAAATCGAAGAATATAATCGTTTGGTGGAAGAAAAAAATAAAGAATTAGATAAACAATTTGAAATAAAAAAGGAAGAAGTAAAACCATTGGTTTTGCCATATTCTGAATTGCCAGAACCTATGGCGCGTGCAAAACAATGTTATCAGGCAATTGGATTTTTGATGCAGCCTGTGACCGGATGGGTGCAATCAAGTGTCAGTTGTGATGAAACAACCGCAACGGCGGAATTTGCCAGAAAGTATGGGTCGCTGGATGCGTTTTATGCGGTTGCTGGGGATTTTATGCCGGGGGCAAAAGTTGAAGAGTTAGATGATGATAATTTGCGTGTGACGGTTTCTTTGCCACAGGTTCAAACAATGGAATCCCAAGATGAACGTGATGCGTTTACTGTTGAAAGAAATGTCGTCAGTTTGTTCCAATCAATGAATATTGATGCAAAAACAGAAGTTGTTGTCGATACATTAACAAATGGTGTTGAAACAGTAAATTTGAATGTTGTCGAGGTTGGGGTATCTTCAAAATTGTTGCCTATGCAATTTACAAAAATATTTGAAGATTTTGGTGGTTTTTATATCACACGTTGTGTGTGGAATGCCGTTACACGAAATTGGAACTATGAGGTTATAATCTATGCAAAATAAAAATAAATTATTTGGTGTGTTGTTTGTTGTGTTTGCGTTTTTGGCGGTGCCAAATGCGTGGGCATTGGATGAAGAGGTTTTAACCGATGAATCTGTTGTTGAATGGACGGATTCAGATGATGCGTCAGTTGATAATTTGTCGGCGACGGCGGTGGCGGCGTATGATGTTGATGGGTCTGTGTTTCAGCAAATTACAATGATGGAACAAGAAAAAGTTTTGATGGAATTGGAAAAAGAACGCGCACAACTGGATTTGGATTTGGACAGATTGGCGGCGGAAAAAATCAAATTGCAAATGGAAATGGATACTTTGTCAGGACGTGCAGAGCAAGAACAACAAATTTTGCAAAATGAAAAATCAAGATTAGAGGCCGAGGCTGCAAAAATAGAACAAGAAAAACGCGCATTAGAGGCCGCCGCAGAAGCCGGTGATTATTCAGATACCAAGGTCGCAAAAGATACACAAAAGAAAAAAACATCATCAAAAAAGCCTGCCAAGGTTGAAAGTGACGAGGAAGATATTGCGTCATTGTATAAGTTGGTTAATGTTATGGGGGCTGGGAATCAATTACAGGCAACATTGTCTGATTTAGAAACAGGTCAAACAAAACGCGTCAGTGTTGGCAAAGTTATAAGCGGTTTTACGGTTAAATCTATTTCTTTGGAAGATGGTGTTGTATTCAGCAAAGATGGTGAAACACAAAACTTAAATATATCCAGTCGGTAATAAAATGAGCAATAATACATTTGATAATGATTTGATTACAAATAAAACATCTGTGCCGGATGGGATGGATGGTGCTGAAACAAAAGAAATTGTCGATTATTTGTTTTCAAATGGTAATCGGTTGCTGACCGCAACAGGTGCACGTATGGAATTGTCCAAAGATGTGCAGAGTTTGATTGCTTATTTTTCTGGTGGTGAAATTATTATATCGCGGACGCATAAATATGATGGTCGTGTGTTGGCGTTTTTGGATTTGCTGCGTGAACGCAATATGCCAATGCGTGTGCCGTTTTATTCTGATTTGGGTTTGGTGTCGGCTATATATAAAACATACGAAGAACATTTGGGCGGTTCGGTGCGTTCGTCACGTACGGAATACGATAACCAAATGCAAAAAGATTTTGTCGATATTATTGCCAAGGCTGCTGCCCAGAAAGTGTCTGATGTGCATATAGAGGTTGCAGACCAGACAACAATTTATTTCCGTATCGATGGCAGTATGCAACCAGTGTTGGAATATAATTCGGCATGGGGTGAATCTTTTGTGCGTGCAGCATTTGCATCGGCAGATATTTCTAATTCTAACTATGCACAGAACGAATATCAATCCGCACAGAAAGATGGACGGACACCTTTGCGCGGAACAAAAGATTTGTATTTGCCAAATGGTGTGACCAGTATTCGTATGCAATTTAATCCTATCGCATTTGGAACGCGTTATGTTGTTATGCGATTACTGTATGATAATCCATCCGAGGGTATTAAAACAGAACAAGAATTTGGTGAATATGAACAAAATATGCTGATGCGGTTGCGTGCATATCCAACCGGTTTGGTTATTGTCGCAGGTCCAACCAGTTCAGGTAAATCAACAACATTGGTACGAAATATGTCGCTGATGCTGAAAGAACGTAATTATGAAATAAATATGATTACGGTGGAAAATCCTGTGGAACAGAAAATTTTTGGCGCACATCAAATGCCGGTTGTAAATGCAATGAACGAAGAACAACGCGATGAAAAATATACCGAGGCTTTGGCGGCGGCATTGCGTAGTGACCCGGATACATTGATGGTTGGTGAAATAAGAACTTTGGCGGCGGCACAGTTAACTGTGCGTGGTGCATTGTCAGGTCATAATGTTTGGACAACATTACACGCGAATTCTGCAATGGCGGCTTTGACGCGTTTGTTGGATATGGGGGTCGAGGCTTTTAAGTTAAAAGAAGAAACTTTGATGCGTGGATTGGTGTCTATGCGTTTGTTCAAAAAATTGTGTCCGCATTGTCGCGAGGCTTTGATAAATCATCCAGAACACAGTGCATATAAACGCGTGCTGGATGCGTTTGGTATGGTTGGTTTGAAACAAACTTTTATCAAAGGACAGGGATGCAGTGAATGTAATGGTAGTGGAACATCAGGACGTGTCAAGGCAGGCGAAATTATTATTACAAACAGTGAATTTTTAAGGTTGGCATTGGCCGGAAATACAGATATGGCTATGAAATACTGGCTGGAAGAAATGGACGGGCGAACACTGAAAGAGGCAGCCGCAGAATTGATGCTGAAAGGTATTATCGGTGTTGATGAATTAGAACGTTGGGTCGGTTTATTGGATAGGCCAGGGGAATATTAAATAAAATGGAAAAATTACAATTATTATATGCAAAAATGGTATTCAAATTGAATACAGAACGCCGTATCGCGTTGATACGCAAATTGGCGTCGTTGTTGCGTAATAATTTTTCTTTGATGGATGCGTTGGGCAGAATTGAAAAAATCGAATCTAAAAATGGTAAAAAACCAGATGAACCATATGCGATTGTTATGCGCGAGTGGCAAAAAAATCTGGAAATGGGGCAAAGTTTTTCAGAGGCAACACGTGGTTGGTTGCCTATGGAAGAAACATTATTGATTACATCGGCAAATGTCGCAGATTTGGTCGGTGCGCTGGAAAATGTCGAAACGGTTGTAAATGGTGTGACAAAAATCAAACGCGCTATGCGAAATGCGATTGCGTATCCGTTGTTTTTATTGGTTTTGACATTTGGTATTATAATTATGGTTGGTATGTATTTGGTGCCACCATTGGCAGCGGTTGCAGGTCCAAATGTTGCGTGGACGGGTGCGGCAAATTTATTGATTTTGGTGTCTGATTTTTCAATAAAATATTGGCATTTGTTTTTGGGTGGATTTGCGTTTTTGTGCTTTTTGGTGTGGGTCAGTTTGCCAAATTGGACAGGGTGGTTGCGGTCACGTTTTGATGTGTTGCCACCATGGAATATATATAAAATGCACACATCGGTTGGTTGGTTGATGTCTTTGTCGGCGATGGTTATGGCGGGGATGTCTATGCCGGATGCAATGCGTGTGTTGGCGGATAATTCAAATAAATATTTGCGTGATATTTTGGAATCTGCATTGCGGTATATTGCAAATGGTGATAATTTAGGTGTTGCGTTGGAAAATACAGGGCGCGATTTCCCAAATGATGAAATTATTGGTGATTTGACTATTTATTCTGAAATGAACGATTTTGGGCCAAATATATCCAGGTTGGCGGATGATTATTTGCAAAATTCTGTGCGTAAAATGGAGGCAATATCATCAACCACAAACAGTTTGGGTATTTTGTTAGTATCTGTTATTATCGCGTGGGTTGTGTTGGCGACTTTCCAAATGCAAGACCAAATTACAATGATGTTATCTTAGTCGTAGCAGAAATCTTGATAAATTGTGCAAGGGTCGAAAAAAAATCTCCAAACGGAGATTTTTTTAATTTTCATTTGTATTTGCACTCTGTCGCGATTACACCATAAATGGCAGGTTTTCCAATGTTCCTTCGGTGACGCGGACATTTACGTCAATCAATACAAATACAGAATCAGGACTGCCTTGGTATTTTTCTGGAATAATATCGTGTGCCAACAAGTGAGATGTGTTGACGGTTAATTTTGTCACCAAATGGTCGTCGTCCAATAATGTATAAATTGGTCCAATGTTGTTTGGGGTATTTAATCCAATTTCATGCTCGTTCTGTGGACAGCGCAGCCCATCCATCAATGTTTTAATACGATTATCAATATCAGAACGTGCAACCCCAACAATTTCAGGGTGCAACAATAAAATGTCCAATTCTGCAATCATTTTAAGGTTTGGACTGATAATCGGGTTCCAGTCTATGCCGCCAACATGTCGCGTAATCAGTGGCGATTTAGATGCGTTGGGCAACATATATTTTGTTAAATTGTCCCAAGGACTGTGCTCAACCAATTTTTTTAATTGTGGGTGAAATTGCATGCGGATATCTGAAATATGTTGCGCCCGTTTTTTAGGGTTAACAAAAATATCACCTGAATAAATTAATTTGAATTTCATGTTTTAATTCCTTTGTTTTTCAAGATGTTGCCGAAATGCTTCTTGGGCCATTGGATGCAGGTACAGGCCAGATGTTTTACTGAATTTTACTATAATTGTACATTTATGGTCGTTTAATACAAAAATTTGCTTGGATGTGCGTAATTTTTGCATGATTTTTTTAGCCTCGTCCAAAGATAGTCCAAATTTGGCGGCAACTTTGCTGGGGGGCAGGAAATCCGCCCGAGTGTAAGATTTTTCAGTGTTAAAAGAATGGCCAATACATACGTATTTTTTGCGGTCTTCGCGGCTGATAAAAACATTACGAATTGGTTTCATTTTTTTGCCTTTTTTCTTGATAATTGTAGCATAAATTGCTATGTTTGGGTAGTAAAAAACGAAAGGAATGATAATGGCAGTTAATAATGAATATACGGGTGATTCCATTAAAGTATTAAAGGGGTTGGAGGCTGTTAAAAAACGTCCAGGTATGTATATCGGTGACGTTGGCGAAGGCGGCGATGGTTTGCACCACATGATTTACGAGGTTGTTAATAACTCTATCGACGAGGCTATGGCTGGGTATGCGGATACGGTATATGTTTCGCTGAATGCGGATGGCAGTGTCACAATTCGTGATAATGGTCGTGGTATGCCATTTGATATCAATCATGAAACAGGGCGGTCTGCGTTGGAATTGATTATGTGCGAATTGCATGCCGGTGGTAAATTTGATAACGAAGGTAATGGCGCGTACAAGGTGTCTGGCGGTTTGCATGGTGTGGGTGTGTCGGTTGTAAATGCGTTGTCCACATGGTTAGAGGTACGTGTTTGGCGTGGAAATCAACAGGCATTTATGGCTTTTCGCGAAGGTGTTCCAACAACAGATTTACAAATTACGGAAAATAAAACAAATCATGAACATGGAAGTGAGGTCACTTTCTTGCCTTCACCAAATACATTTACAGGAACTGTATTTAATTTTGATACATTGGAAACATGGTTGCGTGAACAATCGTACCTGAATGCAAATGTTCGTATAATTTTGGAAGATTTGCGTGGTGGTGATAAAAAAGAACGCGAATTTCATTCTGTTGATGGTTTGAAGGGATTTGCAACATATTTGGATAAATCCAAAGAATTATTAAATGCTGAACCTATTCAAATGATAAAACAAATCGAAGATTCTTATATCGAAATTGTTTTACAATGGACAACTGCGTACACAGAAACATCGTTGTGTTTTACAAATAATATTCCAAACCGCGATGGTGGAACACATTTGGCAGGATTTCGCGCAGGACTTACACGCGCGTTGAATAAATATATCGGCGAAAAGTTAACTAAAAAAGATGTAAATTTAACCGGTGAAGATTTCCGCGAAGGTTTAACAAGTATTGTTAGTGTGAAAATACCTGATCCAAAATTCGGTTCACAAACCAAGGATAAATTGGTGTCGAGTGAGGTTCGTCCTTTGGTTGAAAATACAGTTAATGATATGTTGTATGAATATCTGGAAGAAAATCCGGTAATTGCAAAATCTATCGTTGACAAGATTGTAGAGGCCGCAACCGCGCGTGAGGCTGCGCGCAAAGCACGCGAATTGTCGCGTAAAAAATCAGGCCCAGAATTAGGTGGGTTGCCAGGAAAATTGGCAAACTGTTCGGAACGCGACCCTTCAAAATGCGAATTGTTCATCGTCGAGGGGGATTCGGCTGGTGGTACAGCAAAGCAGGGACGTGACCGTAAAACACAGGCTATTTTACCATTGCGTGGAAAAATTTTGAATGTTGAACGTGTGCGATTTGATAAAATGTTAACATCTGATACAATTGGCGCATTGATTACCACAATGGGAACAGGTATTGGCAAAGATGAATTTGATATAGATAAAATCCGCTATCATAAAATTATTATCATGACCGATGCTGATGTGGACGGATTACATATTCAAACATTGTTGATGACGTTCTTTTATCGTCATATGCCAGAAGCGATTGAACGCGGATATATTTATGTTGCAAAACCGCCTCTTTATGGTGTGACACGTGGTAAACAGCAAATATATATCCAAAGCGAACATGATATGGATGACTATTTGATGAATCAACTGGCGACAGATGGTATGATTCAAAGTGCAGATGGAACACAGATTTCAGGCGCAGATTTGAAACGTTTGTTAAATCTGGTTTTGAATATGCGTAATACTTTGCAGGCGTTGAATCATGTTATGCCGTTGCGTTTTATCGAAGCATTGGCTTTGAACGGTGCGCTGGAAAACGAAACACCAGAAAATTTTGCGGCAGCAGAAAAAATGCTGGATGCGGAAGAATTAGAATTTGAACGTGGTTGGAAGGTTTCTGGGGATGATATGGGTATCACAATTACCCGTACATTACGCAGTGTGACCGAAACACATGTGTTGCCACGTGAAAAATTGAATTCACCTGAAATTCGCGGATGGCACCGTATGGAAGGCAAAGATGAATTGATTGAAATATTCTCGAAACCAACGGTGTTGAGTGTTAAGGCAAAATCACAGAAAATCTGGGGCGCGTTGGCATTGTTGGATACCGCATTTGAATATGCACGTAATGGTTTGAAAATCCAAAGATATAAAGGTTTGGGTGAAATGAACGCAGAACAATTATGGGAAACAACAATGGATCCAAATAATCGTTCATTGTTCCAGGTCAAAATCAATGATGCATCCCAGGCAGACGAGGTTGTATCTATGTTGATGGGTGATGTGGTTGAACCGCGTCGTGACTTTATCGTTGAAAACGCATTGGATGCAAATTTGGATGTGTAATGTTTGATAAAGATTGGTTTTTGGATTTAGAAAAAACTCTGCGGCAACGTGGGTTGGATTCAGATTCTAAATCTTTTGATGAAATACGCGAAATGCTGGCGACAGGAAAACAACTGTCGCCAGATGCTTTTGCAGATGAATGCAATTATGTGATTTTGGCAGGTGGTTTTTCACAAAAAACTGCGAAAAAAATTCATGCTATCATCTGTGGTGCGTTGCGCGATGGTGCAGATACTGATGCGTTGTTTCAAATTTTTCATAATAAAAATAAAATCAATGCTATTTATAAAATTTGGCAAAATCGTGACGTGCTGTGTCGCGATTATTATGCACAAAAAACATTGGATGATAAATTGTCGTTCGTACAAAAATTACCACATATTGGAAAAATAACTGCAAATCATTTGGCGCGAAATTTAGGATGTGATGTTGTTAAATATGATATTTGGATTCAACGATTAGGTGCGCTATACGCAGGAAATCCGGAACTTTTTGCGGTTATAGATAATGGAAATTTAAATCCAAAAATAAAATGTGCGTGTGATGATATGTTTGCGCATTTGGTGGCACAAACAAATTTACCACGCGGGTATATTGATGTTGTTTTATGGAAATCTTGTCAAAATGGTTTAATCAAGGGATTAAAAGATGGATGTGAAAATTGAAGAATCATGGAAACGCGAATTGGCAGCGGAATTTGATAAAGATTATTTCCGGAAACTGACAGATTTTGTGCGTGGGGAATATTTGTCGGGACGCGCAATTTATCCGGCGGCACGCAATATATTTAATGCGTTTAATTTATGTCCGTTTGATAAAGTCAAGGTTGTTATTATTGGTCAAGACCCATATCATGAACCAGGTCAGGCAATGGGACTTTGTTTTTCTGTGCCAGATGGTATTGCAATACCGCCATCGCTGGTAAATATTTATCGCGAAATAGAATCTGATTTAGGTCGTCCATCATCAACACATGGTGATTTAACACATTGGGCAACCAATGGGGTGCTGCTGTTAAATTCAACATTGACTGTTCAGGCTCATTTGGCGGCATCGCACGCGGGACGCGGATGGGAACAATTTACCGATGCGGTAATCAATGCGTTGCGTCAAAAAAATAATATTGTTTATATGCTCTGGGGCAGTTATGCCCAGAAAAAAGCGGCATTGGTTGATGAAAAAAATAATTTAGTTTTGAAATCTGTGCATCCATCGCCTTTATCGGCGTATCGTGGTTTTTTTGGGTGTAAACATTTTTCACGTGCCAATGAATATTTACAAAATCATGGCATGGAACCAATTGATTGGTAATTGTTTTAGAAATTGTGGGTTATACCCAATCCGTAAAATGCGTAAGAATGATTTTCTTCGGCGGTGTTAGCATTGGAAAAATGCTGGATAAATAATTCGGTTGCCCATTCTTTTGTTATGTTATATCCAAATGTGACCTTGAACTGAAATACCAATTTTGCGCCCAAACGTTCGTTTTCTTTGACCTGGAGGCCAACACCAGCACCTGTGCCCATGTATAATTTTTTATAACGAAACAGGGCGATATCTTCGGTCACATAACCAATAGGAATTGAGTAATCTTGCCATTGCCAGCCGTTTTTTTCGCCCAACCCCAGTGTCACAGATAGATTCAAATTGCGTCTGGCCGGAATTCTAAAAAATGTTGTCGGTTGTGAATATGTCAGTGTCCCAATGTAAAAAGGTACAGGGCGAACCGGTGGTGGTAATAAAATTCCAGTGTCAAAACCTTGGCCGATGCCGTAAAACATCTGGTTTTGATACGTGCCGGTAAAAGGGTTGTTGTTTGGTAAAAACCAATTGTCAGCCATAGCAACACCAGGAAAAATCATCGGTAATAAAAATAAAATGCGCAAATTCATGTTTCAAATTCTATCATATTTTAGGGATAAAAACAATATGTTTATATAACGACGCGATTTTTATATAATAAAAAAACACCGATATTTGTCGGTGTTTATATAAATTTCTGGTAGCGGGAGAGGGACTCGGACCCCCGACACGCGGATTATGATTCCGCTGCTCTAACCAGCTGAGCTATCCCGCCAGGTATCACGCATTATAACCACTAAAAAATAAAAATCTAGTAAAAAATGTTTTTGTGTTGATTTTTACTAATCCATGATTATAATAAATCCCAATCGCCCTAATAGTCTAGTGGTAAAACACGTCCTTGGTAAGGACGAGTCGCAAGTCCGATTCTTGCTTAGGGCACCAGAAATCCCCCATCTAATTTGCGTTTGTTTGTTTTTGTTTCAGGTCATGTATGTTTAATACACTCCCATCACAAAAACATCACAATACGCATTATCTGGGAAATTTCTGGCACCCTACGGGCACCTGGATATCCAAATCCCCCATCTAATTTGTGTTTGCTTGTTTTTGTTTCAGGTCATACAATTTTAACGCTGTTTTATGAATTATTTTGAATGTTTCTTGGTTAATTATGTTTTGTTCGTATAAATCCTGGGTATATGTTATAAGCATTATGTGAATTGTTCTTGTTAAATCTGAATCAGGTTTAATAAATTCATCAAATTGGTGAAAAACTTTATTTAATATTATTTCTTTTATTTTTGTGTAATCTTGTATAGTGTTTGTGGGTAGTTTTGTTTCAAATTTATTTAATATTTTTTCAATATTATAAAACGTTTGTTTGATTTTTTCTGGATCGCGTGTAAAAGGAGAGCGAAAATTTTTAACCAATGTGTCCAGATTCTTGGATGTTTCGATGTTTAATGATTTTTTCATAAAAGGCACCATTATAAAAACCACCAAAGGAATTTTTGGTGGTTGGAGTCTCTAAACAATTTACACGAATTGCGCGGCTTATTTGTATAAATACTTATTCACCACACTCCAACCATAATTGGAGTTTTTCGCCATCTGCGGCGCGTGTAAATGGGTTTAGAGTCCCAACATAGGTTCTGGCTATGCGTATTCATGTTAATTTATATGTTGTAAAAAATCAAGCAAGGCATAAATTTATAAATAAAGGTTGACAATTTTTATTTTTAGTGTATATTTGGTTTGAGTTTGTTGAAATAGAGGTTTGTTATGTTAAGTAAAAGCGATTGCAAAAATATTTTGAGTATGTTGCGCAAATATAAACGCGTGCATGCATATTTAGCCAAGCATTATGAATCGAAACACGCAAGACAGGTGTGTGATTCTATTTTGTCGGCTATGGGATTGTATTTAATGGCAATGCATGAACACATGGACGATATTACATCAAATGATGTGAAATATTTTGCATTGATTGTTGATGTTTTTGAACCTATGCGTCGCAAAACTTTATTTAATCAATTACAAACATACGCTGATTTTGATGTCGAGGCATTTGTTAATGAATATAACAGCGGTTCTATAAAATCATTGGTTTATGGCGCAGATGTTTATGACAAGGAAAAATCTGTCGCAGAAGTGAATGATTTATGCAAAAAATACAAACATGCGTGCAAGAATATGCACAATAGCAAGCATATTAATCGTAGCGAAAAATTAATAGAAATTTACAGAACAAAAGCATATTCTTATGCTCGTGCAATCGTCGATGGCAGGGTTGAGGTCACACCTGAAAATGCCAGGGCCACATACATTTATTTGAATACTGTTTGCTTTCCTTATGTTGATGGTGATGCAGCAGATAAAGCAAAAAAAATGTTAAAAGAACAAATTCATTTGGATAAAGATGAGGATTTTGAATCTTTGATTATCAAAGAAGAATCTGTATCACACGATGTTGCTGAAAAAGACGGCAAAACAAATAAGTATCGTGTTTGTGTTGATAATGCAAAGAAATCTATGACCAATGCAAAAGACAAAGTTGCAGGGGTATTCCGTTCTGTTAACAATAAATTGCAAAATAAAATTCAAGAAAAGAAATCTGAAATTGAAACTGCAAAACAAAATCGCGAAATTATTCGTGATGCAGAACGCGCAAGCAAACAGCATTGGAAAGGTTTGAAAAACCAAGAAAAACAACAAAAATTGGAACAATTACAAAATGCAACTCGTACTGTTGAAGAAAAATACGAATATGCCGTAATTGGAATTGCAGAAAAAATATCTAATAAAATTGAATCTGTTGTTGATAAATTAAAATATAAATATCAAGAAAAGAAATCTGAAATTGAAACTGCAAAACAAAATCGTGAAATTGTTCGTGATGCAGAACGTGCGTCACGTGAACATTGGAAAAAATTAAAAAAACAAGAAAAATCACGTGTCGCAACAACAATTATTTCTGATGCGCAACAAGATGAAAAAGTTGATACGGTTATTAATAATAAAAATAATCATAAAAATTTATTCGTGCGTGTTGCGGTTGGAACGGCTGTGGCGGCGGTGTTGTTTGGTGGTATTGCGTTGCTGCAAAATAATAAACATAACAAAGTTGAAAAAGAACCTGTGAAAAAAGAAGTCAAAGCAGAAAAGCCGGTCGTTCGTGAAAAAGTTGCTGAACCTGTGCCGGTTGATACGGCATATATGAATGCAATGAATAATTATTGTAATTCTGCGATGGATATTATTGCAGGCGAAAAAAAGAAAAACGATGTTATGTCAAAATTAAACAACCAGGTTAAAAATGGTAATTTGGTGTTAAATGACACAATCAGTATTGAACGCGTTGCATATACATATTTCATGTATCGTGAATATGGATTTAATATTGATGTGTTGAATTTGGCGGTCAATGGTAATCAAAAATTAACAGATGCAGAGCAGGCCGAATTGTTAAATGTTATTAGTGAGGCAGGTGAACGCGGTAAAGGTGTTCAACAAATGGCAAAACAAAAATTGGAATCGCGTGGAAAACAGTTGAAATCTGGACACAGCAAGTTTGAAAACGCAACCAAGGCACAACAACGTCAATATTTGGTTAATCGTGGCATTTTGAAAAAAGCCCATGTTAGATAATTTTAAGGATTAATTTACATGCCTGACATAAATAAAAAGTTTGCTAGGTTGATTGAGGAAAAAAAACAAAAAGAAGAAATTCGTTCGCGTAAACAAAAACAGCAAGAACAATACGCGCGAAGAGTTGAAAGTTTTATGAATATTTATCAAATTGAACAAACAGGTTTATGTCAGGGGTTTGTTGAATCTTTTTATGCTAAAAAAAGACAGGAATTAGGCAATGCGGCGGTCGATGAATTAAAACGCAAAGCCGCAGAATATGTCAAGATTTTGAAATCAAATGGCGATATTTATACGCGTATTAGTTGGTTTCGATTTGTTTTAGCCAGAATTGGTCGATAAAATATAATTTTAATTCACTTGCAAATTCAATTTTTTATGATTAAAATTTAACTTGTTTTTAAGGGCGCGGGGCTGTTGATGTGACTGACAACCATGGAGGCACCAAAACCCAGGTTAAAGTGATAAATTCGGGTGGCACCGCGCGGCATGTATTCGCGCCCCGGAAATTGTAATGTTGGTGCCAAATCTATGATTTTTATTTGGTGCCAAAAAAACAAAAAGGGACCAAAATGTTATCTTTGAAATCTAAATACAGAACGCATACTTGTGGCGAATTGAACATAAGTAATGTTGGCGAAACTGTGACATTGTCTGGTTGGGTTCATCGTAAACGTGACCATGGGTCGTTGTTGTTTGTGGACCTGCGTGATAATTATGGAATTACACAATGCGTATTTGATGGTGGGGATGAAAGTCTGGAAAGAATTCGTCCGGAATCTGTGGTGCAAATTACTGGAAAGGTCGTTGCACGTGCAGAGGATGCAATAAATGATAAAATCCCAACAGGTCATATCGAAATCCAGGCCGAAAAGTTTAATGTGTTAACAAATGCCGATGTTTTGCCTTTCCAGGTTTTTGGCGATGAAGAAACATCCGAAGAATTACGCTATAAATATCGTTTCTTGGATTTGCGTCGTGAACGGTTGCATTACAATATTTTAATGCGTAATAAAATGATGAAATGGTTGCGCGATAAAATGTGGGATTTGGGATTTTCTGAATTTCAAACACCTCTTCTTACCGCAGATTCACCAGAGGGCGCGCGCAGTTTCTTGGTACCATCGCGTTTGCATCATGGTAAGTTTTATGCGTTGCCCCAGGCACCACAAATGTTCAAACAATTATTGCAGGTATCTGGATTTGACCGGTATTTCCAAATTGCACCTTGTTTTCGTGATGAAGATTTGCGTGCAGATAGATTGTTGGAATTTTACCAATTAGATATGGAAATGTCTTTTGTGGATGTTGGTGATATTCAGGCTGTGGGTGAAGTGATTATGCCAGAAATGGTTCGTACTTTTGCCCCAGATGCAAATGTTTATCCGGATATTCCACATATTTCGTATGATGATGCGATGCTGAAATACGGTTGCGATAAACCTGATTTGCGTAATCCTATTTTAATTAGTGATGTGACAGAAATTTTCCGCGGCTCTGATTTCGGTATTTTCGCAAATGCGATTGAAAATGGGGCTGTGGTGCGTGCTGTGCCGGCACCTGCATCCGCAGATAAACCACGTTCTTGGTTTGATAAATTGGGCGAATATGCCGTTAAAGAACTGGGACTGGGGGGATTGGGATATATCGTGTTTGCAGATGAACCAAAGGGTCCGGTTGCTAAAAAATTAGATGCAGACAGAATTGCAAAATTGCACGAAATCGCAGGTGATAATTCATCATTATTCTTTATTTGCGATATGGTGGATAATGCTGCAAAGGCTGCGGGTAAATTACGTAATAAATTAGGCGCAGATTTAGGTTTAATTCGCGAACGTGATTTCGCATTTTGCTGGGTCGATAATTTCCCGTTCTTTGAACCAGATGAAGAAAGGGGCGGTGCGCCGGCATTTACACACAATCCGTTCTCGTACCCGATTGTTGATTCAATCGAGGAATTGTCCACCCGCGACCCGTTTTCTATCAAGGCGGCACAGTTTGATATGGTGCTGAACGGAATTGAAATTTGCAGTGGTGGTTTGCGTAATTATAATCCAGATATTATGAAAAAATGTTTTGAAATCGCCGGTTATCCAATCGAGGCTGTTGAGAAAAACTTTTCTGGATTATACACTGCGTTCCAATATGGTGCGCCACCACATGGTGGATGTGCATTTGGTATTGAACGCGTGGTGTCTGAAATATTGGGCATCGGGGACAGTTTGCGTGAAATCGTTGCGTTCCCTGCAAACCAACGCGGACAAGATTTGTTGATGGGTTCACCAAACGAGGTGTCCGAACAACAGTTGCGTGATGTTCATATTCAAATCCGCAAGAAAAATTAAAATGATAAATTAAAAAGACCTGAATTTTTATTCAGGTCTTTTTTTTAATATTTATTATGCGTCCTGATAAATGCACGCATAAAACCAACATCTAAATTATTTATAATTTCGTTTACAGAATACGAGCGTCTGCCGTTGTCATTTATATCCAATGAAATCTTGACAGGTTGTGGGGCGGTGCCACGCATAACAAAATCAAATGTTCCGGTCATAATGCGTTTGTTTATAAATATTCCGCCAACACCTTCAACATGGCGCATCGATATTGTTAATGGTCGCGTCGTTTCAAAATTACCATTACTGTATTTGCCGTATATTTTTAATTTTTTAATTTGTGTAATGCCCGATTCCATAGCCGAAGAAATTGCGTATTCTGCATTTAATACATTTAATTGGTCGGCGGATGCGTAAAATTTATCAAATCCCAATCCATTTATTTCGCCACCAATAAATGTCAGGTCTAAATCCCCAGTTATATTATAAATTAAATCATTTGCAGTTTGACCAGATGTATGCAATATAATTTCGCCAGTTATTGTTGAATTTGAAATGTTTAATGGTGTATTAAATTTCAAAAATTCGCCATCGGTTTTGAATTTATTTAACTGAATAGAAACATCATAATCAAATTTTTTCTTTTCAATAATTCCCAATAAATGTCCACGATTTGTGTCTGATATAGAAAATGTTTGGGTGTCTGGTTTTAATGCGTACACAAAATTATTGTATTCTTGACCATTAAAAATCAATTCATCCGCAGACAATGAAATATTTATTGGCATATCAAATAATGTTGCCAATGGATGATTGGTTAAAAATTTTTGTTCTTCATAATTATCCATAAATTTTTGATTTATAAATTTATCAATGTTTAATATTTGTGTATAAAGTGTTAATCCAGATTTTGTCGCAACACCTGATATAATATGGTCTGCAATCATAATATATAAATTACCAATGTTTTTATCGTTATATGTTCCAGATATTGCATAGGGCAGGTTATTAATAAAACGCAAATCCAGGTTCGGCAACCATTGTTTGAAATTTTTTCCAGTAATAGAAAAATTTTCGCCAGATATATCCAACATCCATTGTTGGTTTTGTGGAATAAATGTTTTTTTATCACCGTTTGATGTATATGTTCCAACAGATGTATTCATAAATTCTGGTAAAAATTTCATATCTAAATTAACATCTGTTAATGTCACATTTTGTGCATAACTGAATTTTGGTATCATTTGTTTTGGTGTTATAACCATTGTTCCAGACATGTCTGAAAATGTGAAATCAATGGTGCCACTGTCGCCGATGTGGGTTAATAATTTGCGTATGGTTTGGTTTGATGGCATTTTATCTGTGGATGATGCAGTTATTTTGAATATGCCATTATCGGTTGTTATGTTGCCTTTGATATTACCATATATAAAATTTTTACATTCCCATTTATTCGGTGTGCCTGAAAACATACAACTAAATTTTTCACCCAGGTTATTTATTTGCAATTTTGTGTCGTGTAATCCGTCATTATCGTATGTGCCACCAAAAAGTTCGGTGTTATCACAAATTACATGGTTTATTTCCAATTTGTTGTTTAATCCGGCGGCTATTACCATTACATGCGAAAATATGTTTTCTTTGAATTTTATTTTTCCATATAAATCTAAATTCATATTTGTTTTATTTATCATGTTTTTATCATACGCAATAAATGATAAATCCAAATTTGCGTTGTCTGATTTGAAATGTATAGAATTAAATCCGGATGGTAATAATTTTATAGACCCGGTATATCCGTTTGCATGGATATTTGTAAAATCAAACCCGTATTCGCCATCCCAATTAAAATCCATAGATAAACTGACGGCCTCGTTAATTTTTGGATGTGAAAACTCAAACCATTTATTTATATCGTCTGTGGTTATTGACATTTCGCCGGCTGCCCCACCATCGGGAAATAATGTTCCGCGGATGTGCAGATTATCATTGCTGTTTAATATAATGAATTCGCCATTGTTATATTTTATGTCGTATTTATGTTGGGCGGTTCTGACATGTCCATTAAATTTATTTTCGTCCAATGCGCCGCGTATAATATGATAGTCATGATTCATAAAATCAATGTGCGCGTCATAAATATTTATTTTATGTTTTGTTGTGTATGGAAATAAATCTGTGATTTTCAGGTTTGCATTATTAATACTGATATCTTGATTTAATTTGGCCTGTTGCAAATTAAATATTTGATTAAACGGCACAGAAAAAGAAATATTTCCTATTTTGCCATTTGGCACATCAATATTGTGTGCAATTATTGTGGTGTACCCCAGCATGCTGAAATTTACATCACCGTTGATTTTCATACGGATACCTGTTTGTTCGTATAGTTTACTTTCCAAAACAGGTTTCATTTTGTTCAAATTTATAAATGGCGGAATACAGATAAATCCAATGATTATCAGGCCAATTAAAATTATAATTGACCAAAAAAAGCGGCGTTTATGTCTGGGTTTAATTTTCATTCTCTCTTTTCCTTGTAATTTAATTATACTGTATTATATTTGTATTTGTGAATAAAAAAAGTATATTTAATCTTGAAAGTGATTATGCCCCAATGGGTGACCAGCCAACCGCAATACAAGAGTTGGTTGATGGGGTTAATTCTGGTAAAAAATCCCAGGTTTTACTGGGGGTGACGGGGTCTGGAAAAACATTTACAATGGCAAATGTTATCGCAGAATTATCCAGACCAGCATTGTTAATGGCACCTAATAAAATTTTGGCGGCGCAATTATATACGGAAATGAAATCTTTTTTTCCGCATAATCATGTCGAATATTTTGTGTCTTACTATGATTATTATCAGCCCGAGGCGTATATCCCAACCACAGATACATATATCGATAAAGATGCCGCAATAAATGAACAGTTGGATCGTATGCGACACAGTGCAACACGCGCCATGTTAGAAGAACGCGATGTTATTGTGGTGTCGTCGGTGTCGTCTATTTATGGTATGGGGTCGCCTGAACAGTATTCATCTATGCGCGTTGTGTTAAATGTGGGCGATAAAATTGGTGTTGGTGATGTCGTTCATAGTTTGGTCGATATTCAATATAAACGAAATGATGTCGCACCGGCACGTGGTGATTTTCGTGTGCGCGGTGATACTTTGGATTTGTTCCCGTCACATTTGGCAGATATGGGATGGAAAATTTCTTTCTGGGGTGATGAAATAGAAGAAATATGGGAATTTGATACTTTGACAGGTGCAAAAATTCATAAATTAAATCGTATTGCGGTTTATCCTAATACTCATTATGCAACACCTATGCCGTCGGTATTGCAGGCAATTGGAAATATAAGGCGTGATTTGGATGAACGGTTGAAATATTTTCACGATAATATGAAATATGTCGAAGAACAACGTTTGCGTGAACGCGTTAATTTCGATATAGAAATGATGGAATCAACTGGTACATGTCGTGGCATTGAAAATTATTCAAGATATTTAACAGGGCGCGCCCCGGGTGAACCACCACCAACATTATTTGAATATTTACCAAAGGATGCAGTTTTATTTATTGATGAAAGTCATGTGACAGTGCCACAAATTGCGGCTATGTCGCGTGGGGACAGGGCGCGTAAAGAAAATCTGTCGCAATATGGATTTAGGTTGCCGGCGTGTATTGATAACAGGCCTTTGACTTTTGAAGAGTGGGATGGATTGCGACCACAAACAATTTTTGTTTCTGCAACACCGGCTAAATGGGAATTGGAACAATCGGGTGGTGTCGTTGCAGAGCAGGTTATTCGCCCAACAGGTTTGTTGGACCCAGTGTGCGATGTGCGTCCAATAGAACACCAGGTGGACGATTTATTGGATACATTAAAGGGAATTAAGGGACGTGCGCTGGTCACGACATTGACTAAAAAAATGGCAGAGCAACTGACGGATTATCTAAATGAAAATGGGGTCAGGGCGCGTTATCTGCACAGTGATATTGAAACATTGGAACGTATTGAATTGTTGCGTGATTTGCGTTTGGGAAAATACGATGTGTTGGTCGGTATAAATTTATTGCGCGAAGGATTGGATGTGCCAGAGTGCGAATTGGTCGCAATTATGGATGCAGATAAAGAAGGATTTTTGCGTTCAACACGTTCGCTGATTCAAACAATTGGACGCGCGGCACGTAATGCAAATGGACGGGTTATTTTGTATGCAGATAATATAACAGAATCTATGTCCGAGGCATTAACCGAAACAGCGCGCAGACGCGAAATCCAAATGAAATATAATGCCGAACATGGAATCGTGCCGAAAACTGTGAATAAGGCTGTGTTTGCAGAGGTCGGTGATTCTGATGAAAAAGTGGACAAGAAACGCAAATTTGTTTACAATGCAGATGGGGTATGGGATGCGGAATCTATGCGTCGCGAAATTGCTGCGTTGCAGAAACGTATGCGCAAGGCTGCGGAAAATTTAGAATTTGAAGAGGCGGCGGCAATTCGTGATACAATTAACAAAATGCAAGATGATTTGCTGTTGTTGGAATAAAAGGTTTTAATATGCAAGAAATTTTCTTACCAGATTTAGAATCTACACATAATTGGGCGCGTGATTTTGCCAAGACTTTGCATGCGCCGGTGACGGTTGCGTTGCATGGGGATTTGGGTATGGGAAAATCTGAAATTGCACGAACAATTATTAAAACATTACGCGGTGAAAATACTGTCGTGCCATCACCAACATTTACAATTGTGCAAAATTATGACGGAATTTCTCATTTCGATTTATATAGAATTACAGATGCGTCTGAATTGACCGAGGTTGGTTTGCCATACGCAATTCAAAATGATATTACATTGATAGAATGGCCTGATGTCGCAAGTGGTTTGTTGCCACGAAATACAATTCATATTTATATTAAACAAAATGGTCAGGGACGCAGTTTATCGATTCAATAAACTTTGAACTGCTAATGGAAAATCGTTTGATTTAGCAAGGTATGAACCGCTGACTAATAAATCAGCGCCGGCATTCCAGCATAGTTTCGCAGTTTCAGCATTTATTCCGCCATCAACAGATATTACATATTTCAAATTGTGCTTTTTGCGTGTGACAGATAAAGCAGATATTTTTTCTAATACAGATGAATCAAATTTTTGACCGGCTGCCCCGGGGGTCACCGCCATTACCAATATTTCATCAATGTCACGCAATATTGGTACCAATGCAGATACTGGAATATCAGGGTTGATTGCGACACCGGCACGACGACCTGTGGCACGAATACCGCGTAATGTTGCCCGAACCCCAGATACATTTAATGGAATAATAATTGTGTTTGCGCCAGCCTTGATTGCGTTCGCCGCCCAAACAGATGGATTTTCGGTCATTAAATGAACGTGCAAATGTGCGTTTGTATTTGCGCGAATTGTCTTTAATTCCGCGATTCCACCAGCAACCCTGTCAACATAAAATCCATCCATTATGTCAACATGAATTGTTGATATACCGCCAGATTCAAATGTTTTGTATGTTAAAGAGTTTAACATGTTAAAACATAATGTTGATGGTGCAATTGGAATAAATTTTGGTTTTTGTTTTTTTGCCTTGCGTGTAAATAATTTTTTTATTTTGTTTATATATCTGGTGTTGCGTTCGTTGCGTGCCAGATATGCATCGCGTGCATCTTTTTCGCAATCCCATATATAATCAGAAATTGCGGTTATTGTTGCGTCGGCATGGTGATTTTCTGTGGGCAGGCCAAATGCGTTTTCAATAAAATCAACAACACCATCAATTTGAGTGCCACCACCGCTGACAATTATGCGGCTTGGGGTAAATATAGATATTGGTTTTGATGCGGCATCTTTGATTTTTCCAATTATTTCAACAACACGCGGAACAATTACATCATTTACATCGCCGCGCGTGAAATCATATGCGGTATCGGCAGGAACCATTCTGTCCATGGCGCGCGGAATTAAATTTGCAGTCATGCGTTTGATTCTTTCAGCCTCGTCAAAATCGATGTTTAATGAATTGCTTAAATCATTTGTAATGTTTGACATGCCTATATCAAGTTTTGTGTGCCAACATACGCCATTGTCGTTCCATATAGATATCGCAGAAAATTCCGCACCTAAATCAATAAATAATACAGTTTCGCCGGATTTGCGTAAAGTCATGTTCTGTAAATAAGATGGGTCAAACAATCCGTTGTATTGAATATGTGCCTTGCGCAGAATTGATACAATTTCGTTTAATCGTTCGTTTTCATAACATATAATTCCAAATGTCGAAACCAACTGGTGATCGGTGTATCCAACAGGCGTTTTTATCTTTCGTGCCGATGGGGTGTCATATTGTATCGGCATAATGTGAATTGGTGAAAATCCGTCAGGTATTGATATTTTAGAAATTTGTGCCTTGATATCTGTTTCTGTGATTTTATGTTCGTTGTTCCATACGGTGTTTTGACGCTGGATTAAAAATGTGGATTTACCAAAGTTTCCAGTTATATATGCAGATTCAAAATGAGTGTTTAATTCGTTTTCTAGATTATCAACCACAGATTTTACCGCAAATTGTTGGTTGAAATTGTCGCACATTGCCGTCGCAGATTTTACAATTTTTCCATAACAAATGCGATGCGCAATTCCACGAACACAAGATGTGCCAATGTCCAAACATAAAAAACAAGAATCTGTTAAGTTCATTTATTACCTGACCAAAATTCGTGCAGGGTCACGCAAATCAATTACGGTTATTGCGCGCCCCAGAATATTATGCGTTTTATTTATAGTTATCAATCCGGCAATCGCAGATGCAAAATCTCGTTCGGGTAATTTTATTGTTATTCCACCGGTTGTGTGTATATTCCAACGACGTTTTTCAATCCATTCTATGTAATCAATATCAGACAGCATGTCGTTTGCCGCATTTGTGATTTCGGTTATATCATTATTTAATTTATCGTTTTCATCCTGGGGGACGGGACCACGAAATAAAACAGCCGATTCAGGACGGGTATCCGTTGGTTTGTTCGCAATAGTCCAATCGTCAGATAGAGGGTAAAAACTTTCCCCATCGGTCCATGCCGCAACAAAGCGATGATATGCAACATTGATAATCAAATTACCGTTTGGCATACGACGAACAGATGCGTCTTTGACCCCAGGGACAGATAAAATGTTCGCGTTCAAACTATCCAAATCAACAGAATAAATATGTGTGTTTTTGGGGAGTGCCGCCGCCGCAGACAGTGCGGTCATATCCTTGTTTTCCACATCGGCAGTTATATATGTTTTGTGCAACAGTGTCGCGTTGCCGTATCCCATACAGGTCATAATTACACGCGATATGAAATACACCGCCAAAATTATGGTAATACAAAAAGACAGCCAAAACCAAAAAGAACGCTTCATGATTTGCATTATAACATATTTTTGGCAAATAAGAAAGGCTGGATAAAAATAATTTTTACATTGCGCGCAACAGGTATCCGCGTTGCAACATACAACGACGGTATGCACCAATTGTTTTTGATGCCTTGTTTCGTGGAACAGACATCAAAGACCGTTGTCCAATATCACGATATTCGTTTGACTGAAATGTGACCCATATACCATCCCAATTTGGCATTTGGTCACTCTGGTTCGGCATTAACAGGCGCGAAATGCGTGAACGTGGGGTGTAATTATGGTCCTTTATCCCCAGACATGATTTATGGTCACGAACAAATTGTTCGGTGGTGACAGCATCGTTTTCCCAATTTAATATGGTGGCGTTATCAATATTGCCACGATTGGCCGATGCGCATGCCGTTAATGCAAGTAATAAAGCAATTTGTTTTATTTTCATATTTTATATTATAATTCATTTGCGTTCGGGGGGCAATAGTTTTTATAATGTAAAAAAAGAGGAAGGGAAATTCAATGGCAATATCTGTTCAAAATTTTATTAAATTGGCCAATTTTTACAATCAAATGGTGACGACTATGTCGGCGATTTGCGTGGAAAAGGGCGGGATTAATATGGAAAATTATGTTGGGCGATTCTTTGTTGCCGATGTGTTGGAATATATTGTTGAATATGGTCGCAGGTTGCAAGAGGCAGGTCCTGTGCCGGATAATATTGCGCGTGTTATAAAAATTTTCCAGGAAAGATTTAATGGGGTTAAAGATTTAGTGACACCAACAGAAAAGCCAATTTATGAAATGACGTTAGAAGAGTTTGAAAAAATTATGAATATATAGTATGTTATAATTACTATGGAGAAAAAAATGACGAGATTTTTGATAATTACATTTGCAATTTTGACTTTTGCAGGATGCCAAAACCAAAATAGCACCGTTCAACAATATGACAATGTGACGGTTGTGGAAAATATGGTAATTGATGAAAAGTCTGTGCCAATTTTTCCTAAAAAGGCCGCATTGACTACGGATACGGCGCAAAGGTTTTCTGTTGAATTGCCTATGCGGTGCACAGTGGATTGGAATAATCAATCGGTTGTGTCGGTGGTGCCAGAAGAAAAAATTGAAATGGTTCGTTTGGCCATGGGTGATGCGTTGCCAGAATTGGCTGTTAATGAATATAAATTCAAAGATGTGACGGTTGCGGCGGCGTTAAATAAATTGTTGGATGGAACAGATGTGTCTGTTGTTGCTGATGAACAGTTGGTTGAAAAAATATCGGGCGAGGTTGCATCGGGTTCTTTGGCGGATACAGTTGATTTAATCGCCAAAATGGGACGCGCGTATTATTCTTATGATGCCGAAACCGCAGAAATTCATTTGAAACATCGTGCAAAATGGATGATTAAAATGCCAAAAGACCAGGCTATTATTATGGCTTTGTTGGATGCAATGCATGGTGCGGATGTTCGTAATTTGTTGGTAAATTGGCAGGATAAAACAGTCGTGTTCGAAGGTGATTCTCAAACAGAACGCGAGGTTTCCAGAATTATCGCAGATATCAGTTCTAAAAAATATATGATTGCGTGGGATATGGATGTGTATCGTGTTTATCCAAAAACAGAAAACCCAATTATTTGGATGAATTTATTGCCGGCATTTGGAAAAAATAATATTAAAATGTCTATCCCGGGGGTTGTGGGGCGTGCGCTGGTTGTGGGACCTGAAATTAATACAAAAACATTACAGGAATTTTTATCACAACAATCAAATGTTGTGTTGATTTCACAGGGGACTTTTTCAATTCCAAATGGATGGCAGTCCAGATTTGATATCGGTCAATGCAGCAAGGAAGACAGATTAGAAACAGATTTGGTCGTTGGGGCAACTGGGGTTTATGGTGATTTCGGTGGTTATCAAAAAATTGATGCTAAAATTGTTTTAACAACAAAATATGGCGAATTAACATCATTTAATATTCCGTCCAGTATTGGTGATAACTATGTGATTATTGGTATTCCAACACATTCATTCGTGACAACACCGGAAACTTTAATCAGTCCTTTTGCGGAATTGGTTGTGTTTATGTCGCCCAGAATTGTATCGATTGTTGATGCAAATAAGGCGGCCGAAAAATCATCTGTGTTGATGGGTGATGATTTGCGTGATTTTTTGAATAATTGAAGGAAATAAGTTATGTTGTTTTCAAAACTGGAAAAAAAGATTGCATACAGATATTTGTGGGCAAAAAAACGCGGATTTGGTTCTGTGGTGTCGTGGGTATCTTTGATTGGTATTATGTTGGGCGTTGCAACATTGATTGTTGTTATGTCGGTTATGGGTGGCTTTCATGATGTTTTATTGGGACGCATTATTGGTATGAATGGAC
>ODAI013759762.1_pt1 | contig 51333 bp, 58 predicted proteins | sample 1539321 | NCBI WGS metagenome assembly ODAI01 (sample SAMN02144231, study PRJEB22623) | gut metagenome | biome: sheep rumen | host: Ovis aries | place: New Zealand
CCCCATTCTTCTTCAGCATGTTCATTAAAATGTTCAACCAAATAAGATTGATTTGGGCCAACTATAGCATCGGCCGCAATTTTATATTGTATAGCAGCAGCAGCTTCAGCGTTGATAAGTTTCTTGAGATTGTCTAGATAGCTATAGCTGGTTGATTCTGCTGCCCGCTGCTCGCCCTCATCCTCCAAAAGAAGACCGGCATTTCTTAAAATCTGTTCTCTAAGTGTCATGTTTACCACCTTTTAGTCTAAAATTATCTTAACATAAATAAAGCCCAGCAAAACATACTGGGCTTTACTATATTACTATATATAGTAACATTAAATACTAAGGAAACGAACACATTCCTTAATATCATCGGGGCGGGTGCCTTCATCATCATTATCGAATTTCTTAATAAGATTCTCAGCCATTTCCTTAATCTTTTCGTCTGTGACTTTTTCAACAACGGTCTTAAGAGCAGAAAGAAGTTTTTCCTTATCTTCAGCAGTTAACTCAACAGCTTTATCCTCGTCCTTCTTCTCTTCATCCTTCTTTTCGTCGCCTTCTTTTTCTTCACCAGCTGCTTCAGCAGGAGCTTCGCCTTCAGCGGCCTTAGCTTCAGAAGATTTGGTCTCATTATCAGAATCATCATCAATATCAATTGCTTCTCTGAGATACTGGAAACCTTCGTCATTATTGATATAATGAACGACAGCTTCTGTAATCTTCTTATACTCACCGTTAAGTTTCGGGTCGAGCATAATTGCTCTTGCAATTGCTTCTTTAAGTTCTGTCTGGTTTAAGCTGAATAGACTCGGATTTTCTGAGAACATTTCAACAAGAACATCTCCGCCTTCTTCAACATCCTCAACAAATTCCTTGCAAGCTGCACACATCTGCTTCTTAAACTTCTTGGAAGCGCAGCACTTCTTTGCCTTCTCCTTTGACTTAGAATTAATGTAAGCCTTAGGCTCTGTAGTTGAAAGAAGAGTAAATGCAACAGGGTTTGCCCAGTCAAGAATGAGAACATCATTCAGCGGATGGGTAATAAGCCTGTCCTGATAAGCCTTGAAGAAATCACTCTCTCTAAGCTCCTCAAACTCCTCGTTGATAAAACTAAGCTCTTCGTAATCAGCAGCTCTAGAATAATCCTTGTCTGAAATTGACTCGGCTACAATTGTCTCAATTGCACTCTTTGCCTTATTAAGAGTCTTCATATATGAATTAAGAAGCTCTCTCGAATCATCATTTTCGCTAATCAGATAATCCTTAACAGCAATCTTGAAATCAACCGAGCTGTCTTCCTCAAGCTCAATTTTATCAAATCCTTCAAGAATTACGCTAAGTGTATCTGGATTATAATGATAATTGCAAGTATAGAACTCTTCATTCACTGTATCAAGCAAAACCAGAGAGTCATCATACACAGCAACAACAGATGCATTAGCACTCTCATTGATGAAGCCACGGATCATACTCTCGATATTGGTGTTGTCATTAACAATTACACCATGAAGTTGTCCATATGTCATTTTTGCCATTATTTATTTTCTCCTTAAAATTTTCATTTTATTCTATATTTATCTTTTCAGTACAAAGGAATCAACCGAGCAATACTGGCAATTCCTTGACTGAACTACCTTCATAAAGCCTGACGGCTCCACTATTTTTTATAAGACCGCCAAACTCATTATTCTCGTTTAAGAAGTAATAAGGATTAAAGCCTTTAATTGCATGACGTTTCTTTTTTCCATAAGAGTCTACTTCTTCCATAAACTCAGAAACTTTGGAATTTTTATTTTTGTTTTGCATCTTAATGTATTTCATAAGGGCAAGAAAATCGTCCTTATCTTCAATAAGGAACTTTTGCCCTTCAACATTAAGATATGAAACTTCTTGGGTTTCAAGATTTTCAGGAGCCTCAACAGGGGCTTCTGCAGGGGTCTCTTCAGGAGGTACTTCTTCGCCACCAGGCGGCATTTCTCCACCAACCTCTGTGGCTCCTAAATCCTGAGGCATTTCTCCACCAAGACCTGCGCCACCTGGCATTCCTCCGCCCATCGGCATTCCTCCGCCACCTTGACCAAGCGCCATCTGTTGCTGCTGATTTGCTTTGTCCTCAATCATCTTCATAAACTGAATCTCTGCAATCTCTTTATCTGAAAGCCTAAGTACTCTCTTAAATAACCAGTTTACAGGGAAAACGCCAAGACCTTGCATTTGAGACATCAAATTAATTTTTGTCTCAAGAAGACCAGTCTCAGAAATCTCTTTAGTCGTTGAAGGCGGTGTAAGCTCAAGAGTGAAATCTTGAAGCTCCTCTTCTTTAAAACCGTTAAAGAACAATTCAAGAGTAGCAAGCTTGTAAAGGGTTTTTATAATCTGCTGCTGAATCCTTTCAATAAACCTACCAAATTTAATATCTTTCTGAGAAAGAGTAGTACTTCTATCTGCCTGAACCTTTCCTTCAAGACCAATATATTCAGCAGGTATATTAAAACTAGCAATTAAATCATTTTTGAAATTATCAAGGAATGTCATGTTCTGGTTCATGTTCATTCCATCACCCTGGAGGGTTTCAATTGTGGTTCCATTCTGACCCTCTCTAACAGGAATAAATATATCTGAGGTAATCGAAAGAATTGAAGAAATCTGATTTAAATTTCCATCGGCATCAATAACCTGCTGGCTCCTATAAGAATCGCGCATCTCACGAATTGCTCTCTGCGCTTCAAGCTGAGGAAGGCCGCCTACATCAATCTTAAACACTCTCCTAGAAGGGGTTCTTGAAATAACATAAGTAAGAAAAATATCTTCAGTAGCGGTAAGCCTTTCAAAACTTCTTATACCAGAGAAAAGAAGTGATTTACCATAAGGCTTTGTTTCTTTATCCTCAATTTTAAAATGGGCAATCTGCCAAGGGAACAGCCTCTGTTCAAGAACAACGCTCTTATTTTTCGGAGCCTGTATCTTATAAACATAATAATCTACACGTCCGTCTTTTTCATGAATCTCGATTTTTGATGGGTCTAAATATTTTATTCTTCTAATTCCCACGGCCATACCATCTTTAACATCAAGAGTAACCTCATAGAAATTATCGCCCATCTTGATTGTTTCTTTAAATATTGACCACAACTCCGTATTTATAGAGAGCTTATCAAAAAAGAAGGTTTTTAAACAATCGTAGATTTTTTCATTATTACTATCTATTGTTAAAACATCATTTTCATCATTAGACTGGGATGACTCATCAGCAATTATATCAAGAGCTCTATTTACAAGCCCTAAAGTTCCCATTTTGATGTATGTTTCATAATATTGCTCACGGGTTCTGGTAGACCTTTTTGCAGTAGTGCTTCCAATAGTCTCAAACATGCCCAAAGTAAAGCTTTGGTTGTTCATGCTTGTTAAGCCGTCATCTTTGGATTCAACGGTACCATTAGACAAAACAGCATCTGATTTGTCAGCGATATTTACTTCAGGGGCTAAATTTATTTTTTGCTGAATATTATACGCTTGCTGCGTAGTTAATTCAAAATCATTTATATCAAACTGCTCTTTTCCGTTTTTAAGCATCTATATTCTCCAAACCAGTTTTCGGTTGAATCTTGGACTTCATGGCCCTTCCCATTTTCATTTTCATTCTACGTTCAGCGCTAGTAACACCAATATTTTTACGTAAAGTTTTATCAACTAAAGTAGGGTTCGCCGCTTGAGCCATTCTTTTCTGCAACTCTTCTTTATCTAAAGTGGGGACCATATCATTACCTCAATAATTATCTTGACGAAGATTAAGTTCTTCAGTTAAGATAGAATCTATATTTTTATATTCTGTATAGGGAATATGTAAAACTCTAAGGTTATTTTCTAAATATAATTTGTCCTTTAATTTTTCTCTTTTAGAAGCTGCTTCAAACCTCCTTTCTCCTCCCCAAGCTTTTACTGGTTTAAAATGTTGTTCACCATCATATTCAACAATTAAATTATAATCTGGTAAATAAAAATCGGGCTGCATTTTGTATCCCTTATTTGATTTAAGCCAATCAAAACAAGATACATCATGATAAAACTTTATATCATGTTTTTCTAAATACTCAATTATTTTTTCTTCGCCTCTTGAAGGCCTACAATGTGGGCAGCCGTGGTTTGATAAATGAACATTTGGTTTTTGCCAAAACTCGCCATGCTTTGGGCAAATTATACAAACTTTAGTTTTATTATTTTTGTATTCTACCTTAGAATAATCATATCTATCACCATGAATTTTTTTTGCTTCTTCAATGAATTGTTCTGTAGTTTTTCTATGAGTATCCATATATAATTATTTTTAATCAGCCTATCAAAAAATTATAAACTTCCATGCCAGATATCCCAAGTCTTTCTTGGACAGCCCTATCTAATCCCATCCTTTCTCCTACTGAAAAATCTTCCTGATTACCATACATTCCGGCATAATTTGTATCACTTAGATTTAATTTTCTACGACCATCATCAAGAATAGAAGAAAGCTCATTTTCATGTTTGCCGGCTTCAAAAACCTTTCCATTTATTTGCCTCTGTTCTTGAAGTTTCTTTTCAAAATCTTTTCTATCATAATTAATTAAATTACCATCTTCATCAACAAATCCGGCAGCTCCAGAAGAGGCGGTAACTGCTTTATCGCGATTGTAAAGAGCAAGAGCAAAAGCCATGATTGAGTCGTCGTGGCATGAATTAGCGTGAATGTATTTTCCTTTGCTATCAACTATCCATGTCTGAAGCTCAGTATAAACTCTTTCAGAATAAAGATGAAGACGGCTGAACATTTCGGCATTAGTAAGCCAGTCAAACACCTCAGTTGTCATCAACTTTCTTGTCTTAGTATCTGTAATCCAGCCAGTAAAACGTGTTATTCCATTATTTGATTTCTTCTGCTTAAATACATTACCATATGGGTCGTTCTGATTATAATAAAGAGCGTTGAAAACACCATCACCGATTGAGTTGGCCTCTATAACAACATAAGCATCATTATAAATACGGGCTATGTCTTTTACCATACCTGGAAGCTGTGTTGTTGAAGCAAACCCATAAAACTCAGCACATTGCTCCATATTATTTACATCAAGGACTTGAATACAAGCGCGGTCCTGGCTTGTACCTTGCGATGGGTCAAGAGTGCAAATATATTTTCCATCTGGCTCAGGATGCTTCCAAATCCAATAGTTATGCATTTCTTTAACTGGGGCGCCATTAAGGCATAAGTAATCCTTCATTATTGGATTCTTAAGTTTCAACTTAATTTTATTCATTGAGTCAGGATTAATTACACGGTCTCCACTAATTATGAATTCATGAAGAATTTCCTGTTTATACTTAAACTCGCCCAAAGAGCCATATTGCGATTTTAAGAATGGATTGGAGTTTGGGTCTTTTCCGATAGGGTCGAAGAAATCATCCCACTTTTTTCTAACCTCTGGCTTATGATAATAGTCTTCGGAAATGGCTTGGGCAAGCTGTTTATTATAACCTCGCTTAGGACCATTCATATTTTCATCATCAGGAATTTCCCACCAACCGATTTGAAGATATTTCGTATCGCGGTCAAGACCCATCTTTGCTTCTTGAACTTGATTGTAATAATATGAACCCGCCCCAACAGTACCATTCGGCGTGCTGATAAAAATCTGCATTCCGCTTGTTCTGGTTAAAGTAGGAATAGCAGCAGAAACAATCGACTGAACCATTCTATCTGATTTATAGAAAGCCAACTCATCAAGAACAAGAAGAGAAAGTGAATCAGAACGTCCGGCATTCTCTGTCTGAGACTCTGATGTAATTGTAGAAACTGAGCCATTCGGATGTCTGAAACGCATCTTCTGCTTATTATCCTCAATTATTTCTTTCATAAAGAATGGCGGCTGGATTTCTATTGTTGTCTTAAATTTTTTTACAAACTCAAATGATTTTGCCTGAGTAAGCGAAACAACGTCAATATTTTCAGAAGGTTTTGAAAGTAAACGCCATAGACAATAAAGAGCGAAAACAGTAGACATTCCACAATTATGAACCATGAGCCCATTTGCTAAAAAGTCGTGTGTTCCAGTTGTTATATCAAAAACTTCCTGCTCTTCTTCAAGAACTGTAATTTTACAGATTTTTTCTAGACTCTGATTTGTATTATATGGATGTTCCTGAGACAAGAGAGCGATATATTCTTCTGTATCAGTCTTCCCTTTTATTCCTATTTCATTTACAAATTTGATAACGGATTTTTTCTGGGTGACCCTTAATTTCCAAAAACCATTACCATTAAAAGGAGAATATTGGGTCCAACAATGAATTCCATATTGAGTTTGCAATATATATTCAAGTTGCTTAATTAATTTAAAGCAAGGAGAGCCAAAACCAATTTCATAACCTATATATTTTGGTCGCCTCTTGTCTTGTTTATGAGTAATCCACCCATCGCCAGCATAAAGCCTATTTATTAAAATAGACATCTGATGACGGTTTAAATTCATAAGTTCATTGGTCAAACAGCGTTCTACAGATTTTACATCCAATCCAAATCTGTGCAAAAATTTTTTAATTGGCCTGTCAAGATTCGGATTTTTATTTCCCTTAGAAACAAATCTTGCATCATACCCTTGTAATCTGTTCCTTCCGGATTTTCTTTCATAAACCCATGGCTCACAATTTTCAAACAATCTAGCGGCTTCTATTGTTTCATTAATATAATCTAAATTTGTATTAACAAAAATCGGAGAATTATATTTTCCGTCTGCTATGTAATAACCTATAAAAGCGGCTAACTTATCATCATCAAGAGCAAAATCACCAAAAGGTTTAAGTGATAAAGCAGAAACAATTTCATCTTTAACTGTAAGGTCCTGAATCTCTTTCCATCCATTTCTGGTTAAAACTTTATGGTCTAACGTTCCTTCGATAGAAAGGCCAGAGTTTGTAAGAACTTTGGCAACTTTCTTTTTACCCTGAGGAATAAAGTTTAATATATCAGTATAAATTAATTTACCATCCGAAATAGTTTCAATTTTATCGCCAACTTTTGCGTCAGCAATAGAAATATATCCTCTATCAGTCATAACAAAATTATTAGCAGTCAAACACTGTCTTGTCTTGTCTATAACAACCTTCCTATAATTATTGATTTCCTTCGCCATCTCTGACTGATAATAATATGGTTCAAAAGCAATAGTTCCCTTGTTAGGAACGTCACACATTGCATAATTAGACAGCCAATAATTAAATGAGGAGCAAATAAGAAAATTTTCAATTCCAGTATCAACAGGCTCATAAGTTTTATCACTATAAACTGTATTCGTTACGATGCCGGATTTATTTCTAAAGCATTCTTTTATATTAGTAGGAATCCCGTATTTTATTATTTTATTTTGTATTGAAGCAACAAATTTTTTCTCTTGTTCGGTCATACTCTTACCTTATTATATAAGTAATAAAAAACCCCTCATTTCTGAGGGGCGAAGAAGTATCGTTTTATTTATTCTTCTTTAGTTCCTTTTTTAAATACAGATTTATAAATATCATACCCAAATACAGCAATAAATGTTGAAGTGATGCCATTGGAGAAGGATATGATAATGTTCTCTCCAGCCGTTAAACCATAGGCTATATTTAATACTTCGGCAACTATAAAAACCAGAATGGGAAGCAATCTCTTTAGTTCAAAATTTTTTATTTTTTTGTCTTTGAGGAAACCCTTAAGAAAAGTTCCTATGGCAATTACAGCTGCTCCTATTGCTCCGTTTATGAAATTTAAATTTTCCATAATGTTCTCTCTCTGTATTATCTTAAAAAATAAACCACCTTTTAAGGCGGCTTATTTTTGAAACTTTAAATTTTAAAAGCAGAACCCAACGCAAACTCCAATGGCTGCGTCTTCCCATCTGTCCTGAACTTCAAAAATCTCATTAAGAGTATTCAAAGTAGCAGTAGTAGGAAGAATTCCCCATACACCTAGATTAATATCTCCAAGAAGTACATCAACCTCTGCTCTTACATTAAGAGGGGCATCAAGTATGTTTTCATTCTCAAACTTTGTTTCAAACTTCTCCTTGAAGTCGGTCATTCCATAAAAGTTTGCCGAAAGACCGGCCTGCAGTCTTAATATTGACACATCAACAGCAAAGTTAGCTGACAAATCTCCGAAAAAAGTTACCGGCTCGTCTTTCGCAATTGTCGGAAATACTGTTACATTAACTGACGCTAAAGCTACCTTCACATTAGCATAAGCGCCATATCTAAAATCCTCAATTTTAATTTCCTGTCCGCCGCGAACGCTGGCTATTGTTGAGCCAGTTGTTGCTGTTGCTCCAGCTCCAAAGCTAATCGCCTTAGCAAAAATTGCCATAGGAATAATAGTCAAAATTAAAAGAACCACTAAAAGTTTCTTCATTCTTCATTTTCTCCTTCTGACTTAGCCTCTTCATGCGGCTTGTCGTCTTCAAGAAGGCGAGCGCACTCTTCAGCTTTGTCCTTCAGCTTTTGTCTTATGCCGATTTTTTCAAACAATTTCAGCATAACTTCATTTATAGTATTATGTGGATTATCATTTGTTAACTCTACAGAAATTTTGAAAGGTTGCGGCTCATCATCGTAGGCTTCATGCCTAAATGCAGAAAGCATATGCATACACACATTCAATGCGTCGCAATCTGCCTGCAGCTTTTTTCTCTGTTCAACAAGAGCCTTATCTTTTTCATCTATGGTAATCTCTTGAGTTTCTGGGTCAAGTCCTTTGTAGAATTCATAAATTGACTTATCTGTATCATAATTTGATATAGCTATTGTAGCGCCATCAATAAAGAAATTACTTACTTCAACTGCATAATTGAGTGGGATATCAAGAGAATATTCTTCGGTTTTCTTTATCCATTTTTCTTCGGCAACATCATAAATATTATCAAGATTATTTTCTGATGTATGCTCACCATTGGAAAGGATATAAATGTCGATCGGATGGTTTGTTTCTTCGCCATTTACAACAATTTTATTCCCCTTTGGAATAATATTTATAATTGAATCTCTTTGCTCCTTAGACATATCAGTATATACTGAAATATCAATATCAGAATCTTCTGTGTATCTTCTACCAAGCAACGAACCTTTAGCTTCTATTTTATCAATATCAAACTTAAAATTAATTTGATTCCTAAAATTTCTTAGAATACTATAAATTTGTTTCTTTATTTCTTTATTTATTTTGCCATTTTCGTCTATAAGCCAAGTGGCACGTTCTTTCTGAGGTGGATCCAATATAGATTCATTTATTCCTTCAACTTTATTAAAAATATTTTTAAGTTTCATAATATTTCCCTATCAAGTATATCTTCAATAAAATCATATTGACTATATCTTATTCTCAATAATTTGACTTTATTTTCTTCGCATAATTTTTCTTTTTGAGCATCTTTTAAAAGTGTATATTTAAATCTTGTGTCTGCTTCGCTTGCAGTCATATTTCCAAACTGTACAGGCTTAAAATGTTGCTCGCCATCATATTCAATAATTAAATTATAATCTGGTAAATAAAAATCAGGCCGTAACCCTTCTAAAAAAATTAAACACTCTTTATTTTGGATGTAATTAATATTTCTTCTTACTAAATAATTTCTTATTTTTCTTTCGCCTTTTGATTCTTTACAGCCAGGGCAACCGCATCCTCTTAAATGTAAATTAGGACTTTGATAAAATCTCCCATGTTTTGGGCAAATAATACAAACTTTGGTATAATTGTTAATATATTTCACCTCAGAATAATCATATTTATCACCGTGAATTATTTTTGATTCTTCAATAAATTCTTTATTAGATTTATATTTTGAACAATACGGGCAACCCTGTCCTCCTAAAAAATTGTTTGGGGATTTTAAAAACAGGCCATGTTCAGGGCAAATTAATTTTACTTTAATATTATTTCTAACATATTCTACTTTAGAATAATCATATTTATCACCGTGAACTATTCTGGCTTTATTTATAAAATCTACTGTATTTAGAACTTCAAAACCAGAACATTTAGGGCAACCATGATTACTAAGATGAGAACTCGCTTCTTGCCAAAATTCTCCATGTTCAGGACATATAATACATACCTTGGTTTTAGCATTTATATAATTGACTTTAGAATAATCATATTTATCACCGTGAATTATTCTGGCTTTATTTATAAAATCTTCTGTGGTCAATTTTTTCATTTTAATTCTCTCTAATTAACTTAGATTTGCTTTTTAAACAAAACTATTTTACAACCTTATTTTATAAAATTTAAAATATTTTGTCAAGTAAAATAATTATACCCGCCTAAGCGGGTATCTTTCTAACTATTTAAAATTTCGGTAGCCAGTCTATCCATATTTATACCGGTTTCTCTTGGCGACAAATTCAAGGACACCAAGGAATTTCCCTGGGCAGCTTTCATTTTCTGCTTATTTCTAAGTTCAAGAAGTTTAATTAAATTATTAGTAGCACTAATTCTATGAGCAACTGCATCCGACAAAACTGTTTTAGCTTCTGGAGAACGGTCTTTTTCAAAATTTAGCCTGTCCTCCATTGTTTTATAAAGTTCATCTGCTTTTTGCTTATCACTCAAAGCTGTTGAAAAAACAGCAGCTATCATAGCATCATCATCATCCACAGAAATATCAGTGCCGCCAAAATTTACAGTAATTGCATCTTTATTCTCTGTTGGAGTCACTTCTTTTTCTTTTACGCCAATTTCAGCAAGGAAACTATCTATAGAATTATCATCCATTATTCTTCCACCTGAACAGACATAGATGTTTGTTCGTTAATTCTATCTTCAACATCCACATCTATTATACTCGAAATTTCATTATAATATTTACGTATGTCGTTTATATACATTCTTACATCACTTGCTCTTAATGAATAATTACCGCAAAACCTATACATATCTGTTTTTGATATATATGCTTTTGTTTTCATAATATAATCACATATAACATCAGTTATAAGATTATATTTCTTTCTTTTTTTACTTAAAAAGTTGCAATCAACGACATCATACAACACAGCTCTTAAGTCATATACAAACTCTTCAATATTGGGAACTTTGGGAGAATGTATGGCATCACCTAAATCTTCAAGGTAAACATTTTTTTCGCGCTTCTTTGAATTTCTTGTAGTAACACCATAAAGGCATTTCTTTACTATAAGAGAAAAGAAATTAAATGATGAACCAAATTGCGGGTCAAATTTTAAATAGTTTTGAAAACATGCCATTATGCCCAAAGACTCAAGTTCATCATATTCCATGTAACGGTCATACCTATAAAGAAATATGATAGCCTTAACAACCTTCATAACTTCTATAGTTATTTGAGTTTCAAGGTGCTCTATTCTTGGTGTTTTATTTATTACTATTTTATGCCCTTTAGCGTCTTGAGTTGTTTCAGCAATTTGCTGATACTCAAGCAACATGTCATTGACATAATCTTCATTATAATAGTTTTTTGCCATTAAACTTTCTCTTTACTCATTAGTGGCGCTTAATGAAGAATAAGTTAAAATCCTCATGTCCACTGCTTCTTTGTCAAAATCGTTTGGAAGTGCCTGCTTATTCAATCTCATTACTATTGAAAAAGAAGGGCTCCCCAAAGGTTTACTTACCAAAACACCTACACAGTTGTTATCTGACGGGCCATAATCAAAAGTAAACTGAATTTCATCCTTTGTCGAAAGATATTTTGCGTTCTCTGGGTCCATAAATGCGAACAGCATCTGCGCCAAAATTTCTCTTGTCGGAACTCCATCCTTAGTAGAGTTTTTCATTTTTTTAGTCTCTTCGTTAATTATGTAATTAATTACATCCTCAACAGACATAATATTCTGATAGATATCTTTTTCAAGAGAAAGGCGTCCCTCGCCTTTAGCCTTAAAATTTCCATTATCAACTCTGATATTTAAACTATAATTTATTTTGATAACTTGATTGTTTATAGCTTCAGTTATTACATTATAATGCTCATAAAGCTTCTTCAATTTCATTTTTTTCTCCAATATCTTCAGCAATGTCGGTTAATCTATTAATAAATAAAATGAAGTGTTTTAAGCCGCCGTCAAATACGAAGCCGGTTTTAGATGGATTATCTGTTTCATAAATCTCTATAGAACCGCCAAGATTCTCAATCGTATAATCAGTTTTGTTTGCTACAAAAGTGTATTCGTTGTCTTCTTTGTAATACATTTTTTCCTCTATCTACATATTATATAAGATACGACATGACAATAAAAGGCAGAGCTTATCAGCCCTGCCTAATTTTATAAGAAAGGTATTTATTTTCTTCTGTCTCTGAATCTTGGTTCAGCAATAAGTTTATAAAGTTCCTCATCTCCATTCTGCAAAGCGTCATAAAGTTCTTTAATTTCTTCGTCAGTATATTTCCTATTAGGAATATTAACTGTCTTAGGAATCTGAAGTCTCCTCTTAAGCATCTCTGGAATCGGCAACTTGTCAATCGAAGCCTGAACAGCTTTGTACATGTTTTCAACTGGAGAAGCAGCTTGTGCCTGAGCTTCTGGCTTTTCTTGAGCTTTTGGCTCTTCTGGAGTATAATATTCATCATACTTATCAGCCTCAGCTTTTTTTGCCTGCTCCGGATGAAGCTTTGCATACTTCTCTTTTATGATTCTGTGCTTCTCAGCAGCAGCCTTTAAATCATTGAAAGCTCCAGAATTAGCGCTCTTCTCAAGAAGCTCAACAGCAATCAACCTATCCATTGTAGCTTCAATTACTTTCTTGGCAATGGTTTCAATATTGGCATCTATTTTCCAATCAACTTCCTTGCCCTTAGAAATCAGTTCATTTCTATTCTCAATTGCCTTACGCAAGCTGCTGTTTAACAAGTCATATTTACCAGCAAAAGCCGAATCTCCAGTTTCATCGAACCTGTCTTGATACATTTTCTTTAAAGCTGGTGCTAATTTGTCATTCGGCACTGCTTCATTTTCCTTCTTGAACTCCTGCATTTTTTTGGAATCGACTGGTTTGCTTGCAGAATCAAGAACTGTTCTAGCAATTTCAAAATTATTAGGAACTGATAAGAACTCTGCAGCCTTATCCTCAACAATAGCCTTGTTAAGAGCATTTAAGAAAGAGATATATTCGCTCTTAAGTTTTTCAACCTCTTTTGGAATTGAAGCTGAAGAAGTTGTTTTTTCTTTTCTGAGACCGCTCAGCTTATCTCTTGCGACTTTGCTTTCTTTAAACCATTTTTCAAGCTTTACGAAATTGCTATATGGGAAATCAACTTCAGACTTAAGCTCGTCCAAAATCTGTTTATCAGTAAGGTTTTCGTCTTTATGCTCTTTATTGAAATCCATCAAACCAAGAACAATATTGTTCAAGAACTTTGACATATAGGCGCCAAGAATCTTATTCTTAGTTGCTTCATAATATTCAGAGCCAAGCGTTTCAGCCTTGTCAAGATTTTTCTTCTGTTCAAAAGTCAAGTCATTCATTGCTGCCTTTTCAATAAAAGGAGGAATAAATCTACTTCTGAACTCTTTCATCGGAACCATATATCTTTCAGACTTTGTAAGGTTAGGATTATCTTTTGCAATTCCAGTAACACGAGGTTTTTCCATTAAAGGAACTCCAGAGTCACCATTCTTTCTTATATCAGCAGCAAAAGGAACTATAAACTTACTTGTAAGAATATAATTGTCTATATCAGAAATAATCTTCTTATACTTCTCAATCCTATCTCTAATTTTCTTTAAAGCAGCTGCGTCGCCCTCAAGTTTTTGAGGTGGTTCAACTTTCTTTTCTTCTTTTGCTTTTGGCTCTTCTTTCTTTACTTCACCAGAAAGGGAAGCATCTTCTCCGCCAAGGGCTGAAAGAATCTCTGTTCTATTTTTAGCATTATCAGCAAAAGCCTTTAATTCTTTGGAAACGCCCTCGCCTATTTTTCCGGACTTCTCAAGAGCATTAAAAGTTCTTGAAAGTCCATATCTTCTCATTTGGTCATATGCTTTTCCGACAGTATCAAACTTTGTATAGGTGCTTTGGTCTTTAATATTATTAAAATACTTTACTAAAGCATCTTTGTAATTTTTGTCTTTAATGTCTGCTAAAATGTCTAAATTAACATCTTTAACAGCCATTTCCGTCAAAACATCTTCTGTAATATCATCAAAAACCTGCTTAGGTCTTGTAGCATATACATAATAGAAGGAAGGAATAGTTTTAGTACTACCTACCTTAGGAGTCTTATCCTTTATAGTCCATCCCTCGGCTTCATATTTTTCAATGCCCTTAAGAAGAGTTTCAACAGTCTTGGCAGCAACCTTTTTTCTTTCCGTAGTTATATTTCTTTTCTTTGCAACATAATCAGGGTTACCTTCATATTCTACGCCATCAATAAGTTTGTCGACGTTCTGTATACCGAACGTCTTCATCTCTTGCGTTGAACCCTCTGGAATCTGACCCTTCTTCTCAAGTGCAGAGAATGTTCTGGCAATTCCGAAAGTAAGCATGTGCTTAAATGCAGATTTTGTATCTTTCTTGCCGGCATAAGAAGGCTGGCTCTTAACAATATCAAAATATAAAACAAGAGCCTTACCATAGTCTTTTGCTTTTATGGCGTTGAGGATTTCAGAAGTAACGTCTTTGGCAGCCATTTCTGAAATAATCTCTTCCTTGATTGGGTTCTTCATGTTTTTCTTGGCATCAATAGAGCGAAGCCTATTAGCTATTTCAGGGTCTGACTTCTTGAGTGCCTTAAGAGCGTTTATATTTTTGGCATCATCGTCAATAAAATACACATAATCATAATTATACTCTTTAGCATATTTTCTAAGAACGTTTTGCTTCTTCTCGAAATCAGTCGCGCCAGGATATGGGTAGTCATCATCATTTACGCAATGGACATTTGCTGCAGGAATTCTTACAGGAATAAGATTTCCATTTTCATCCCTAACCCTCAAGAAAGCTCTGATAGCCTTTCTGACAGCATCAGCGCAACCACGAGCAGTAAGAATACCCAAATCATATCCGCCATTATAGAAAGCATCAACAACCTTCAGATTGTTTAAAAGAGGCGCGCCGTTTTTTATAGACAAATAAACCTTATTAGGGTCTCTAAAATCTCTGTAATCATAATACTTCTTAGTCTCTGGAGTAACATGCTCTTTGGCATACTCTGCAGATGTCAATGCAACCTCTTTTTTATCAGTAGGCAACTTCCTATAAATTTTAAGTAAAGAAGAGTCCGATTTTAAAAGAGTGTCGTCTATATCAATAAGAAGAATACCGGTCTTTCCCTCAGGTATTTTCTCTTCTTTTAAAACAGATTTAAATATATTCAAAAGATTCATAACTACGTTTTCCTTCTAATATTAACTTTCATTCAGTGCTATATTTATATAAGACAAACCCCACCAGAAAATGGTGGGGTTTGTCTTATAAGAAGATTTTACTATTTAAGAAGTTTTGTTATCAACGTTGTAACAACAGTTACAGTTGCACCGCCGAGCAAAACGACAACAATCCATCTAGCAAAATTAAATACTTTGTCTTTTGTAGAGGCAACTATTTTTTTTTCAATTCTATCTTCAATGAAGCTTTCAAGATTGTCAACACCATCAAGCTTTTTATCAAGAACTTCAACTTTATTGTTGAGCGAACCAACTTTGGTATTAACCATGTCTATCTTATCATTCATTTGCTTGAACTCAAGTTGTATCTTTGTGTCCATAGCGTCTATCTTTTCTTCTATTCTTTCTACCATAGCATCCAGCCTCAGGTCAAACGTTTTAGATAAATGATTTATATCGGCCGCGTTTTTTATTCCTACCGGGCAAGATTCATATTCGTGATTAGTCATACGCGCATTTTCCATGATGCCTAACTATGTCAGACCGAAGAATTTCTCTTCATTATTATCTTGCATTCACAGATTATACTTTTTAAGCTAAAATTATTTTCAATACCCGAAATTATTTTCATTATTAACTTTGAAAGCCAATCTACTTTTGCAAAAAAATTAAGCCTAATTAAACGCACTTAATATTAACTATACATATATATCTACTGGTATTATCTTAAAAGATAATTAAAGAGGAACATTATTATGAATTTAAATGATTTATTAATAGAGGCTAAACTTAAAGCCATACTCAAAGCAGATAAGAAATTCACCCCTAAAGTATTAGCAAAAATTGAAAGCACAGGACTGAGAGGGGAAGAATTATATAATCTAAAGAAAACAGCTTTAGTACATATTGATTCTGGAATATCAGAAAAAAACCTTCTTAAATTTATTGACGACTATATGAAATTAGTAACTTATGTTCATAAGCACGGAAAGCAATTAGTATAATCAGTCAAGTTAATATAGAGGTAAAAAAATGGTCACATCTAGTGAATTTGATGAGGTACTAGTCCCAGTGGATTATCAAAACAATGTTCTTATGAGGACGTTTGATACTCTCATTGGTTTTAATAAAAAAAACAAAAAAGGAAAATTTATGAAAGCTATAAAAGAAGAATGGGAAAATGGACACTGGGTTGAAAAGACTGAGGCCCAAAAAAGGTCTGAAGCCAGAAGTAAAGAAATTCAGGACAAGATTAAAAATGGCACCATTAAAGTTATAAATCTTGATGCCAAGAAATCAAAGTCAAAACCCGCCGTTACTGCAACTGCAAAAAAACAGAAGACAGCCGAAGAAAAGGCAAAAGAAAACGAACTTTATAAAGGCCACCTCATAAATAAAGTCGGTAAGACAAATGCTCAGATTCAGAAAGAGCTTAGAGATAGGATTAATGGCAAAGTAAGAGACGAATTCAAAGAGCCTGGTGATACACATTATACCATAAAAGAACTTGTAAGTATTGTTTATCCGCGCAGCGAAAAAACAAGGAAAGCTTTCCCTTCAGAGAAAACCTTTAGAGATGCTCTTCTTGCAGACGAAGCTTTAAGAAAATCTTGGGATGAAAAAGTAATCAAGGTTAAAGGCCATAAACCTGAAAAGAAAACTCGCAAAGTCACAACCGCTGCCGAAAAAGCAAAAGCCGCAGAACTTGAGACAGATATCTATAAGATTACTGATTGGTTCTGGAACAACAGAAAAGATAGAACATTTATAGAAACACTTGGCAACGATGTAAAGTCTTGGCAGCAAACATTCAGACGCATCAAGAATGATGAAAGAGGCCTTAAATATTTTGCAAATCTTATGGACCTCGCTGGATACAAGAAAGAAAAAGAGAAGCCGTTCGTTTCTAAGGTCACAGTAATAAAGAAGAAGAACGATGCTCCAGCTGAATCTGAAAAAGAAGGCGAAGCCGCTAAAGATTTTGAAGGAAAAGATTCTGATGCAGTATGGGATGCTGTAAAAAGTTTCTTCACGTCTTGGGCAAAAGAATGCGGCTATAAGCTTACGCCCGAAGCGTTAAAGAAATTTAAAGAAAACGTTTATAAAACAATTGTATATTATAATACAATGCACATTCTTAAAGGCGATAAGTAATTTAAATAAACAAAAAAAAGGCCACTAATTTTTTAGTGGTCTTTTTTTATACGTGTATGGAAAAGTTCTTTAAAGAACTAAATTTTATTTACCTGTAGAGCCGAACCCTCCCTGCCCTCTATCAGAATCATCAAGAGAATCAACTTTAAAGAAAGCAGCTTCATAAGAAGGAGTAAATATCAACTGAGCAATTCTATCTCCCTTATGTACTTCATAATCTTCTCCACTAAGATTTACAAGAATGACTTTCACTTCGTTTCTGTAATTGGAGTCTATGGTTCCCGGAGTGTTGAGAACTGTTATTCCGCTTTTAAGAGCCAAACCGCTTCTAGGCACAACTTGAATGTACCAACCAGAGTCAGGCTGAAAATAAAGACCCGTGCCAACTGCTGCTCTCTCTCCATTACGAATAGTCACATTCTCATTGGCGTAAACATCATAACCAGCGTCATCCGGATGCTTTTTCTCAGGAACACGAGCACCTTCTGCTAAAACATAATTACAAATACAAACATCTTTATGCATCATTTTTTAATTTCCTCCACTGATTCAATCTGATAATCACCATCAAAGTTGAAAATATCAAGGCTATCCATCGCTATATCGTATGCTTCTTGTTCGCTATCAGCCTCGATATCTTTCTCAGCATAAGCTTCGTAATTTATTCCAATTCTATAAACTGCCATTTATTTTTCCTCTGTACTTGAAACAGTATGACATTCTTGCGGTTTATAATCTCCTGAAGTGTTAGTATTAATAGTGTTTGGGCTTGGCTGCCAGTTCCACTCAGGTGGATATATTCCCCACCAAGCAAACGGATATGGTCTATAATCATCTGGGAGGGGATTATGTGGAGTGTCGCCAATTTGAGGTCCCGGAGGCCAATCTCCAACCTGCGGATAACCCGGATATGGATAATAAGGGGCTGCCGTTCTACGCTTCGGCCAATAAGACATGTCCAAATCAACATCCTCACTAGATTTACGCTGATTATATTTTCTTAAAATATCATCAAGAGATTCATAAATTTTTTCTTCTATAATATTATGATTATCTTTTTCACCACTTTTTTCTTTCTCAAGTTCAATAATTCTTTTTTTAAGCTCTCTATTCTCATTAGCAAGCGAATCAATTTCGCGCTTTAATGATTTTATTCTATCTACATTAATCAATTTATATTTAGATGTCATTTCTTATTGACTCCTTTTACTTCTTCAAATCTGCAAGTTTCAAGAACCTGCAAAGTCATGACCTGCCCTTTTGGATTGTCTCTGTTCTTGGCAACATAACAAAGCAATTGCCCTTTTTCACGGCGTTCCTTATCTCTACTTAAAGTGATAATAAAATCGGCAGTATGCTCAATTTCAAGAGAATTGGCAATACCATCAGTTGCGATAATTTCTTTAGTATCTCCCTTCTCACCTTTGATACTATCTCTATTCATCTGAATTCCACTAATCACAACACAATTAAGTGATTGAGCCATGGCTCTTAAATCAACCGCTATAGCGCCATCATGAACGTAAGTATTTTCTTTAGAAATTTTCTTATCATTTGGACAACATATGCTCAAATAATCTACAAAAACTTCATCATACTCTTCACCAAGATTCTTCTTTAAATCAAGAATAAAAGTTTCAAGTTTATTGCAGTTCATTGAACCAGTCTGAAATTCTTTTATTCTTAAGTTGCCCGGAGCAATCGCTACCGTTTTGCCGAACTCTTCTTCAAGCTCGGCGCTATCATTCTCAGTTAATTCATAAGAAATTCTCGCAGTTGTTGTATTAAGAAGATTCGCCAAGATTCTTGAAACTATTCTTGATGTTGATGTTTCCATTGAGAGATATAAAACTCTCTTGCCAGCCAAATAACCATTAATAGCGAGATTAACCATAAGCATTGTTTTACCAATACCAGAGTTGGCGCCAACAAGATTAAGAGTTTTTCTTCTGAAACCACCATTTAGCACATTTTCAGAATCCAACATATCATAACCGGTCGGGATAGCTTCCGAAGTATCTGCGGTTTCTTTTAACACTTCTTTTACTTGTTTCCAATCCTTAATAGAAACACCATAATCAGTATCAAAAGAAACTTGCGTTGACTTCTGCAATTTCTCAATTACAGAATCATAATCTTTGTTTTCTAAGTCTTTCTGAGCCTCTGTCAAAGCTTCAATAAATTTTTTGTCCTTAACAAATTTTAAAGCTTCGTCTTCAATAAGTTGCCAACTTATTTCATCATCAAATTGAAAAACATCATGAACAATATCGAGAATTTCCTGTCTCTGCTCTTCATTTTTGAAAATATTAGAGACAAGAAACTCAATATCTTTTAAAGAGGCAAGCCTGTTTGTTTTTAAATATACATAATAACATAAATTGAAAAATGTCTGAGCATGACGATTATCAAAATAGCTTCTTCTTGTCAGCTCTTTAACATCTTCTGTATATAAATATTCTCCAATCTTCAGCAAAAAAGTTTCACTTTTTGTTATTAAGATTAGAATGTAAAATTCAATATTTGAATTATCCATTCAAAGTTCCTTTCCAATACTTTTCCACACTTCAATTATAAAAAAAATAAGATTTTTTGTCAATAAAAAAGCGAGGTATAAATCCTCGCTTTTTAAGTTATAAGCCTAGCTGCTTTTTCCAGAACGGGTCTTCCAATTTTAAAAGCTTTGACCTCTCAAGTATTTTGAGCAAATCGTCTTTACTGCCAGGCTCAAGATACTGCCACCTAATTGGCTCAGTCATTAGATAAGGCAAGGTCTCATTTTTATTAACCCATCTTTTTGACACTTTAGATTTACCAACCATAATAGAAGAAATATCGGCATACGTATTCTTATGTTTGTTATAAAATTTCCATAATGCCCTATTAAGAAGTCTTACCCTTATGTTTCCATTATTCATAGCCATATGAATAAGTTCATGAGTAAGGAAAGCCATCTGCTCCTGTATTGGTAATGCATAAAAAGCATGAGTATTAAGAACTATTTTTTTATTTGGATATGTCATTGCAATGACATCATCTTTTCTGTTCTTCTCTACAATATTTATTTTTTTATAAATATTCTCAAGCTCTTTAGCAAAATTGGCAGTAAATACTTTATTTAAAAAAATAATTAATCTTGTTTCAAGCGTATCTTTTTCTTCACTAGATAAAACGCTAGATGTTATATATTCATTAAGTGTCATGTAATTATCTTAAAAAAAGGCCTCCAATTTGGAGGCCCACGCTTACTTAGTTGCCTGAGCTGCCTTCTTAAGGCCGTGCTTCTCAATCAAGTAGCAAACTACTCCGCCAACTGCCACGAAAGCAGCAACAATGGCGGGCCAAAGCTGATTAGCGAGCAAAGCTGCACCAAGCAATGCTGTTGTTACAAGCATACATCCATAAACTGCCCACATAAGAGGTGTACACTTATGGTCTTCAATGAAGTCCATATAGAATACGTCACAGGTGTATGTGAAACCAACTGCTAAAACCAATGTAGCAAGAACATCCTTAGGATTTACGCCAAAACAAAGATGCTCAAGAATTGTAAGTATGATAGCAGTAACGACACAAAGAATTTTCTTTACCATTTATTTCTCCTCGAAGAAAAAATTATCTTCTTTTCTAAGTAAATCGTTCAACATATAAAAATACATTCCGTCATGCTCAAAAACATAATTATCCGTTTTCTCAGAAATACCGACAAAATGCTTATGATTATTTATTTTAACAACAAGCATAGGAAGCTTATGTGCAAATGCGGCATCTTCCTTACATTGCTTCATCCAAGCATGTAAGTCACTAGATTCATTAAATAAATCCCAAAAGGAAATGCTTGCATAACATTTGCTCTCAACTGAAAATTTAAAATCAGAAGGGCAAATTATGTCTCCCGAAAGTACTTCTTTTACGTTATCTTCGACGGCTGAATATTTTTGCTTATTAGTCTGACCGAACCTAGCACCAGACGCTGGAACACGCATCCATTCTTTATCAGGCCATCTTTCTTTTAATATTTTACACAAAGCCCTTTCAGCAGTAGAGCCCTTGTTTTTAGAATTAATGCTCATAAAAATATATAAGACTTATTCTTCTTTAGGAAGTGGCTTACAATAAGAACCATCAGTTCTACCTGTTTTTCCATTAAGCATATCGACAAGATTTTGAAAAACAAACGCTCTTAAACCGGACATAATCCTGTAATTTTTCTTAAGAACAAGCTTGTCGTCCTTGTCTATATCTATAGTGTAATAAACAGTATTTATTTTCTTATAACGCTTAAGACAATAAACTCCTTCATAAGAAAGAGAACGTTCGTAAACAGTTGCTTTCTTGCCTGTTCCAAAGAACTCAGGATTAATAACCATAATCCACTGGTCTTCTTTATCAAGCATGGCGAACGCTCTTTTATTTATGCCAATCTGAGGCAGAGACAATCCAATTCCTCCCCTAGCATGAGCGAACTTAACCATTTCTTGAGCAAGAGCATATATCTCCTCCAAATCAGAACTTGATACCTCAACAGCATTCTTACCCTCAAACTCAGATGGATCTACGAGTTTCATTTCTTTTTCTTTAGACTCTTCTACAACAAGCGGTTTTTCCTCTGAAAGATTGTTTACTTTATCCATTAATAACCCTCAAAAATTCTTCTTCATTAATAACAGGTATTCCGAGTTGCCTTGCCTTTACATTTTTAGAACTTCCACTATTTGGATTATCCGTAACCAAATAATCAACGTTCTTACTTACTGATGAAGCAAGCTTTCCGCCTTTGGAAATTATAAGTTCTTCAAATTCTTTTCTTGGCCTTGAAAGAGCACCGGTTATGCAGAAAGTTTTTGCTTTTTGCGTTTCTGTATAATGTTCAGCAGCAGTTTTCTTTAAGAGATTATCAAAATCAATATTTAAACCAACTCTGTTTGTAGCCAAGACAGCATCCATTTCATCAGAAAGATAAGCCATTTGCTCAACAAAAAGCTTTGCTCTATGCTCTCCGATACCCTGAATATTAACAAGCTCTTCATAATTAACTTTACGAAGTTTTTCTAGGGTATTATAACCTGCGTCTACAATTGTTTTTATTACTCTAGAACCAAGTCCGTCCAAATCAAATCCTGCTACAAAATCCCAAAGACTAATATTTCTTGAACGCGCCCATAAGTCAGCGAAAGCTTTTTGAACATTTTTCTTTGAATTGGTATGTTCAATTGCATAATTGACATTATCATTGCAGTAAAAATCTCTGATGCTTTCCATATGACAATCAAATATTAAGTAATTGAGCATTGACTCTCCAAATCCAAGAGCACCTATAGTATCAATCCATTTGTAAATTTTATGTTCTCTGTGGGTTACACAAGCTTCGTTTACGCACCTAATATTAGCGTCCGTAATTTCAAGAGGTTCACCGCAAAATGGGCAAACGCTAGGAGGATTTATTTCTTCAGATATACCAACTACAAATCCTGTCATACTTTCAACATGAGGAATTATTTCCCCGCGTTTAGATATTTTTACAGTACATGGTTTAAGTATGCCAAGCCGTTTAATTTCGCCCATATTAGCCAAACTCGCTCTTGAAACTGTAGTATCATTTAGTTTAACAGGTTCAAGAATAGCTACGGGAGTAAAATTAAAGCCATTCCTTGAAAATTCAACATCAACAAGCTTAGTTATTGCCTTATCTACAGGGTACTTGAAAGCACGTTGCCAATCAGGCCTGGCCTTAGAAAAATCTCCGTCCTGAGGTATTTCATTCTGTTTTAATACAATACCATCAGTCTGATAATTAAGAGTTTTTCTTTCTTCACCTATTTGATTAATAAACTCAATTATTTCGTTTATTGTAAGGCAAAGTTTATTATACTGAGGCGTTATAAACCCACATTCTCTAAGAATCTGAATCTTCGCAATTTCAAAAAACGCGCCTTCATCAGATATATCATAGCAAACAACATCAAGAAGATTTAAATTATCGTCACTGTTCTTTTGATTGGCTATCCCACTAGCCATGTTTCTAACATTGGTTATATCCGAAACATTAACGAGTTTATCCACATTTGACAACGGAAGCATTATCTCGCCCCTAATCGCATACTCATCGCACTCGCTAACAAAAGCATTTACATTGATGTTTTTCGGAACCCCGTTCATTTTAGAAGCGTTTTCGGTTATAATCTTGCCAACAGTGCCGTCTCCACGAGTAACTGCTCTCTTAAAATTACCATGCTTATCATAAACAAGTTCTACAGAAAGACCATCATATTTAAGCTGGGCAATTATAGGGAATTTGATTTTCTTCAAGCGAATCCAATCTTTAAGCTGCTCTTCAGTGGTTATTTTTTCTTGGCTTCCCATATTTATAATATGCTTACACTTGTTGCCGTCAATTTCACCTTCACTACCGACTTTTTTAAGCAGCTCTGAATCTGGATAATTAACTGCGAGCTCGTCCCAAAGTTGGTCGAACTCCCAATCTTCAATCTCCGGCATGCCGCTATAATATAAATGCTGATGATGTATAATTAAATTTTCAAGTTCTTTCTGCGTCATAGTAAAATTTTCTTAATAAATCCTTTAAGCTCTACTCTAAATTTTTCATTATGAATTACTGCTTCATATGTAGCGTTCATAAAATCTTCAGCAGTAACATAACTATTACCTTCATCATCTACCTTTTTGTAACCAACAGGTATCCTAACATCTCTTAAGCTTTCAAAAATTGATTTTGTTCCTTCACTCATTTTTTATAACCTCATAATATCAAACATTATTCTATTTTTATTAAATGCTTCGCATTCTTCAATCCGTATAGAACTTTCACCTGTCTTTTGTTTATACTCGTTAAAATCTTTATAATTTCCGGGGATATTATATGTATAGAATTTTATATTTTTTGAAAGTTTTTTAAACTTATTCAGTAAATCATAGTTTGCTATCAAATTAGTTAGAATCAGCTTCCTTGTTTCTATTTTTTCATCTTTATCCGGAACGAATATGATGTTTTTAAGCGAGGAAATCCCCATTATTTTTTTCGCCTGTCCTTCTTTTAGTTTATTTGAAAGAATTGCAGTACCGGGATAATTACTTAAAGACATTGCATCAAAAGCCCCTTCGAATATAACAACTGTGTCATCTATATTATCGTAATTAAATACCACATCTGCACTTAGCCCAGGAGGGTTCTTATATCTTAGCTCACTTCCAATATAACTTCTTGCCAAGAAATAAACCAACTCGCCATTTTCATAGAAAGGAATGAATATTCTTCCACTATATTCAGGGTCGCTTCTAGGAAAATAACCTAAGCCATTTGGAGATATTTTTCTTTGCTGCAAATATCTGATAGCCTCTTCGCCATCGTTATCAAGCTCACTTACCTCATCAAACATAATTGGATGAACATCTAACGGCTCTTTTTCTTCCTCTTCAGGTTCGTCAGGTTGCTCTTGATTTATTGCAGCAATAATATCTCTAATATCAATATTCTTAGTAACTACAGTTGTAAAATCACTATCTAAAAGTTTACACGCATCATTATACGAAATATTTAAATACTGTGCAACAAATGAAGGAAAAGTACCGCCAATTCCTTCATGAAAATCATACCATTTCCCAGTATCACAATTTACATATAGTCTTTTACCCCTATCTGCAAAGAATGGGCTTGAGAAAATGTACTCACGCCCATTCAAATCATATCCTGGAAAATACTCATCTAAAAAGTTTTTAACTGTTTCCCTGTTCATCTTTCTGCTCTTCCGGAGTCAATAGCACTCTCTTACCGGAAGCGATATCGAAAAGACCAGTATTAAAAACCACTATGTTTCCGGTATAATCCCCAAGCTTAGCATCTGCTATAATATCAATATCAAGAGCGACCCTAATATCTTTATTAAGTGGAGCTGAAACCACAGGAACATCATCGGCCATATCTTTTATAGCATTTCTTAAATCGCCAACACTATAATACTTTAATTTTTCAGCCATTTCGCCTTTTCCTTTTCAAATATAGCATTTTTTAATTTCCTTGTCAATCTTTTTTGCAATCTCTTGGATTTCAAGCTGCGCGTGTGAGTCTGCCCTTAATTCAATAAAGTGCTGCCAATCCATATAATGGCCAGTAATATAAATTATAGTCTTTGTGCAATTAGGTAAAATGCACCTTGCGACTTCGGGAGGTAGTCCATCATCAATAAGTCCATTGTAAAGATTTTCAACATTTTGGCATTCAGCTGCCCAGTCTTCATAAGACTGAGTGTCTTCATTGATTCTCGGTGCAATATATGTAATTTCTCCGTCATTCTTTTCGAGAGAGAAATTAACATAGCGCTGAGATTGCTGACTAAAACTAAGAACTCTATGTCTTACAATTTGGTGAGTTATATCTCTGCTGGTTATAACCTTAAAAGTGTATGACGTATGAACAATATTTATTGCAGCTGCTTCCTCTTCAGTTAAGAAAACAACTTCTGTTTCTGTCCAGGGAAGGCCTCTTTCTTCAATAAAAAGTTCTGGGTACTTATTGTGAAATTCATAATAGATATTTTTTATGTGGTCATCAGAATCAAGAAGATGTGTGTCAACCTTTTCCGTTAAAAAGTCTATCCATGCTCTAGCATTTCCAGACATCATTATAAAATGTTCTTCTGAGTTCTCTTCTTTTTCCAACGTAATCCAAACATGCGAATTCGTAAAGCCTTTTCTTGCAAGAAGCCACTCATAAACAAATTCTGCATCTTCAACATCCGCAGTTTCATAATATTTAATTATAATATTACTATGCTCAATCACAGAGCCATGGGCATGTTCCATTATTTTCTTGATAAACTTTTTATACGAATTTTCTGTTATTAGATTTTGACTATTATAGCAAGTTCTACCTGCGAGCTCAATCTTCTTAAGAATATTCGGTTCTCTAATAAATTCTACGCTACTATTTTCTATTTTCATTGACTACTCGGAGATTGAATAAAATACTTGCAAGATTTTAGCATCTTTTCAATCTCTTTATCCTTTTTTGTACAATAAGTACAATTCCTAAAACGGCATTCTTCGCACCCTGTATTATAAGGGACATCACCAACTATAGCAAAATATCCGGTCGAATATTTCTTTATATCATCATCAGAAAATGAAAACTCTAAAGTAATTCTATCGTCTTCGTCCCTTCTATTAATAAAAGTATATCTTTCATCGAGAACAGACAAAGCATTACGTTCTATAAAATCTTCGAATTTCTTATGTAGAAGAAATTTATCATCCAGAACATATTTGCTATATTTGGGCTCAGCTACTATAAAATACTGAAAAACTTTATGGTCTTTGTATAAAAACTTCATAACCATACTTGTCTTCACATATTTTGTAGCCACTTTATTTTAAATCCTTTATAAAATCCAAATTAAAAGTATCATTACCTAAAGCCATATCAAGCGACTTATTCAGCGTTTCTATAATCTGCTGCTGCTGCTTTTTAATTTCGACTAGGTTCTCTATAACTTTTTCCTCAAATTCAGTCATTACTGCTGTTCCTTGATTTTAACCCTAGCTAAAATACCGTCAATGGCCTTAACAACTTCAGCAAGACTTTCGCTGCACTTAACAAGTTTTTCTCTGTTTGCAACCACCATAGCAAGCGGCTGAGGCGCAACTGCCGGGCGCGCAGCATCAGGAAGAACATTTGTTATAGGCATAATATCATCCTGAATATCTCTCTTAACATCCTGCTCAATCATATTAGCTGCGCCGCTAATAAATTCTGCATAAGCCCTTGCCTTTGCAGAATAAATAAGAAGTTCACCTAAAGCATTAGTTACTGCAGGCTTTGTTTCTTGTGCTTGCTGACCGTCTGCAACATTATTTCCATTAAAAAGATTATACCAATCTCCAATACTCTGATTTGGAGCTACATTTTCATAATCCATAAGTTATCTCCTATTAGACTCCGCCAATAAATTCATCATATAACTCTTCAGCTGCGCCAACAGAATCCTCATCATAATATGAGCCCTCCGTTTCTTTCTTAAGAAGAGCCTTAATAATTGCGTTTGCTTCTTTGGCGGAATCTGCCCCAATTATTGTGCCAAGTTCATTCTTTAAGTTCTTAAGAGCAAGCTTCTCCGATTCAATGCTCTGAAGAATTGAAATTATCTGATTCCAGACATCCTGAAAAGCTGCGCGGTCTATGTTATTTAGATTAGTCATTTTTTAAAATCTCCATATATCAACCATTAGCTACCTCTTTACGCGACTTTTCATAAGCATCTTTACGTCTCTTTATTTCATAAAACATTAAAGACTGATACTCGTCATTATTGTAAGGCTTTTTATAACAATAATGCTTCCAAATATTAAGCAACACATTACCATGAGACGTACTCATCACAACAGGCGCCCCTAATTGTTTAGCCACAAGAAATTCCTCTCTTGTACGCTCTTTCTTTGTGTGGGTTTTTCTAGCCATTTATTTCTCCTATGCTCTAATTATAAAATTTTTAAGATTATTTGTCAAGTGTTAAAGATTATTAATAAAATCGAGCATTGACTCTATTTCATCCACATCAGCAGTTTTAATATCCTTATCACCAACCTCTGTCGCATCATTTTTATATAATGCCATATTAATATCACTTAAGTCAGAAGACCACCTATTTAAATGCTCTTTGAGACCATTATCATACATAAACATCTCAATTGCCTGAGGATCAAATTCAGTATAGTCTTTTAAATTATTCTGAATAATCGCCTCCTCTTTCAAATTAGCCGGTGCTTTTGACAAATCTACAATTTGAACAAACTTATTAACAACATCCATATTCGGTTCAATCTTAGTATTCCAAATATTTTTATCGTTTAAAGCCTTTTCAAAAGTCTTTATTCCAACTCTAGGAATTCCAGGAATATTATCACTTGGGTCACCAACTATCGCCTTTTCTAAAATAAGAGTCGGTTGTTTTTCTCTGAACAACCTTAAAGTCGGTGAATAAACTCTGATTCTATCTGAATAATTCACGAGCTGAGCAATATCCCTATCGCCCGTGATAACCAAAACGTCTTCATTGTTATCAGCAAAATATGTTGCCAAACCATACATTATATCATCAGCTTCAGCCCCGGGGACATCAATAACCTTACTTGGAAAGTAAGAAATCAAACGCTCCACATCTTTCAAATGGTCTTTAAAAATCTGATATGTGTCGTCATGCTTTCTGTTTGCTTTATATTCTGGGTATATACTTCTACGCCAGTCAAGAGAACCCCTGCCCTCTGTTGCAAAAATCAAACGCCCATACTCTTTTGAAATACTGATTACCGAATCCAAAACTTTATGGTAATAAAGGCCGACATCTAATTCTGTGAATGTGCCCTTCTCTTTAATTGCTTGTGTTTTGGCTACATTAAATGCGATATGCAAGCAATTAAATAAATCTACTATTGTTTTCATCTATTTTCCTTCAACTTGATTATATAAATTTTAAGATTTTTTATCAACTACAATATTATATAAGCAACAAAAAAAGCCCTGTGTAGGGCTTAATCTCTAAACTTATTGTTTAACGCTAGTTTTAACGTATTGTATAATTCATGGTGAAATGCTCGAATAGAATTCTTTTTCAAGATATCCTCTTCGGTTAATTCCCCGTATCTACTTAAAAAATCAGAACAAAACATGAACAAAGGTTTATAATACTCGCCTCTTAAAGCTCGTGTTATACAAGTCGGGTCGCTTAAGAAGCTTCCCAATTTATTATTATAAATTTTGTTTTGCTTAGCCCAAACAGAAGCTTTCTTTAAAGTAATCTTTATATAATCGCTCTCAGAAATTTCCTCAGTCTCAATTTTCCCAGCAAGGCTTGCTTCTGCGTCTTCAGCTATTTTTTGAGATAGAACATAAGGAAGAATCTTTTCATCGCTTTCCCATAAAGAAAACAATTTATCTATGAACTTTTGTTCTTCACCGTTTTCAAGATTACTTTTATAGCAAAACTTCGTAAAGTGTTCCCACCATTTACTGTCTTGAACATTTTTCATTGAATACGGGTAATAATTATACTTTGTTTTGTACTTGCGTTGAAACTCCCGAGCCAACACTGTCGCTTCCAACTTGCACCCCCTGAGCCGCTTTAATCATGGCAATTCTTTTTTCTTGCTGCTTTTTAGCCTCAAGATTCTTTTTGAGTTCCTCAATTCTTTTTTTATAACCCTCATTATCAACCTTGCCATTAATTCTTTCGTTAGCGGCTTCTAATGCGGAATTAATTGTATCATCTACAAACTTGTCATCAAGTTTCACATTATTAACTAATTCTCTGGCAGTCATTTAAAAATCAGCGTAAAAATCATCTTCCGCTGTCTCCTTAATATTATCTTTTAAAAGAACTGTTTTTTGAATTTCCTCGTGCCCACGCTCTTCATAAGCAGGTTCCTCATAAACAGGTTCCTCGTAAACTGGCTCAGATATTATATTTTTTACCTCAACAGTTTCCGGCTTTTCCTCTTTGTCTTTAATAATATCAGTAAACTTAACCTTTGCTGGTTTAGGAGGTGGAGATGTAAATAATTCATCCGGTCTTAAATAAAAACATTTTCCATCGTGATAGGATTCACATGCATATCTACCGCTATTAAACGAAAGTACTTTATATCTAATTCCGTTTTTATCATAATAGTCTTTAAATAACCTAATCAAGATGCTCTCCTAAGCGGAATTATAAACGAAGAATATTTACTCGGTTCAACCCACTTTTTTGTTCCAAACATAAGCTGCTCTCCGCCATGATATGTATCTTCTGAGTTATAAAGTAACATAAGCGCCAAAGTATCTGCAGCAACTTTGTCTATTACAAATTGATAACATGAAGCAAATATTGGAATGGTAGTCTCCTCACCGCTTCTGTCTTCAAGCGATAAAAAGCCCATCGTATTTCCATTTTTGTCTTTATATTCTCTAACAGAAGAAATATAAACAGGCACAACCTTAGATATATATTTAAACTTTCTTACATCACTAAAATCAGACACACATTTGCCGACTGCAATCTTGTCGTTTATAAACTCATTTGTTTCTGAATCGAATGGAGATACAAAGAAATTAAATCCAAGATATTTTTCCTCACACTCTTTTCTAAACTGTCTAGTATCTTTAGTTGCGAACTCATTATTTTCAGCGACTTCTTTTATACTTTCCCAATATTCAACGATATTATTGATTTTATTTTGTAAGGCTGAAACAAGCTTGTTTTTAAGTTCCAAATCAATTTTTATTTTCTCAGCTTCGGCAGCAGTTAACTTTTTAAATGCCGGCTTGGTCTCCCAGAACTGAGAAAAACACGATATCATCTGATGTCTTGTTATAGTCGACTCAAGCTCGTCGAAACACCCATACTCAACCAAAGCTGTTATAACTCTCTTATTTACTTTTGAATCTTCAAGATTTTTTCTAAGAAAATCGCTGAAATTTGTATATGGTGCTCTAGCGCACACATTATCAGCAGCTGCTCCGACCTGTTTCAAATTATGAAGGCCAATATACAAGTCGTTGCCTGATGAAAATGTTCTGCTCTTTGATGTATTAATGTTTGGCTCATGAATTTTGAACCCGTTTCTTCTCATGTCTTTCAAGGTATCAAGAGTTTCTTTATCGTGCTCAAATGCATATTCCACAACAGCGGGATAATAAAACTTTTTAAAATAAACATTTAGATAAAGAGTCCATGCAGCCATCATCGAATATGCCAAAGCGTGCGATTTGTTGAACGAATAGTTTGCCAAAGCCGCAACGTCTTCAAGCAAATCTTTCAATTCGGCTCTTGAAACTCCCATCTTTATTGCATTATCTGAAAATTTCTTTGTCTCTTCTTTCCAAGCGTCAATATCTTCTTGCTTCTTGTTAGCCTTGCCGAGCTTCTTTAAGAGACCACGAATATAGTTTCCGCCATCTTTATGCCCGCCAATTTTAACAAACAACGACATTATTTGCTCTTGATAAAGGCACACACCGAAAGTCTCTCCAAAAACAGAATTTATTATAGGGTTTCTATACTTTAAATGACCGGATTTGCCATCTACGTAATTTGGAACTCCTGAAATAGTTCCAGGGCGTGCAAACGCATTACAAGCAGTCATCTCTGACAAATTATCAGGGTGAATTTGATTTACAACCTGTGAAGCAGTTCCGGCAGACATTTGGAACACATTTATCGCTTTTCCGTTATTAAGAGCCTCATAAAGTTTTTTATCATCCGCGCAATCTTGAAACTTATTATACATAAAACTTCTAAGCTCGGATTTATCAACTTTCTTAATAATCTTCATCACACATCTCATCCTTGTGCTTTCTGCAATAGGCGTTATCGCTCATAACCTCTTCATAAGAAAAGAAATAAGCAATCTTCTCCCTACGATTTTTTTTCTTCAGATAATCCAAAATTTTGTAAGTGGAATTCTTCCAAACAAAAGACATTAAATCGCCTTTGTCTGTATTGATTTTATTATCCAAATGCTTTTCCCAAAGTGAAACCATGCAATCCTGAAGAACGTCGTTTCTTTCTTCAGGTTCAATTGCAGCATAATATTTTTTATTCAATAAATATCCTGTTACTTCGGCAGCATCTTTAAAAAATGAATCATAATCTCCAGATAAATATTCATCTTTCATTCTGGCCTTATCAATTTCCATCTGTGCCTTGCTCTCCTTTATTTCCCTTCACGGCCCACACAGATTCTCTAAAACCACCAATTCTCCAGTCTTCACCAGTAAAAGTTCCAACAAATTCTGTAATAAGACCATATACCTTAGCTAACTTACCAGAAGCGTTGGCAATAGCTCTGAGATTAGGGTCAGCTGCCTTAACCTCTGCTTCTATAATATTTATATAACTCTGCATTTCTTTGGTATATTCAACCACAAGTTTTGCTAACTGTTCATTACTATACAATTTTTTATTCTCCTATAAGCACATTATATAATTTGTTTAATTTTTTGTCAAGTAAAATAATCAACTACTGTATTCACACAGCGCTCTTCTGAAACAAAACGCTGAAACAAAAGGCCATATCTGATTGGGTCAATTTTTGTAATACCAAGGAGATTTAAAACAAGACTACCACCACCACTTCCTCGTCCATACCCAACTGGAATTCCGTCATTATCGCAATGCTTGAAAATATCATATAGAACCATACAATAGCTTCCAAACCCTTTACGCTTCAAAAGCCCAAGCTCCATCTCAATTCTTTCGACATATTCTTGCGGAGCCTTCTTCCAATCATCAACGCCAAACTTTTTGGCAAGATTTTCCTTTGAAATTCTCTCCATTTCATATTCATCTTCCAGAGTAACGTTTGGGAAAATCATTGTGGTTCTTTCAGGAATTTCAGCATGACAGCGTGAAGCTATTTCCTCGGCATTATTACACCATTCAAATATTTTATCATCGCCATAATTATACTCGAATCTTGTATCAAAATATCTATAATCATCTACATCATGATAAAACAACGTTCTAGATTCAAGAGTGAATCCTGGGTCATTCATTGTCCTCTTTTCTCTCATTGCAAGAGAAATATCCTGTATTTTATAATCCTCTTTATCTAAATAATGAACGTCTCCAGTAATAACAATAGGAACTCCGTGCTTGTTTGCCAAATCAATAAGAAAATCATTTGTTGTTTTCTGGCCTTCTTTAAGGCCAGCAATCTCTCTTGTCAATTCGTTAAGTTGAACTTCAACGTAAAAGTCATCTTTAAAATTATCAAGAAAAAGATTAAACAATTCCTCCGCTTTATCAGGTCTGCCTTCTTTCAATGCGTTTGAGAATGGAGACATCATACAAGCAGTGCCGCATATAACACCTTTTGAATATTTGAACACTTCAGAGAATGTTGAGTGATTGTTATAATAAAAGTGGTCTTCTGCAGCCATTGAAATATAATGAAGGTGACGAATATTGTTCATTCCCTCCATGTTTTTAGCGAGTAAAATCAAATGGTTATTTTTACAACGAACCCTCTTCCCTTTATCATTAAGAGTTACAAGTTCATCATCTGGAATCACATATTGTTCCAACCCGAAGACAGGATTTATCCCATATTTTCTGCAGGCTATTTGATGTTCAAACCAAGCAGACAATCTTCCATGGTCAGTAACAGTTAAAGATTTATGTCCAAATTCAGAAGCACGTTTTGCAAGCTCTTCTGAAGTAACTACTGAATCAAGCATAGACCCAGCGGCATGATGGCAATGTAATTGAGCAAATCCCATTTATTTTTCTCCTAAACTATTTAAATTATAAAAAATTTTTAATTTTTTGTCAATCTAAAAAACCATAATAACCATAATTTAAACATTCGCCTTCTTTTTTCCACTCAAGGTCTTTACTACCATTTATGGTTTTACTTGCATTATAAAATTTCTGCCCCCTATAAACAGCATCATGAGCAATAGTCCCACCTTTATATATCATATAACCGGTCTTAGAATTCCAATACTTATTACCTTCTTTTTTCCATTCTGGAAAAAGGTCGGGACATCTTTCCAATACTTCATAAAATACTGCAGTGTCTACAAACATTTTTTCTCCCTAATAATATTTTATATTATCTAGTTTTTTTATATTTTTGTCAACCAAATTATAACAGAATTAAAATCAATATGAGTCAAAGATAATTACAGAGGAAAATCTAAACATGGCTGAAATCAAAAGTTTTAGAGAATATATAGAAGAAAAAGGCGTAATTGAAGAAAAAGTATACGGAGACGAGTTTGATGAAATTCTTGGCAGAGAAAAAGAACCAGAAGAAGAACCCGAAGTAACAAAGTCTGTTGAAAAATCTGAAGAGGAACAAGATACAGGGCATAATGAAGAATCTGGCAAAAACAACCCTCCTGAAGATGAAAAAATAGTTACTCCTGTGTATAATAAAGGCTTTTCGTATTCACCGGAAGGCGACACAAATGTAGACCAGCTTAATAACTTAAAAATAAAGCTTCAAACTCTTAGAAACACTTATAACTATCTAGGTAAATATTTAGACATACAGCAATTTAAAGGAATTACATATAAAGCTCCTCTTTCAGTCGATGATGCTCAGAAATCTGCTATACCGCTTGACATTACAAATGGTATTTCTTTGGTTGAAACAAGAGACAAAACCTTGAAGAAATTCAATGATAACATTGAAAAATGGAGAGAAACACAAAGAAACGTTAAGAGGACTGACGAAATTGAAAGGTTAAAGTGGAACCGAACAGCACAAAAAAAATATGCTGAACAGTTAAGGGGTTCTGATGCTCCAGTTCCATCAAATATAAAAAAGAACGAGTCAGATTCTGAAAAACAGGTAGAGAAAGAAGAAGTCAATTCTTTTGTTGACCTCCTTGATGAAAGCATAAACATAACAAAGTTAAGAGATGCTTTAAGAACCACATCAAATTTTGCAAAAGCTGCTGGACAGTCAGTATTAAATACTGCTGGTAATATTAAAAGTGCTTTAACAAACCATCCTTTTGCTACAGATAGTGAGCTTACGTCAAGTAAAAGATATAATGCTAATAGAATTCTAACAACAGCAAAATGGGATAAAGAAGGAAGAAGAAGTGATGCCGAGGATGAAACAAAAGTAGCAGGCAACTTCCTAAATAAAAACAAAGCCGGAATTTATGGAATATCTTCCAACTTCTTAGAAAATGCATACAATGATGCAAAACAACGTGCTAATGCTTTAATTAGAAAAAAAGGTATTTTTGTAAAAATTGACTTAGACAGAGCAGAAAGTGAAATAAACAAATACTTCAAGCTTAAAAAAGTAGGAAACGACCTTAGATATCTCGATACAATTTCAGGGCTCTTAAAATCAGCTGGAGACCAATTGTTTGGTATAGGAAGCGACCTTAAAAGTATAGTAGCAGATTATAAGCGTGGACTTGATAAACTTATTCGTGAATATGAAGCCGGACAGCTTAAAGCAGAGAAAAAAATGAATAGTTTTGATAGCCTTTCTGCAATAGAAAAATACCAAAAAAAAGAAGAAAAAAAAGAAGCCAAAGATACAGCAAAAAAAGAAAGGAACGAACTTAAGGCTGCCGAGAAAAAAGAAAAGGATGATTTAAAAGCTGCTGAAAAAGCAAAAGCTGATGAAGAAAGGCAAGCCGCCGAAGCCAGCTACAACGAAAGAAAAAATTACGTATCTGATGATTTCAAAAATCTTTTAAGGTATAATAATGTAGATAAAGAAAAAATCATAAAAGCTTGCGACCTTTTATTAAATAAAATACGCACCTTAGAGAAGAACAAAAATATAATTAATGACAAAAAGTTCTGGAAAACAAACAATGACGGAACCCCAGCAATTGACATTGATGAACAGAAAAAAGGTAAAGCAATTGCATTGTTAGCTTTAGCACAAAATGTAGTTAATTCAGATGAATTAAAAAATTTACCAAAATCTGAGCGCGATAATTACTTTAATAAAAATTTCGACAAGTGGTTTAAAAACGCAGAAAACAAATATTGGAACGAAGGGTATTCTGCAAACGACATTGTTAATGTTATAAAGAAAGGTTTTGAGCCTAGAAAAAAATTGTCTGAATTAGCAGCAGAAAAAGCAAAAAAAATAGCAGCAAAATTGCCAAACGATGCAAAGCAGCCAAAAGACAATGAAAAATCTAAAAATTCACTAAATAAGCTAAACGACTGGATTTATAATAAAAGGAAACAAATAAAAGCAAAACCTGTAGCAGCTAAAGATTTTGAAGACTCCGAACCGGCGTCATCAAGCTCACAACCTACAAATATTTATGCTTATGCCCTGCAAAAAGCAAAAGAAAACAAATAAAAATAAAACCCGGGAAATTCCCGGGTTTTATTTTGTCCTTGTGAATCCGTCGCCATCTTTATAAACAGTCAAAACGCTGTCAAACATCTCTTTTAAATCATCTCTATGAGTAACAACAAAAACCGAAGACTCTTTAGAAATATCATCAAGAATGGCCTTTGACGCTTTTATTCCTTTTGCATCTAATCCGCGGTCAAGGATTTCATCTACGACCAGTAAATTAGTTCCACAGCCAAATAAGCTTTGAACCATAAAATAAAGAGAGAAAATCACACAAAGCTCAGCTCTTGTTTTTTCTCCTGAAGAAAGTTCATCAAAATCAGTTTCCTTTCCTCTAAACGTAATTGAATCATTCAGATTCTTGTCAAATCTAATCTCGATTTCATCATCAAAAAAGAATGGAAGAAAAGTATTTATTTTACCATTAAACATGTCAATCGTCTTATTTATAAAATACTTCTTGAATCCATTTTCTCCGTTTGAAAATACGTCATCTAAAACTTGGTACTGAGCTTTCTCCTTTCTAAGAGAGAATATTTCGGAATTTAAATTTCCTATAATAACATTTCTCTCTTTAATTGAATTCATCAACTTCTGAACATAAGCTTTATCAAAAGCCGTTTCTTTCATACTTTCAGTTGTTACGATTTGATTCTTTAAAGTTTCAATTTCAGAGGCCAACTTAAGCTGCTCACTTTTATTTTCGTTTAACCACTCAACCGTATAACCATCATATTTAGGAGGAACAGTAGAATATTTAAGAGCTTTGCCTTTAAGGCTGAAAACTTCGTTTTCTTTTTCTTTAATTTGAAGTTTTACACTCTCAATATTATCATGAGCTTCTTTATATTTCTGGGCCAAAAACTTTATTTCTTGCTGAGAATATTTTGGAGATTCAATATTTATTTCTTTAGTTTCATCAATAATTTTTCTTACTTCTGAATTATTAATATCAGCCTGGTCATTTAGTCTATCTTTTTCCTCTTCAAAAGAGTTTATTTCATTTACAATATTAGAAAGAGTATTTGAATATTCCTTCTTTAACTCTTCAGTTTTATGTTCATCTAAAGAATGACCACAAGTAGGGCAAATATTCGTTTTTATATTATCAATTTGCTTTCTTATGTTTTTTTCTTCAATTATTTTAGAATCAATATTTTTTTGAATAGAATCAATTTTAGTATAACAAATCTTAGTAGCCGAAGTAATATCATCAATTTTTCTTTTCATGGCATCTACTTTTCTAAGATTTTCTTCATATTCAGAAATTTTCTTTAATTCATTTTTAAAAAACTCTACAGAATAAGTATCTAAAATTTTCTGATATTCTTGAGCTTTCTTGTTAAGCTCAGCAACCTGTAAATCGCAGGACTTCATCAAACTTAAAATACTATCCAAATTCTTTTTATTACTTTCATAAATTCCTAATTGAGCCTGATATTCAACTGCTTTCTTCATCTCAGCATCAAAATCTATATCAGAACCATTCTTTAAATCTTCCTCACATCTAGCAAGGTTCATTTTATATAAATTTATTTGAGCGTCCAGTTTTTCAATCTGATTCTTATAATTTTCTTTGTATGCCTTAAGAGTATTTGTATCGGCCTCATTATAACTAGAAACAGAAACAAGTTCGTTATTTTTTGAAACCATTTGAGTTTCTAATGCCTTAATTTTTTGAGAAGTATATTTCTTAAAATCATTAAGCTCTCTTAATGAAAAAACAGATTCAAAAATTTGAAGACGTACTGAATTTGTTTCTCTTAAAAATTGTTTATACGTTTCAGACGATAATACTATTGAAGACATAAAAGCCCTTGAGTCGATACCAACGATTTTTTGGATTAACTCTTGGTTGTCAACTTGGTTCTTAAGAGAAATATTTTCACCGTTTTCAAAAATATAAACATTATTTTTATGGGTCTTGTGCTTTCTATAACGAGTAATAACATAGTTTTTATTGTTCTCTATAAATTCAAGTTCAACTTTTGTGTTTTCGCCGACTGTTTTGTTTACAACATTATCTGCCTTTAATTTGGTAACACCATAGATACACCAAACTATAGCCTCAAAAATTGAAGTCTTGCCTGCACCATTATAACCAGTAAGTAGAGTTGTATTATTAAAGTCAAGATTTACAATTACAGGATTAGAGCCAATTGATTTAAAATTTTCAATAGAAATTTTCTTAAACTTCATGCAAGCTCTCCTTTAATCTCTTCAAATTTCTCAACCAAATCAGACCCTTTAATTTCAAAACCATCAAGTTCAGTGTTCAAATTTGAAACAAAGTCCTTAATCATATCAGCAACAGATATATTCATTTCAATTTTAATATCATCAGTGCTTCTGTTTTCCTCTTTATTTTCAAATTCGTTTACAATATCTATAACGCCAAAATCATTATACAAGGTTGACTTAAGTTTTGATAACCCATCAACTTTTTTATCAACTACAATCTTAACCAAAGTGTTCTGGAGAACATCTTCCCCTTTCTTAACAACGTCCCAAAGTTCATCATAAGTATACTTTTTAAACTTTGGAGCATGCTTATATTGAATAAACTCTCTGCCTCCATTATCAAGATTAAGAATCTCAAACCCTTTATTAAAATCATCAACATCGCCAAAGTCAAGTTGATATGGTGCTCCTATATACTGAACATTGTCAATACATTGCCTTTTATGATAATGTCCAGTAAAAACCGTCTTATAATTTGAGAACATAGAAATCGGAAATGCCTGCTGTTCTTCGCCAGCTATCCTTCCCCCTCCTAAATCAAATCCGGTAATATTAAGGTGAGTAAATAAATAATCAGCATTTACAGTTGGAACCAAAGCTTCATCTTTTGTAAAAGGACTCATGTTTATAATGTAATTCCCAAGCTCATAAGTTTGAATAGAATTTACTAGATGGCCATATTTTTCAAACACCTCAAGAATTGAAGAATTTGTATTTGTGGATGTAATGTCATGGTTGCCGAATATAAACCACATTTCAAAACCTTGCTCTTTCATATATTCAATTTTCTTGAATAAAGGAACAAACACATCATTTTTTATTCTGGAGGACTTATCAAGCAAATCACCAAGAAACGCAATTTTATTTATTTTATTTTTTAAGGCAAACTCTGTTAGATAATCCAAATAATCTAAACCAACCTGGCAATACAACCCGTCTTGAATATGTAAATCCGCTGTAAGTATAATCTTTTCCATATTTTTCTTCTTTGTAAATTAATATAAGAAATTTTAGATTTTTTGTCAATTAATTTAAAACTGTGGGTAAAGATAATAATGACAAACTTTTAATACTGTATAACAATAGGAGATATTAAATATATGGCTAGTTTAACTATGAACGATTTGAGTTTCTATGAACCAATGAGAAAAAACTGGTTCATCGTTCAGTTTGACTCAACTCTTACCGGTAACGAAGCTCTTACAATAGCCTGCAAAACCTGCGATATTCCGCAATTAACAACATCTGAGAATGTAATTGATAGACTTAATGATAAGGTTTATACAGCTGGTAAATCAGAGTATAATACCATATCTATGTCTTTCTATGAGTACATTCAAGACAAAGGAGGCAGCGACAAGGGTGGAAACACAAGACCAAGCGCAGGCCAACTTTTATATGCTTGGCAACAGAAGCAGCATAATGCAAAAACTGGAGTCCAGGGAGCTAAGAAAAATACATCAAAGAACGTGGCTATTGTTCAGATTGATGGAAACGGAAATGCTGTTAGAGTTTGGAATGTATATAGAGCATGGCCTACAACCGTAGAATTTGCAGGACTTGACTCTTCAGATGGAGGAATTCAGGAAGTAACTCTAACACTCAGATATGACTGGGCAGAGCAGAAAAATGCGACAATAGATATTGCAACTGGCAGCCCTGATCAGCCATTATCAAGTCCATCAGAGTCCTAATTAATCAAAATGCTATTATAAAAAAAAAAAAAAAAGAGCCTTTATAAAGGCTCTTTTTTTTATACAAATACTTAATTATAAATAATAGTATATCATCTTGAATGGGTCTTTGATTTCTATAAAAAATGAATTATCTTCTATATTATAAGTGGCTACAACAACAGTGCTCTTTGAATATGCCCAGCTTCTCATATTAGAAAATATATATCTGTATTTTCTATCTTTCCTAATTAAAGAAGTCATAATATTAGAAAGCAATATTGAGATACTTCCATTATCTATTTGTTTAACAATATCTGGAAGCTTCTGATTAAGTTTAAGAACAGTTTGATACATTTTTCTTTGGTTGGAAATCTTCGTTGGATATGTCGCGTGCTCTATAAATTTATTTGCATCAAAGCGTAACTTTGCCTGCTTTGATGTCAAACTATCTACGGATATAAACTTACCCATATCACTTATAGTTTCATTTATTACTTTTTTCAAACTATCAAAATCTATATTCCTGTCTATTTCATATTCTTTAACATTCTGTGGAATATTAAAATATGAAATAGAATAAGTTATTATAACATTACTTCCTTTTATATCATAACCAACATAAGTTAGAAGAACATCTTCAAGAGCTACTTTAAACTTCTTAGAGTTTTTAGGTTCTGGAGAGACATCTGAAATTTTCTTGTTGTAAATAAACATTATTGCTCTTTTTCCTCCGTCTCTTTCTCAGGCTCTTTCTTTTCATAAATATCAGCAGGCTTTGCGTTTTTAATCATAACAAGATTAGATATAAGTCTATATTTTTTAAGAAGCTGGAAATCCTTTTCGTCTATTTTTGATTCAAGAGCACGCTCAAATCTTTTTATTTCAGCATCAATTTTTCTTTCAGCATCTTTAAATTCTTCAGACTTATTATAAAACTTTGGTTCAAAGAAATCATCTTCCTTAATCTTAAGTGTATAATCAGAAATCCTGTCAGAATCTGACTTCATTCCTGGTTTAAGTTCATAAATCTTTTTCTCTTTTTCATTAAGAGTTTTAGACTCACGTTCTTTAGCTAACTTGTTAGCAGTATATGCCTTCTTATCCTCAAGACCTTCTTTTGCATCCTGAAGAGCCCTTAAATAATCATCAGTATATTTAGTTTCTTTATTTTTTCTGATATCATCCCTAATCTTCTCTCTCATCAAGAAATTTTCATACTCTTGTTCAAAAGACTTGGATGTAATTCTGATTCCTTCATCTTCGGCGTTATCAATAATATTTTGAAGAGCATCCCTTACATTATCTGGGACATCCATATCATCAATCTTTTTGCTAATAAACCTAAGCTCTTTTAAATTTTTCTGAGTATCATCTTCTTTTTGAGACAATTCTTTTCTAAAAGATTTTGAAGATTCGATTGCTTCTTTAAGTTTTGCTTTATCAGCTGCAGAAATTTCTTCATATTGAGCAAGCTTACGAACAAGTTCTTTTTTGATTTTTTCTATATTGTTAAGCTTTCTCTGATATTCTCGCATCTCTGCTTCTGTATAACGAGTAGAAAAAAAACCGTACTTCTTAAATATCCTGTTTATAACAGGTTCTGAAATATCGTGATTACCAAAATAATCGCTGATTTTATCCAGGCCTTCTCTTTTTCTATGATAATCAGTATATTCGCGTGTAAGCTCTTCATATCTATTTGAACGCATGTTAGCAATTTTATTCTCGGCCGACTTTTTATATTTAAGGTATTCCTCTTTTGTCATACCAAGAACTTCTTTTGGATAAAGAGCTTTTGATTTTTCCATGTAGGTTTTAGCCACCTGATATGGTGCGAGCGTTCTTTTCCTATAATCATTAATTTCCTTGACAAGAGATTTGCCATATTTTTTCTTTAAATATTTAAGAGCGCGCTTCTGTTCAGATGAAAGCTTATACACAGTTCCAGTAAGGTCTGACGTTTTCTTTTTCTTAAGAGCTTTCTGCTCTTTCTTAACATCAGAGAAAATATCTTCTTCAAGAACAGGTTTCTCAAATTCAAAATCAACAGAATCAAAACAAAAATAAGCAACTGCTGGAGTGACCAAGTAATCGCTTGGCGTATCATCATTATAAAGATTGTATCTTAAAATACTGGCAATATCAGTCATATATGAAATTTCCTTCACTAATTAACTTTAAACCTATTGTTTAATATATTCTCTATGTCACTATATTCAATATAGGATATTCTTAAAATTTCAACATTATTTTCTTCGCAAAGTTTATTTTTTAGTTCATCATTTTGTTTTGTTTTTTCAAAAACTTCTTTTGCTTCAATATCAGAATAATTACCAAATTTTACTGGTTTAAAATGTTGCTCACCATCATATTCTATAACTAAATTATAATCAGGTAAATAAAAATCAGGTTTAAGCTTATCAAGAAATTTTAAGCTTTGCTTATTATATATATAATTTATATGTTTATTTTCTAAATATTCTCTAATCTTGTTTTCACCCTTAGAACTTTTACATTTTGGACAACTTATTTTACCAGATAAAAAATCATGTGGCGTTTTATAAAAATCCCCATGCTTATAGCAAACAATACAAACAGGAGTATATGCGTTTATATAATTAACCTTAGAATAATCAAATTCGTTATTTATTTTTTTTTTTTTTCTTCGTCTATAAATTGTTGTGTGGTTTTTCTTTTTGAGCCTCCGCATATTTCACACCCCCTTCCATACAAATGCTTTGACGGTGTTTGCCAGAATTTACCATGTTTAGGACATATAATACAAACTTTGGTATTCATATCAACATATTTTACTTCGGAATAATCATATTTTATCACCGTGAACTTGTTTTGCTTTTTCAATAAATTCTTCTGTTGTTAATCTTATAGACATAAAAAAAATTCCTTTGTAAGCCGCAACTCTTACAAAGGAATTTACAATATAAAACATTGAAAATTACTTTTCAATTAACAATCTTAATCTTATTTTTGTAGGTTGCGGTCTACAATATTATCTTTAATTATTTCACTAGGAAATCCAACCTGCTTATAAATTTTAATCCTTTGTAATGAATGACGTTCACAAAACTTATTTCCAATATCATAAAAATCAAAAACAGTTGCTTTTATTTTCCCGTCTTGATTTCTTAAAGCCCTTCCAAGTGCTTGTGTTGCCTGTATATCGGAACAACCCCCACCAGCAATTATTAAAGTTCTTATAGAATTTAAACTTATACCTTCCGATAATATTCCATAACTTCCTATTAAAACTGGAATTTCTTTCCTTTCATATTTCTTAAATATGTCATCCCTGAATCCATTATCATCACGACCACTCAAAAATATGGAATTCGGAATCAACCTATTCAATTCCTCTCCGTGCTCAATATTTCTGATAAGAACAAGAACCGGCTTTTCTGATTTTTCACACAGTTCCACAATCTTGAGATTTCTATCCTCATTATGAACTATACAAATATCATTTGCAGTTGGCCAATCGGGCGTATTCCATTGTTTAATTGGAATAAAATTTATTTCCGGATAAACTATTACATTATGTTCTAGAAGCTCAGTTGCCTTGACTTCTGAAATTATGTCTCCACAAAATTGTTTGATTTTCAACCAATCAACATCATTTGTATCTGGAGTAGCTGAAAACCCAAATATGATTTTTGCCTTAGTTTTCTTAAGAAAATCCTGATATGTATTAGCTGCTGCATGGTGACACTCATCTATGATTATACAATCAAAACCTCTGTCTGACAAAGCAATCGCCATCTGAGGAGTGGACACACATACAATCTCATTATCGTATGATTTCTTGGAGCCTGTCATAAGTCCCACATCAAGGCCGTATTTTTTTGCTCTATCATAAATCTGATTTGCCAAATCAACTTTAGGTGCAACTATTATTGTCTTCAACCCTGTTAATTTGCAGAAAGCCAAAAATATCTCAGTCTTTCCTGAACTGGTTACTGCCTTTATCGTACCCTTTGTTCTTTTAAGCATCTCTTGAATAGTACGAATCTGATGTTCAACATGCTCGAACTTAGGGTTGAAATATGAACGAAGTTCCTCGTAGCTGTAATCCCTCTGATAATCAAATTGTGTTATCCTGTTATCGACTGAAGTTACACGACCCTTTATGAATGGCTGCAAATCCTTAAGCAATCCTGTGAAGAACAGAATTCCAGCTTTATTTTCATAATAGAACTTCTCAGTCTTCACTCTATCAGCTTTGAACTTACCACGAACAAATCCAGTTCTTGGGTCTTTTTTAGAGAGGAACGACTTTATATCGTTCCTCTCGCTTTGAGTCAAATCAGTTAAAACACATCTTATATTATCAAGTATTAGTTTCATATAAACTCTTCTAAATCATCAGTTATATCTGACAAATTTTCCAAAGCATACTCTATATCATAGTAACAATCTTTTAATTCTGTAATTAAGTTTGTTAATTTTTCTGTTTTTTGTGGTAAGCCTATTGATATTTTTGCACCAACTTCAGAAAATCTAATATCACTGGAATTTAGCTCTGTGCCGTCATCAAACTTAACCTCATAATCTGGGCAATTAAACTCATTAAGTCTATCAATCAATTCTTTGACTGTCATTATGCCTCCAAAGCAGAAATCATATCATTTACATCAACAGAATTCTCATCAATCTCTGCTTCAGCAATTTCATCATCAATCATTGAATCAACATCACTTCCAAGTTTGCCTAGTTTTTCCTGCCTCTGATTCTCTTCCCAAGCATCAAGAGCAGCCTGAAGCTTATCGACATTCTCAGACTCATTCTGCACAAACCTTGAAATGAAGTCTTTCTTATAGAACTTCTCTTCCCAAAGCGTAGGACAAGAATAATAGGCACCACTCTGAATTATAAGACCATAATCTTTAAGAAGTTTAAAAAGACCTGAATACTTGGCAAGACCTGCATTTGCTTCAAACACGAATTGAACACGCTTGTTTTCAGTTCCAAATCTACTCTTTATAACAGAAGCATTAAGTGTCTTGAAATCAGTTCCAAGAGCTCCTGTTTTTCCTTCCTTGTTCTTCTTAAGCTCAGCATCTGACATATCATCATTTGCTGCAGTTTCTGCAAGACGAATTGTAAGCGAAGGATTATAAAGTGTGTTTACTCCTCCGGAAGCAACCCATGGATGGTACTCATCGCCAAAATTAGTATAAAGCTTATTCGTGAAAATAAAACTTATACCAGTTCTTTCAAGTGTATTGTCAAAAGTTCTGAAGAAACGGGCAAGTTCCTGCGCCTTCTTACCCATATCGGCAGTACCACCAAGCTCACGAACACTCTGAAGGTTTGCTATGCTGTCAAGAATAACTACAATATTTTTATCTCTAAGTTTTGGATTATAGGTAACCGTGTCAACTATTTTCTTAACAAGGTATGTTACACCTTCAGTATAAACATATTGGTCAGTTTCAAGTTTTGCAGGCATGTCCTTTTCAGCGACCGTCTCAACAGCCTGATTCTTCTTGTTTGTTCTATAACACTCAAATGTTGATGCTTTAAGGATATTTACTTTCCTAATATCAACTCCAACATACTCAAGAAGTTCTCTTGAAACACCACCACCTTCTGTATCAATTATAATACCAAGGTCAATAGTCGGGTCTTTAAGAATATTACAACAGAAAAGGGATTTACCAGTTCCACTCAGTCCATCAAAGCAGGTTATTCTTCCACTTGGTATTCCAGCTCTAAGATGCTTTGAAGCTATATAATTTATAGCATAATTTCCAATATCAAACCAATGCTTTACTGGTTCAGGTTCTTTTATAGAATCTCCCATAGAAGCATTGAACAAATCCATTATATTTTCGCCAGTAGTTTCAACTTTCTTAGCCATTTTTTCTCCTTAAAAAAATAATCAGCCCCCTGGAGCAAGGGAATTCTAACAACAAAGTGCTACTGCCATTCGGCAACCCAGCTTTATTCCGCTAGGGCTGATTAAAATATTATTAGATTAATCCAGCAAGAAGTGAATCAAGCTCATCAGCTGCTGAAGGCTCGCTTGCTGTCTCTGCAGGTGCAGCAGGAATAAGCTCTTCTGTCGGCGTGAATGCTTCAGTTATAGAAGAAGCTGGAGCTGCAGCTACATATTGTTCTACAACACGAGCAGGCTTTGGTGTACCGAAGAACTTTGAAAGTCCATCATTTTCCATTGCAATCGTCTTAATGTCATCAGCTGTCTTGAAGTTTATGAGAGAGTTGTAACTCATATTCTTAGCCTTTGTAAGAATTTCAACAATCTTCTGATTATCTTCTGCAATCTTTGATGTTATAGGCTTGAACGAAGATGCATCATAATTTGTATACATTCCTTCGCCTGACTTTATAATATCAAAATCTCTTCCATCAAGAGGCCCAAAAAGGCTACCCCATTCCTTTGAGAGAATTGCATTCTTAACCTTTTCATAAATAGAGAAAGGAAGCTCATAGAATACAGGTTCTGTTGCATGGTCAGGATCATCTCTGACAATAAGTCTTACAACATATCTGGTCTTGCCTGAAATCTTCTTTGCCAAATCAACAGCATCATCAGTCTTTGTGTTATAAAGAGTTCTTGCCATCTTGCAAAGAGGGCACTCACCAGCTGTATGCATGTTTCCATCTTTATCAACTGCCGTCTGATTAAGACACTCATAAGGTTGACCATTAACCCAGTGGACTCTGTGCTCAAAGTAAGGAAGCTTTTCTCCGTTTGCCTTAATAGGCGGAAGAATCCTTACAGTTGTCTTCTGCTTTGTAGGTCTCCAGAAATTAGTCTTTTTCTCACTCTTTGAAACCTCATCAATCATGGAATTCAAATCAACAAAATCACTTAACATAGCATTTAAATCACTCATTTTTACTTTTCTCCTTTTAGTTAACTAACTATATTATAAAATACTTTGGCTTTTTTGTCAAGTATTTTTAGACATAATAAAAAACCCTAACCAGCTTTAACCAGTTAGGGTATATATAATGAAACTAATTTTATATATTTCAAAGAATTAATTCACTAAACTCACCGGTTTTTCACTGAAGTTATTTACATAATTATCTTAAAAGTTTTTAAGATTTTTGTCAAGTTTTATTTTTGCGCCAATTTTCTCTGATGCTCTTTTTCCATCTCAATCTCTTCCTGAACTTGCCGTATGTAGAATTTGAATTCATAAGGTTCGAGATTCTTAAGCTCATCCAAAGTAAATCCTTTTTTCAGAAGCCAATAATAATTACTCCTGATTATGTTCAGATTCTCCCTGCTCATAACGAAACAGGGCATCTACGTTCAAATCAACGGAGCTCCCTTCAATTTCTTTACCGCATTTTGGACAGTTTGTATTGTTTACAATATGAGTAAGACCGTTATCAAACTGGGAATATTTAAGAATGACTTCTGAATCTTTATGAGGAAGATTGTTATAGAATATAACCCAATCCTCTTTTGGAACCTCTTCACCATTAGGATTTATTATTGCTATTGTTCTTGTAAAAAGAAAATCAGCAATTCCGACATTCTTTCTTTCCCCAAGAATCCAAGACATCTCTCTTATAGTTCTTATTCTTGGAATGCCAAGCAATACAGTATAATCTGTTGCTGGAAGGTCAACTCTTATAGGTTCACGGAATGTATCTGTATTTAATTCATCAAATTTCTGTTCAGAAATCTTAATCTCATATTTGAATTCGTGACCGCAATGTGGGCATGTAATATTGAAGACAAATTTATCCGATATTGATATTTGCCTTAGATACATCATCAGATAATAGAAATCTGACACAACAAGGTCCATTGCATCAATATTTGATTTAAGGCAATTATTAAGTGCCATAATTGTAGCAGTGCCTTCGTTTATATATTTAGGCGTTGAGAGGATCTCTTCTTCTTTCATTGTAAGAGGATATATATATACATAACCTTCTCTTACGTCCTTATCGTCGCAGCTTTGATACGGAAGACCATTTGACGGAAGCTTTACTCTGTCAGCCGGAACAAATTCAAATTTTCTTGGATACTTTTCAAAGTGTTCGATTTTATAACCACTTGATACAAGTTCAGAAACTTTCTGTTCTTTTGTTTCTGATTTCTGTTCTGCTTTCTTCTCTGCCTTTGCCTCAAAAGATTCTATAGAAGGATTGCTTCCTTTTATGGCATTTAAATTTGAAATCTTGCTGATATCAATCTTTATCTCATCTTTTTTCTGTTCATTGTCCATAACTTTATGTTCCTATATAAATATAAGATTCGGCGACGAGCGAAGCGAGGAGACGATTTCGGATTGAGCTGAACGTAGTGAAGCGAAAATCCGAAACTCTCAAAACTTAGTAATAGACTAGGTGTTTGGGCAGATCCCCCAGTACCTGCCAATCTAGCTTATTATTCAATTTTCAAGGACGCCCTCCGGATTACCATCCTCCGGGGCGTCCACCCTGCTTGTCTTCTTAATTTTTATTTTTGCTACTTTCGCAATTGCTCAACTGACCTCGCGTTCTTCTTTCTATTCGCGTCTTCAATTTTCCTTGTCTTTTTTAACTTCTTAATTTTATTCTGTTTTCTTTAGTTTCTTAAGTTTTAATAAAACATTAATTATATACGACACGTAAGACTTTTAATTTTGAAATTTGCAAAAATTCTTAATTTTTAATATTTTTGCTTAAGACATATGAAACAAAAGAAGTCAAGTTAATTACAGAGGAAAAGTATGCTTTTAAATGAGAGTGGAATAAGACTACCAAAAGGAACAAAAAGCGCTACAATTTTAACGCACCGTGACTTAGATGGATTTGTTTCTGGACTTTTAGTATATAATCAATTAATAAGGCAGGGAATCCCTGCAGAAAGAATAAATATAAAATTTGTTCAGTATGGCGATAATGATATACTTGATAAGGCAACCAGAAAAAACAAGAATCAAGCAATATTATCATGTGACTTCTCTGCATTTCCAAAAATAAACATGGAAGACAGCTGGAATGGTTTTGCAAAGACATATGACAAAGAAAAAGACAGAAATTTCAGTCCTGATAAATCTGCAAGTTATGAATCTTTCAAGAAGCAGTTCATAAATTCAAAACCAAGCTTTAAAACAATTTCTGATTTCCTTAAGAAAAACAATCCGAATGCTGTTCTGTTCGCGAAGCCAAAAGACTCATCAGTAAGAATTTCATTGGAAAACTTTATTAATGGGTGGAAGTCACACAAAGGAAACGATGATGTTGCCCTTACAGATTTAGATTGGACATCTGACCATCACTCAAACGAAAAAGGCGATTTGGTTCCTGGAAAATCCGGAAAGATAGGAGCCAATTATCCTTCTGACTCAGAGCATATAGCAACTGTTGCAGCCCAAGGCTTAATGAATTGGGATGATATAGAAGCAGTATCGAGAGTAGACTCAGCCAAATATAAAAATTTGAAAGATGTTTTATCTCTTCCATCTGCTCTTGGAAGCAAAGACAGAAAGGAAAGGCTTGCTATATTAATTACTGCAATGATAGGCCCTATTGTATCAAATAATGATAGGCTTGCAGAATTAATGATCAAGCGTTCAACACCAAGTTTAATATCCATATATAATAATGCTCTTAAGATTGCAAAGCTTACAGATAACGAGCTTAAGGTTCTAAGCGAGCTTAAAAATGAAAAGCCAGATTGGAATTTAATAAACGAACTGACAAAAGACCTTCCTGAGCATGAAAAGAAAAAACTTCTTCAGAACAGAGATGAAAACAAGAAAATAAAACCTGTTCAGAGTGTTGATGCTTTAAGAAATAAAAACATCAACAACATTGAAAGAGAAAAAAAGATTGATAAATCTGATTTTAAATTCTATGGAAATATAGCAGTATTTGAATCAAGAGTAAGAACTGACCAACCATCAAGATATTTATTCGCATTCTTGGAGCATGAAGGTAAACAGCCAGCTTTCTCAATAAGAAAATTCCCTGGAATGGGAATGATTCAAGTATCATGTTCTCCGCTTCTTTCCGAAAAAGATAAAGAATCAATTGACCTAGAGGCTGTATGTAAAGATGCTATAAAAGCCGCTAAAGAAAAAGGGCTTCTAAATGACTTTACGGAAAAGCTCATTCTTCAGAAATCCGGTGGCCATAAAGCAATTTATAATTTAAGTAATCTTGGTATAGTTGGAAATATAACACCAACACCAGGAGAAAGATATAGAATTAAAGACTTAACTGATTACGAAAACAGAAGAAAAGCGCTTTATAAGAATGCAGTTTCTGAACTTACAAAGAAAAACGCAAAAGCACTTCCAAATAAAGGAAAAGAGCTGGAATCTTTAAAATCAATTAAAAGTAAGGCAAATAAAGAGGTATATGATTTCTTAGTTGATTATATAATAAGAGAGCTTAAATCTAGATATGGAAATATACAACCCAAGTTGTCAGACTTTAAGATAAAGATGGAGAATTGAAAATGACACTCAGAGAAGACATTATAAGATATAGCGGTGAAACTCTTGAAGAGGGTAAGTTTAAAAACTTCCTTATAGCAAGTCTTGTTACAGCAGCAGCAGTTGCAGCAGCAATAAAAGGAGTTCCTGCTGGTAAAGCAGCATATGAGCAGTATAAATACGCATCTGCTCAGCCTACAAGTATGAAATACATGAAGGCTGATATGAATGCAAACAGGCAAGTTGCCAATTGGAGAGGAGAGGTAACAGTTTACACTCATTATGCAGTTGGTCAGAAGCAGCCGATTCTTGATATAGATATACATATGCCAAGATATGTCAGAGCTTCAATAAGCGGAAAATCTGAAAGAACAGAGATAGCCGAAGAAATTCAAGACCAGATTCTTGAACAGCTTGATGGATATCTTGACGAAATAAAGAGAAACAGCAGCAAACTCGAAAAGTATTTCAGCAAGGATACATATATCGGAGATGTTAAGCCGCTTAAGGTTCAGATTGACTTTAAGGCAACAGATAAGGAAATCGAAGAAATTGACGACGCCAAACTGTCCGATAAAGAAAGTGCAAAAGCAGAGTTCAGTTGGCTTTCTAGAATTGTAGGACTAAATATTTCCAATGAAGTC
>ODAI010273597.1_pt1 | contig 51254 bp, 48 predicted proteins | sample 1539321 | NCBI WGS metagenome assembly ODAI01 (sample SAMN02144231, study PRJEB22623) | gut metagenome | biome: sheep rumen | host: Ovis aries | place: New Zealand
GGGATCGCAGAGGTTCTGACGGGCGATGGCGATGGCGTCCAGACGTCCGGCAGCGATCTCCTCGGCGGCCTTGACGGGATCCATACGACCGGCGCAGGCCACGGGGACGTTGGTGAACTGACGGATGTGCTCCACATCGGCCAGGTTGCAGTTGTCGGGCATGTACTGAGGCGGATGAGCCCAGTACCAGGCGTCGTAGGTACCGTTGTCGCAGTTGAAGAAGTCGTAGCCGGCCTCCTCCAGGTACTTGATGGCCTTTTCGGATTCAGGCATGTCGCGGCCGAACTCTTCGTACTCCTCACCGGGCATGGCACCGTGGAACCAGCTCTTGGTCTTGGAGACGACAGAGTAACGCAGGGAGACGGGGAAGTCCGCGCCGGCCTGACGCTTGATGCTCTGCACGATCTCAACAGGGAAGCGGAAGCGGTTCTCGAAGGAGCCGCCGTACTGGTCGGTACGGCTGTTCCAGTTGGCGATGGTGAACTGGTCCAGCAGGTAGCCTTCGTGAACGGCGTGGATCTCAACACCGTCAACACCTGCGTCACGCAGTTTCTTGGCGGTCTTGCCGAAGGCATCGACCATGGTGTGGATCTCTTCCACGGTCATGGGACGGGAGAGCATGTCCTCCTGCCAACGGTTGGGGGTGGCGGAAGCGGAGGCACAGGAGAAGCTCACGTCCACAAAGGGAGAGGCCAGCTTGCCCAGGAGAGGATTCTTGTTCAGCATGACCATCCAGGAGGTAACGGCCATGGAACGGCCAAAGCCGGCAGCCAGCTGAATGAAGAGCTTGGCACCGGTCTTGTGGAACTCGGGCATCCAGGCAGCCAGTTCTTTGAACATGGGCTCGTTCTGCCACAGCCAGCGGCAGCCCATGGTGTCGCGCACGCACTGCATGCCGGGCAGGATCAGGCCAACGCCGTCCTGCGCACGCTGGAGCAGGAAGTTGGCGGCTTCTTTATCGAAATGGCAGGGCTCCAGCCAGCCGAACAGGGAAGTACCGCCCATGGAGCACTGGACAATGCGGTTCTTGATCTCTACGTTGCCGATTTTGAAGGGGGTAAATAAGGCGCTGTATTTTTCGTCCATCTTTTTTCCTTCTTTCAAAATGTTTTTGGTTGGGGCCTTACTTGAAGAAGCTCTTCACGTAGTTGTAGGGCCACACGATCAGGTCGCCGAGGAGACGCACCAGGTCTCTCACCTTGAAGTACAGGTCGTCATCAAAGAGAAAGGGTAACTTTTTCTCCAGGAATGCCTTGACCTTATCCAACATGTTTTTTCCCTCCCGTTTCATGAAATAATCCGCCCTGGCGAGAAACCGCCAGGGCTCTTCTCACCATAGGAATACGCGTATATTATACTGGAAAACGGCTGCTTTCGTCAACCATACATTTTGCCGGATTTGTAAAAGCAGCATAGTTTTTCCTTGGAAAACGGCAAAAAGGCACGTCAGATTGTACAAGAATTCGAATGTAAAATTGTGCATGTTTTTGCCAAAGTTGTAACAAAGAAATGCGCGAAAAAACGCCCTGCCCCCTGTTCGAGGAGGCCGAGCGTTTTTGCTTTTTTGATATCAGCGCTTGAAGCTGTCCTTCAGGGCGACGGCCCGGTTGAAGACCAGATGGTCGGGTCTGGCGTCCCGGTTGTCCAGGCAGAAGTAGCCCTGGCGCATGAACTGGAAGCTCTGGGCGTTCTTGCCGTGCTCCGGCATGGGAAGCTCGGTCAGACACTCCTCCACCTTGCAGCCGGTGAGGACCTGGAGACTCTCGGGATTGAGGCAGTCCAGGAAGTTCTTGTCCGCCCCGTCGGGATCGGGATCGGCGAAGAGGTAATCGTAAATGCGTACCTCAGCGTCCCCACAGTTGTTGGCGTCCACCCAGTGGATGGTGGCGCCCTTGACCTTGCGGCCGTCGGCCGGATCACCGCCGCGGCTGTTCGGATCGTACTCGCAGAGGATCTCGGTGACTTTGCCGTTCTCGTCCTTCACGCAGCCGGTGCAGGTGACGAGGTAGGCGCCTTTCAGGCGGACCTCAAAGCCGGGGTGCAGGCGTTTGTACTTGGGAGCGGGGACCTCCATGAAGTCCTCCGCCTCGATCCAGAGGTTCCGGGAGAAGGAGACCTCCCGGGTGCCGTCCTCGGGCTTGAGGGGGTTATTCTCCACCGTGAGAAGCTCGGTCTGTCCTTCGGGATAGTTGGTGATGGTGAGCTTCACAGGGCGCAGCACCGCCATGACCCGGCGGGCATTGGCATTCAGGTCGTCCCGCAGGCAGCTCTCCAGCAGAGCCCAGTCCACGGTGGAATCCACCTTGCTGACGCCGATGCGCTCGCAGAAGTCCCGGATGGACTTGGAGGTGTAGCCTCTCCGCCGCAGGCCGCAGAGGGTGGGCATACGGGGATCGTCCCAGCCGGAGACGCGGCCTTCCTCCACCAGTTTTCTCAGCTTGCGCTTGGACATGACGGTGTAGTTGATGCCCAGGCGGGCAAATTCGATCTGCCGGGGCTTGTGGCCGGGGATGGAGACGTTGGAGACCACCCAGTCGTAGAGGGGACGGTGGGCTTCATATTCCAGGGAGCAGAGGGAGTGGGTGATGCCCTCCAGCGCGTCCTGAATGGGATGGGCAAAGTCATACATGGGGAAGATGCACCACTTGGTGCCCTGGCGGTGATGCTCAATGTAACGGATGCGGTAGAGCACGGGGTCGCGCATGTTGAAGTTGCCGCTGGCAAGATCGATTTTGGCACGGAGGGTGTAGCGGCCTTCCTCAAACTCGCCCGCGCGCATGCGGCGGAACAGGTCCAGACTCTCCTCAATGGGACGGTCCCGCCAGGGACTGACGGCGGGACGGGTGGTATCGCCCCGATACTCCTTGAACTGCTCAGGGCTCAGCTCGCAGACATAGGCCAGCCCCTTGTTGATGAGCTCAATGGCATACTCGTAGGTCTTCTCAAAATAGTCCGAGCCGTAGTAGAGCCGGTCGCCCCAGTCGAAGCCCAGCCAGTGGATATCCTCCTGGATGGCGTTGACGTATTCGGTGTCTTCTTTGGCGGGATTGGTATCGTCAAAGCGCAGGTTGCAGATGCCGCCAAAGTGCTCTGCGGTGCTGAAGTCGATGGTCAGCGCCTTGCAGTGGCCAATATGCAGATAGCCGTTGGGCTCAGGCGGAAAACGGGTATGGACCTGCATACCGTAGCAGGAGCCGCCCTCGGAAAGATCCTCCTGCACAAAGCTTTCGATAAAATTCCTTGCGTTCTCTTCCATGTTTTTCCTCTCCATGTGATAAAATCCCCATGCGGAAGAATCCGTACCACGATGCATGAAAGCATCGGCAGCAGGGAGATTTTCAGCATGCCATCCGGTTGCCCCGCCGGGGGCGAGAATGGCGCGTTTGAATCAAATGCCTACTATGGAAGCGCCGGCTTTCATAGTAAATACTGTTGTATTATAAACGATTTTTCTTCCGATTACAACAGAAAAGACGAGGGAAACGGAAAGTTCTGCACACTTCGGAAAAACAGGCGCTTTTTTCTTGCGGGGAACCGGGCTATGTGCTATAGTGGAAAAACAAAACGCCGCTCAGAGAAAGTGAATATGTCCGATCATCCCTAAGCGGTAGTTTTGTTCGGAATACGACTTGACAGCCCGAAAAGGGCGTCTTTATACTCTTTGCAGATGAGAAAGAAGGCATGGCTATGAAAGCTTTATCTTCCCGCACGGCGGGATTTACCGACTCTGTGATCCGGCGCATGACGCGCATTTCCAACCGCTACGGCGCCGTCAATCTCTCCCAGGGCTTTCCGGATTTCGATCCGCCCCATGAGATTTTGAAACGCCTGGAGCAGGTCTCCTGGGAGGATTATCATCAGTACTCCATCACCTGGGGCGCCCAGGATCTCCGGGAGGGGATCGCCAAAAAGCAGAGCCATTTCATGGGGATGGACATTGACCCGGATAAGGAGATCGTTGTGACCTGCGGCAGCACCGAGGCCATGATGGCGGCGGTGATGACCGTGACGGACCCGGGAGATAAGCTCATCATTTTTTCCCCCTTCTATGAAAACTACGGCGCGGACGTGATCCTTTCCGGCGCGGAACCGATCTATGTGCCGCTGCATCCGCCCACCTTTGACTTTGATCCCGCGGAGCTGGAGGCGGCCTTCCGTCAGAACCCGAAGGCGCTGATCCTCTGCAATCCCTCCAACCCCTGCGGAAAGGTATTTACCCGGGAAGAGCTGGAGTACATCGCGAGTCTCGCGGAGAAGTACGACACCTACGTTATCACCGATGAAGTATACGAACACATCGTGTATAAGCCTTACAGCCATGTGTACTTTGCCACGCTTCCCGGAATGCGGGAGCGGACGATCTGCTGCTCGTCCCTGTCCAAGACTTACTCCATCACCGGCTGGCGCCTGGGTTATATCATTGCGCCGGAGCTCATTGCCGAGCGTGCCAAGAAGGTGCACGACTTTCTGACCGTAGGCGCCGCGGCGCCGCTGCAGGAGGCCGTTGTGCCGGGCCTTTATTTTGAACAGAAATACTACGACGATCTGCTGGCCCTGTACACCCACAAGCGGGATCTGCTGCTGAAAGGTCTGGACGATATCGGCATCGTCCACAATGTGCCCCAGGGCGCGTATTACGTGATGCTGGATATCTCCAAATATGGATTCGAGTCGGACCTGGAGTTTTGCGAGGTACTGGCAAGAGACGTGGGCGTTGGCGCGGTGCCGGGGTCCAGCTTCTTCCGGGAGCCTGTGAACCACCTGATCCGCCTGCACTTTGCCAAGAAGGACGAAACCCTGGAGGAGGCGCTGAACCGCCTGGAGAGCATCGACAGGAAGATCCTGCCGAGATGAGGAAAGGAGAGAACCATGGAACAAAACCGCTTTTTCCCTGAGATCCACGGCAAGCTGGGCTTTGGCTGCATGCGGCTGCCCATGAACGGAGACAAGGTCGATCTGCAGCAGTTCGGCGCGATGGTGGACCGATTCCTGGAGCAGGGCTTCAATTATTTCGACACGGCCCATGTTTACCTGGGTGGCCAGAGCGAGACCGCGCTGCGCCAGTGCCTGACCAGCCGCTATCCCAGAAGCAGCTATATTCTGACGGATAAGCTCACCGGAAACTGCTTCAAGACCGAGGAGGGCATCCGCCCGCTCCTGGAGGAGCAGCTGGAAGCCTGCGGGGTAGAGTATTTCGACTTCCTGCTGATGCACTCCCAGCACAGGCATAATTATGATAAATTCAAGGCCTGCCGGGCCTATGAGACCGCATTTGCCCTGAAAGCCGAGGGGAAGGTGCGGCATGTGGGGATCTCCTTCCACGACAGTCCCGAGATGCTGGATCGGATCCTGACGGATTATCCGGAGCTGGAAGTGGTGCAGATCCAGTTCAACTACCTGGATTATGAGAACCCCAATGTGCAGAGCCGAGCCGTCTATGAGGTGCTGGAGCGGCACCAGAAGCCGGTCCTGATCATGGAGCCGGTGAAGGGCGGCACCCTGGTGGAGCTTCCTGCGGACGCACAGAAAGTCTTTGACGGGCTGCAGAGCGGCAGCAACGCAAGCTACGCCGTGCGCTTTGCTGCGGGCTTCCCCCAGGTGGCGGTGGTGCTCTCCGGCATGAGCAATCTGGAGCAGATCGAGGACAACACGGGCTTCATGAAGGAGTTCCGGCCCCTCAGCGAGGAGGAGCAGGAGGCCGTAAAGAAGGTGCGGGAGATCTATCTGGAGCAAAACTCCATCGCCTGCACCGGCTGCCGCTACTGTGTGGACGGGTGCCCGAGAAAGATCCTGATCCCGGACCTGTTCCACGCCATGAACATGAAGAAGGTGTTTCGTGACTGGGACCAGGAGGAGCGCTATGCGGAGCTGACGAAGGAAAACGGAAAGGCTTCCGCCTGCATTCGCTGCGGCCAGTGCGAACGGATCTGCCCGCAGCATCTGCCCATCCGGGATCTGCTGCAGCAGGTGGCATTGACCTTTGAAAAGGCATAATCAACAAAAGAAAAGACGCCGCCCCGGTCGCATGACGCAGGGGCGGCTTTTTGTATTCAGTTGGTCGGAGCAGGGGACTCGGTCGTCTCAGCAGGGGAGGAGCTGTCCTGGGGGAGCGGCATGAAGAGCATGTTCATATCGGTCTCGCCCTCGATGCCGGGGACCTGCTCGGTAAAGCTGTACTGCCAGATGTCCATCTTATAATAAAAGCTTGGCCAGCAGAGATCGGGTGGGTTCACGGGAAGAGCAAACCAGAAGCGATAATCGGTGAGACGGCTCAGGTCGTAGCCGTAGTAGCCCAGGTTGCGGTTAAAGTAGACACAGGCTTCGTAGCCGGCGTCCTCGATGCGCTTGCAGAAGGCAAGGGCACAGTCGGTGCGGGCCTCCATATCCAGATCTTTCGTACGGGCAATGTCGGCGTCCTCGTTATCGATCTTTTCCCAGTCATAGACGATAGGGAGATCCAGTTTCCGCTCTTCCAGACGGCCCAGGACGAAGTCCGCTTCCTCCAGCGCTTCCTGCTCCGTGACAGCCTGGGAATAGAAATAGACGCCAACAAGGACGGCGTTTTCCCGGGCACCCTGGAAGTTCTTCTCAAACCAGGGATCGTTGAAGAGCCCGCCTTCGGTATAGCCCCTGCGGCCAATGCGGATGAAAGCAAAATCCACGCCCGCTTCTTTGGCCTGCTGCCAGTCCACCTCGTACTGGTGCTCGGACACGTCCACGCCCAGGATGGTCTCATAGCCGCTGCCCAGATAGACAGGGGTGTTGCCGATCATCTGAAATTCTTCCTTGGCAAAGTCGTTCACCGGGACGCCCTCCAGGGGAGTCATCCAGACCCAGTCAAAGCCGTCATACAGATAGACTTGACCCTCGTGGGGATCCACAGTGGCCTCGGCGCCTCTTCCGCGGGCGCGAAGATCAGGATTGGCGATCATCAGGATCAGAGCGAGGGCGACAAGCAGCACCAGCAGGAGCATCACGATCAGCCCGGTATTGGGACGAACAGCAGTTTTCATGGAAATCTCCAGACTTTTCAGCAAAATTCGACAGTCATCTTATCATAAGTTCCGATACAATTCAATTCCCATTTGTGAGAAAGCAAAAAACTTCCAGAGAAATGAAAAGTTTTTGTTGACAAATGACTTCGGATTTGCTATTATCATCAGGCCGGTGAAAAATGCTGGTGTAGCTCAGTCGGTAGAGCAGCTGATTTGTAATCAGCAGGTCGGGGGTTCGAGTCCGTCCACCAGCTCCACCAAGAGCGAAGTGAATATGGGGGAATTCCCGAGTGGCCAAAGGGGACAGACTGTAAATCTGCTGGCAATGCCTTCGGTGGTTCGAATCCACCTTCCCCCACCAAAGCGAAAATCCTGTCACGTATGTGGCAGGATTTTCGCTTTGTATTCTACATTTTTAGGTTTTCAGTATTCATTCTTCATTTCTTTGATAAGGTTTTCAAAATTATTTCTGAGGCTAAAGGCTGAAGAAGGAATAACTCTTGTGCGTATTGGGTTGATTCGCTATAATCAATCTATGAATGATTGCACTGAATCGGGAGCGTGCGGAACGGATGATCGAGCTTTATCCTGTATCAGAGGAAAATGTACCGGATTTTGCGGATACTTCTTATTCTGAGATGTCTGATGATGAGCGGCTGTGTATGATCTGCGAGAGCATGCGAAAAGTACACGAGGGCTCTTATTTCGAGATTCTTGCTGTCTGTGACGAAGGGCAGATTGTTGGCTTTATGAGCTTATTTGCCCATTCGGAGCATACGATCAGCATCAGCCCGGAAATCAAACGGAGCTTTCGCGGCAGAGGCTATGGTTTCCTTGGAGAACAGGAAGCTCTCCGCTATGCGAAGTCCTTGGGCTACACGATGGCGACAGCAAGCGTCCGAAAGGACAACCAGGCCAGTATCGCGCTTCATAAAAAGTTGGGCTTTGAAGAATGTGAGCAGCGTCTGAGCAGAAACGGAAAACCGATCTATGTATTTGAAAAGCGGCTTGACGCTTGATTCCTTCAACTGAATCGTTTTAAGCTGCAAGTTCCATACGCTGGTTGGCGGTCCTTTGCATTTTTTTGACAGAATCTCAATGCCGGGAGTTTATACAAGATGTCTTATCAGGAAAAGCGTTCCCATCAGCTTATTTGGGTCGGCGGAAAGAAGCTGACGGTTCCCTCTGCAAAGATTTCTTTTCCGCTAGGACGCTTGACCGTTCGGACTGATGTCTTCGGTCAGTTCAATTTCCTACAGAGATCTGAGCCCTATGAAATCAGGTTGAGCTCCGGTGAGCAATACCGAGGACGAGATGTTACGTTTATCAAAAATCCCCTTTTGGAAACATGCGTATTTCAACTGTTGACCCCAGTCGAGAGTAGTGAAACACGCTTGACCGATGATTCCGGCACCTGAATTGTCCAATGAGGTGATTCTATGATCTGCTTTCTGACAAGTTCTCCCTTTCTGGAGAACGAAAACCGTCTGAATCCCGCTAACGGCTTACCGGAGGAACTGCGAAAGAGCCTCAGGCCGAATTGTGCGGCGCTTTTCATATGTTCAGATCCCGATGGACACGAAAGGACGCTTTTCTTTGCGCAGGCGGTGAAAGAAGCCTTTGAGGCGGACGGATTTTCCTTCGGCTCTTTTGAGATTCTGGATGGTCTTAACAGAAAAAAGGCCGGAGCGCTGGTGCAAGGCGCGGATTTCATCATCCTGGCCGGAGGTCATGTGCCGACTCAAAATCGCTTCTTTCAGGAGATCGACTTGCGTGCGCTGCTTTGTGATTTTCATGGCGTAATCCTGGGGATCAGTGCAGGAACCATGAATGCGGCTGAAACTGTATATTCCCAGCCGGAGGAGGAAGGGGAGGCAGTCGATCCGGATTATCAGCGCTTTCTGCCGGGTCTGGGCCTCACGAAGACGCAGATCCTGCCGCACTATCAGAGCACCCGGCACGATGTGCTGGACGGTTTGCGGGTGTTTGAAGATATCGCCTATCCGGACAGCATGGGAAGATCCTTTTATGCACTGCCGGACGGGAGCTATCTGCATATTCACGACGGCAGGGAAGAGCTGCGGGGAGAGGCCTTCCTGATCCGGGATGGAACCTTGCGCCGCATCTGTAAAAAAGGGGAAGCTCTGGAGCTTGATTCTCTGAAAAACCTTGCTGATCCTGCAGCGAAATCCGGTCTGCTACCGGAAAAGCTCGTCACGCTGAGACTTCCTTATCCGGGACGGGAGAGGCGCGTGGTTCGCGTCTATGTTCCCGCCCGGAAAAGAGGGGAGAGGCTTCCGGTCATCTATATGAGTGACGGGCAGAATCTCTTTGACAAGGAGAGCTCCGGCTTCGGCTGCTGGTATGTGCGGGAAGCGGTGCGGGAGGAACGGAAACGAAGCGGCAAAGCCGCGATCATTGTGGGAATCCACAACGGGGATCCCGAACGGATGGAGGATCTGACGCCGGCCTGCATCGGGAAGCTGTTTCCAAAGGAGGCCCGGAAGAGCATTCATCCAAAGGGAGAGGCTTTTGCCGATTTCCTTTTGCAGACGGTCATGCCGGTGATCGCAAAGCGCTTTCCGGTAAAACAGGGGAGAGAGAATACCGCGTTCTGCGGAAGCTCCGCAGGCGGGATGATGGCCTTTTTCCTCGCTCTGCGCTATCCGGAGATATTTTCCTGTGCGGGTGTGTTGTCTCCGGCCTTCCTGCTATACAAACATACAGATCTGGAAACGTGGATCCGTTCGGTTTTGCAGGAGGAAAAGCCTTTCCTGTATCTCTATTCCGGCGCGGGTGACCCGCTGGAAGAATCCATCTGTCGGCGCTTTCGGAGGGTCTGCTCGTTTTTGAAAAAGGTTTGGCCGCAGGATCAGATGGTTCAAGTCGTTCTTCCGGAGAAGATCCACCATGAAGACGCCTGGGAAGCGGTATTTCAGGACTTCCTCCATTTGTATTTGAACGGGTAAACAGATTTCTAAAACAGCTTGAAAACGCTTGCCGTTGACATAAAAATAGAAAAACATCGTGGGACAAATTCGTAAGCAAGTTCGAATTTGTCCCACGTTTTTATGTGGAAAAAGCAGGCCGCCGTTGGCGTTGGCCCCTACAAAGGGGCGGGACAGGAAACGCTGTCCTCCTGAGATAGGTGCCAAATACACGACCGATCCCTGATTCTACACCATTGACACCGATTCCGCTGCGTTGACATAGGATGATGCGAGGATATCCTCATTTTATCTACAGGGGGATTTGGATTGAAGAATAAGTTTTCTGCCGAAGAGCGCTGGCGGCTGGGCAGTCTGCCGGATCCTGCGCCCTTGGCTGCTGCCTATATACCGATGCAGGAGAGCGCGAAGCCCCAGTATGACGCGGGGAAAGCGCTCTCACGAGGGACCCTTTTTCCGGGACTGGACCTGCCGTTTATGAACCTGGTGAATCCGGAGTTGGAGCGCACGCCCATGACGGAGCTGATGGCCATCGATTTCGTGGTGGATGAGCTGGAACTGTATCTGGATACCCATTGGGAGGACAGGGAGGCCTTCGAGCTGTATCAGACTATGCTTGCCATGCAAAAGGAAGCGAAGGAGCGGATGGTGCGCCTCTGCGGTCCCATCTGCCAGACCGACCAGCTGGGCATGGACGCATACCGATGGCTGAACGGGCCCTGGCCCTGGGAGCTTTGCGAGAGAGGGGAGGGCTAAAGCATGTTTATCTATGAAAAGAAGCTGCAGTATCCGGTGAAGATCGCAAGGCCCAACCCGAAGCTTGCAAAGGTCATCATCAGCCAGGTAGGAGGACCTGACTGCAAAAACCGATAATGTTCAGCAGTAAAAATAAACTTCCAGGCGCTGGGCGGGTTTGTTGTACACAATGTAGGAGACAATGGAGCGCAGGGCCTCGCCTTTGAGGGCTTCGGTGGCATCAGGAGACTGGAGCACGGCCAGGACATCCAGGACTTTCTTGCGAAAGGCTACCGGGTCCAGCTGGGCGGCCTGGGCTTCTTCCGCTGCGGCGGCTGCCTTTTTCTGCAGATCCGCGATGCCGGCCAGCAGGCGCTGCTTTTTCCGGGCATATTCCTCCAGGCTGTCAATGCCGGATTCATAGGCGTCCTGAACGCGGCGGAGCTTGACCTGCTCCACGGCGATCAGGTGGTCATAGTCCGGACCGGAGCGGGAGCGCTTCACGGTGTGCGGCGCAACGGGGAAGCTCATGGTCTCGGCGGCCTGCTGCAGGTAGGCGATGAGCAGCCGGTTGGCCTTGGCCACGGAGAGGGCATGGGAAGTGGGACATTTGCCGCGACTGTATTTATGGCACTGGAGGAAGGGGCGGGGGCCGCCGCCATAGACCAGGGTGCTGCCGCAGCTGCTGCAGCGGACAAGCCCTTTGAGCATGAAGTCCACGGGCTGCTCGTTGCGGGAGTAGGGGAGCCGGCCGCGCTTGCCGGCGTCCAGCTTCTGCTGCACCGCTTCCCAGGTGGCAAGGTCTATGATGGGCTCATGCTGGCCGTCCGCCAGATAGGCGGCGTCGTTGGGATCCCCGCCGCGCTCATAGCGGCCTTTGCCGTCGCTGCTCCAGCGGAGCTTGCCGATATAAACAGGATTTCTTAACAGGTATTCGAAGAAGCGGTTGTCAGGCTCGTTGCCGAATTTGGTGCGGACGCCTTCCGCGGCCAGGCGGCGGGTGATCTGCAGGACGCCGACGCCGGAGAGATAATCATGAAAGACGCGGCGGACCACCTCCGCCTCGGAAGGATCCGGGACGAAGCGTTTGCCCTCCACCTTGTAGCCGTAGGGTGCGCCGTAGGCCGCTTCGCCGCGGGAGATCTTCTCGGCCATGCCGCGCTTGACCTCGCCAGAGAGGCGGATGCTGTAGTATTCGTCCATCCACTCCATGATGCGTTCGATTAAGCTGCCGAAGGGGCCGTCTGCCAGAGGCTCGGAAATGGAGATGACCTCCACGCCGGAGCGGGCCAGCATGGATTTGTAGACGATGCTCTCCTCCTGATTGCGGGCAAAGCGGCTGAACTTCCAGACCAGGATCGCCTCGAAGGGGTGATCCTTTTCCTTTGCCAGGCCGATCATCCGGGTAAAGGCCGGGCGCTTCTTTGCACTGCGGCCGGAGATGCCGTCATCCGTGAACACAAATTCATCGGGCACCAGGAAGTCATGGCCGGCGGCATAATCCCGGATCAGCTTCAGCTGGGAGTCCAGGCTGTATTCATCCTGCTTCTCCGTGGACACACGGAGATAGGCAGCAGCGGTGCGCATAGGGGCACCTCCTTTCATGGGGGGAAATAAAAAAACCCTTGAAGTACTCAAGGGCTGATGGATCATTCAATCACAAAATTATTGAGTAACTGACGCAGAGCAAGAAAGCCCTCTTTGTTCATTACGATTTTGGCGACGTCCTCAGATACCGTTGAATCAAGAGAACCATCATCACCGATCACAGGAGATCTCTGCTTGAAAAAAATCATGATCTCGTTTTTGTTTTCGTTTACAGAAGCGGAAAAGCCATTCACATAACTCAACATAGATTGCACTTCCTTTCAGTTTTCCTTGAGATCTTGTTCTGTGGTATAAGTGTCAGTCAGGAAAGTAGTATACACGCTACCAGACCAGCCGGGGGCAGAGGATATATGCGTGACCTTTTCCCCGTCTCTGGAGTAGTGAAGCGGCGGAGTCGGCACGATGGGAGATTGCAGGGGAAGGTCCATAGCAAGGGAAATCTTCACAAGGGTGGAAAGTGTGAAGTTTACATCGCCAGTCTCCCAGCGGGAAACCAGGGCCTGAGAAACACCAAGCTTTTCAGCGAGCTGTTTCTGATTGAGACCAAGAGCCTGACGACGCATGGAAATCTCGGCCGCGATCTGAGCCTGCAGAACGGAAAGCTGCAGATCCTCGTCACTAAGACCGGAGCTTATTGTTTGCATGAGGTTTTTCGTTTTTTCGTTATTCATCGAGATAACGCTCCTTTGCAGTTTTCAAGAGTGAAAGGGCGAGAGGGATCTGATTGGTATAGTCTGTCTTTTTCTTTCCGGCCCGTTCGTAGAACGCGAGGAGAAGAACAGGCTGGCCGTTCGGGAAAAATGCATAGAGGATCCGGATGTTAAACTTCCTACTTGCAAGGTGCATACTGTAGATACCGCTTCCGATGTTCTCAAACTCCTCAAGATTTACTGCATGAACGCCCAAGACCGATAACTGCCTCAGACGCATAAAAAGAAGTTTGAAAAAATCACTTTCGTAACCTGAGCCGACAGCGATATCCTCCAGACTGTCCGATAACTCCTGGGTAAAGACGACTTCGCTGAGATATTTGTAAAGTTCGACGAGGAACTTATCTCTGTTCATAGTATGCCCCCAACTACAATTTATAACATCTAAGTTATAATGTCAACCACAATGACACGTAAAAACAGCAAAAATTTACTTCAAAGTAAAAATAGGACGTCAGGCCGCCGAGGAGCCCATGGCCGGGCCATTACGGGTTAGCGAGCGTCTTCCACGCTGGGAAGAGTATCATTTTTTTCGGAATAGCTCATCTTTGCCATGGCCATAGTCTGGCGGATGTACTCCTGGCCGGGAGGCGTCAGGCCGCGGTAGTCTTCGATCAGCTGGAGCTCATCAGGGGAGAACTCAGTGGTTTCTAAAGACTGCTGAGTAAAACCCTGAGCAAGCTCTTCTAATGAGACGTTAAGGGCATTCGCAATAGCTTTCGCAGTGCGGATATTTGGCTCTCGTTCAGAATTCTCATAACGGCTGATACTCTGCTTGCTGGTGCCGAGTTTGGCAGCGAGCTCATCCTGAGTAAGCCCAGAAGCAAGCCGGAGCCGTTTCAGTTTATCTCCGAAATTCATAATCATCACCTCGTAAACCATACGGTACCATAGAATCACCAAAAAAGCAACAAGAAAAAAGAACAAAAAACTTGTCACCGATCGGTTGACAAGTCGAAAACACTGTGATATTGTATAGTCACCGCAAGGATGACAAGGAGGTGATGAGATGGAAAACGCTCAGCTTCGTGGACGGATAAGAGAAAAGTATAAGACAGACGCCGCATTCGGGCTTGCTATCGGATGGACACCGCAGAAGGTTTTTAAGCTGGTAAACTGCGATTACATCCCCAAGATCGGTGAGGCGGTAAGTATCAGCCGCGCATTGGGGATTTCCCTGGATGAGCTGGCTTCTTTTTTTGCCCAATGAGTCACCGAAAGGTTTACTCATTGAACAAACGGGAAAGGCCGTATATCAGCAGAACGGGCAGCCCGATGTATAGGGCATCGCTGATTATCGTGTAGCCGATCATGACTAAGGTTTCAGCTGCTCGCTTGTTAATGAAGCTAATGAACATAGAGAGGAAATAACAGACAGCTGCAATTGCCACAAGGACCATTACTGATTTTCCGAGAATCCCGGCGAAGGCCGGTACACGGATGAATAGGAATAAGAGGGAAGATGCAGCGGCGACAGCGGAAATCAGAATCAGTATTGTTTTCTTTGACATAGCGAAATCCTCTTTCAGATGGGAGGTGAGAAGGGAATGAAGAATGGTTTTTTCTTCCTTGGTTATGTGGCCGGAGCTATCATGGGCGTTCTCATTGTCCGATTTTTATTTTGATGAGTTCGACAATGACAGCAGAGGCGATGCCCAATATCCAGCCTACAATCAGCTGAATCCATTTATCACAGTCAGCTTTCTTCTCCGCTTCTTTGCGCTGCTTGTCGGCACGCTCGGCCTGGTCGTGAAGTTCTTTGATCAGGCTCTCGCTCAGATCGTTGGCGGCTTTGAGCTGGCGATCGAGCATTTGGAAGTTCTGGCGGAGGAGGCGTTGGTGATCGGCTTTTTCAAGAGCTGTTTTCCCGGCAGGAGTCAAAATGACCGTTCCACTCATGGCGTCCTGAACAAGCAGCTTTTCTTTTTGAAGGAATGTGAAGGCCTCCAGGATGGATTTGTTTTCCAGGGGAACCCCGGCAATCGAAGAAAGCTCTGAGGGCGTCAAAAGGGTTTTCAGTTCTTTGCCGCCGTGAGAGAGCGACTCGAGAATTGAGAGTTCAGAAATAGACAGCATGTAATCAGCTCCTTTCTTTGACAGCTTACCACAGCGAGCGGGGAGGGGCAAGGAAATAGTTTAGGGAATCAAGACAAGCCGGGACGGAATAGGCTGAAAAGAGGTGATCAGATCGATGGCACGGAAAAAAGACCCCTCCGTCACCGCAGCGGGCTGCGGCGACACCTCCCCTTGCAGGGGAGGCCAGCGCAAGGACAACATCACAGTGGTGGGATTTTTGATCCTGGAGGACGGCAGGAAGGTGCCGATGGAGGATCTGACACAGGAGCAGCGGGAGGCCTGGAAGAGAAGCTGCTCCGAGCGGCTGAGCCAGCGGCTGAGCGACTACTTCACACAGCACCCGGAGGAATACGCGAGGTTCTGACAGGGGAGCGGGGGACACCTCATCCGGCCCTGCGGGCCACCTTCCCCTCAAGGGGAAGGCTATGGGGGACAACCCCTCACCGCTTCGCGGAGCTCCCCTTACACAGGGGAGCTTATAAGGAAGGAGACCAGATTATGAACAGGAATTACTTACCGAAGGACAAGCGGCTGCTGCCCTCCGAGGGCGAAGAGCAGGCCAGGCTTTTCAGCTGGTGCCGGATGCAGCTGTGGCAGCACCCGGAGCTGGGGCTGCTGTTTCATATCCCAAACGGCGGGAGCCGGAACAAGGCCGAGGCCGGACGCTTCAAGGCCGAGGGTGTGAAGGCCGGCGTGCCGGATCTGCTGCTGCCGGTGGCCAGGGGCGGGTACCACGGGCTCTTCATTGAACTCAAACGCCTGGACGGCGGCCGGGTCAGCCCGGAGCAGAAGGCGTGGATGGACAAGCTGAAGGAGCAGGGCTATCAGGCGGTGGTGTGCCGGGGATGGGAAGAAGCCAGCGAGGCGCTGCTGGGGTACCTGGCGGCGGGGGAGGAGAGCGGCCCTGATCCCGCTTCGCGGGGACCTCATCCGTCAGCTGCGCTGACACCTTCCCCGTGCGCGGGGAAGGCTGAGAGCGGGGGAGGCAAACGGGCCGTCGAGGACGCCGGCCCCTACAAGAGGACGGAGGAAACGGCATGAGCGATTGTCAGGGAAGGTGCCCCAGCTGCATGTATCAGGGCGAGATGCACACGGGAGACCGGGCGCGGCCAAGCTGCGCGTACATCCTGATCACCGGGCACAGCAGGCTGAAGGAGGCCTACCGGCGCCTGGGCGTGAAGGAGCTGACGAAGGAGGTGCGGAAAGCGCTGGAGCCGGCCAACTGCAGGTGCTACCGGAAGGGGACGCAGCAGCGGGACGAGAGCCAGAAGCGGGTGCCGCTGGTCTCTTCCGACCCGGTGCGGGCCAGGGCCACGGAGGCACGGGTCCGGGCCAACGCCGCAAAGAAAAAGGAAGAGGAGCGGGAGCGGATCCTGAAAAAGCAGAAGCGGAGCTATACCAAGCCGGACAGGCCGCCCACGGTGGACCCGGTGAAAGGCCGGGAGCTCTACGAGAAGGGCATGACGGACCGGGAGATCGCCAATGTCCTGGGCATCGGGCCGGGCAGCGTCTGGTACTGGCGAAAGATGAACGGGCTGCCGCCGGTGGCAAAGAATGCGGAGCCGCCGGACTTCAATGCTCTCTGGAAGCAGGGGCTGACAGACCAGGAGATCGCCGAGCGGAGCGGGAAGTCCCGCCGGACGGTGCAGACCTGGCGATACAAGAACCACCTGAAAGCGAACCCAAAGAGCTATGAACCGAACCGGATGCTGGAGGAGCGGCGCAGGAAGATGCGGGAGCTGTACGACCGGGGATTGAACGACCGGGAGATCGCGGCCGCGACAGGGATCAGCGAGAAGACGGCGGCGAAGTTCCGGATGGACAGCGGCCTGCCGCCCCATCCGCGGGAGCGAAAGCACTGCTTCGACACGAAGCAGGCGCGGGAGCTCTGGGAGCAGGGGATGACAGATCCGGAGATCGCACAGGCGCTGGGCGTGAGAAAGGCCACGATCTGGCACTGGCGAAGCAGAGCGGGACTTACGTGCGCGGACTATCGGAAAAGGCCGAAGGGAACGGACTGGGAAGAGACCGGACGCAGGATGCTGGAAAACGGCGCCACGGACCGGGAGATCGCCGAAGCGGTGGGCCGGTCCGTGGCAACGGTTTGCAGCTGGAGGAAGCGCCGGGGGCTGGATTATCCGGGGAGGATGAAGAAGCGTGGGATGTAAACCCCTATCGCCGCTGCGCGGCACTTCCCCCGGAGGGGGAAGCGAGATCTGCGACGGGTGCCGCTTCCTGCAGATCGAGCGGCCGGTGAACCGATACGACGTATGGCACGCTTGCTGCACAGATCCGGACAAGCCCCTGCCTGGGGCCAGGCGCGTGGTGGACACGGCGCCGGCCGGGTCAGAGCGAGGTCCGGCGAGGATCCGGAGGCCGAGGTGGTGCAGGAGGCAATTCAGCGGCCCCTCTCAGTCGCTGCGCGACAGCTCTCCCCGACGCGGGGAGAGCCAAGTGGTGAGGGGGGAAGGCAGAAAAAATGAGCTGCCGGCAGGGGTGCACCTGCGGCAGCTCGAAGGAAGTCAAGGATAAGACAAGAGAAGGCCCTATCCGCGCTCCATTATAGCGCGGAGCGGGTGCGAGCGCAAGGAGGAGCTTTATGAGCCAGACAATCATCATTTTATTTTTCGTTTGCCTGCTGGGCCTGGGCGGAGCCATGCGGCTGCGGCATGACCAGGCAATCAAGGAAACGGCAAGACAGAGAGCGGAGGAGACCGTGAAGGCCTACCCATGGGACTGGACACGAGAGGACGAGCGGAAGGTACACGTGGCGATGGAGCTGATATGCGACAAGTGCCATGAGCCTTACCGCTGCAGCGGCCAGGATGAGCTGGACGAGGCGTGCGAGCTGTGCCCGGTGGCGGACGTGCTCTATCGGCTGGCAGCAGAGGGGAGGACAACCCCTCCGGCGCTTCGCGCCACCTTCCCCGTGCGCGGGGAAGGCAAGGAGGAGCGGAAGATCGTGCGGCTGGAGGACTTCCTATGAGAAAAGGGAAAGAGAAGCCGAAACGGCTCAGGAGCGAGCCTGCGGAGGAGATCCTGAAGGTCATGCCGGAAGAGCATCCCGACGGGCTGACAGATCATCTCTGGGACGTGGCCAGCGACGAACTGGGCGGATGGATCATCGGATTCAAGCGGGAGAGCATCACCGTTGCGCCTCCCATCAAGAAAACCATGGACTGGAACGACTGGGAGGAGCATGAGCGGAACACGCACAAACGCTGGGCGGCCAGCTGCATCTGCAGCTGCTGCGGAAGTGATTTCATTGCTGGATGGCCCAAACGGGCACACAAAAGCAAGGGCATTGTTTGCAAAATCGTTGATGACGCATATGCGGATTGCCGGTATACGGAGGACGTCGGCTGGATCTCAGAGGGCGAAGAAAACGCGGAGTTTCTCATGGAAGGGGAAACGGTGTGCTGCCCATTTTGCGGCGTGGCGGCCGAACTGGTGCCGATGGGTGCTTTCCGTAATGGACGCACATACGCGATCCAGGCGGGCGCCGTTGAAGTGCATGGCGGCTATGCCATGCTGGTGTACTACCTGGCGACGAGACACCTGGTCCCAAGCTGCGATTGGATTGAAGAGATTCGGCCGCGTGAGGCGCTGGTGATCGACAAGGCCGGGCGGCTGCGGCGTTTCAGCCACACAAAGTACGGGGATTGCGGTGAATCTGACCTGGGGTGCTGGAAGGAGCAGAGCATCATGAATCCGGAGGAGCGGCCCTTTTACACCTGGGGCACCGGTATGGGCCGCAAACGGTTTGGCGCCGTCTGGTTTGACAGGATCCCGGATCTGGAAGGCACAACCGGGGAAAAGACCGGTCTGGACGACTACCTGGGGCTATACAACTTTGAAGACCCAGGCGTCTATTGGATGATCTGGCGGAAGCGCCCGTATATCGAGAACCTGGCGAGGGCCGGGTGGAGAAGCTTTATATGCAGCTGCATCAGTAAGGCGACAGAGGCCGCGATGGGCTATGGTCACCCGTGCTGGATGGAAGATCTGCCGTATGTGGATCTTAGCAAGGCTAAACCAAGCGAGCAGCTACGCATGAGCCGGGAGGAGGTGCGGGAGGCAGCAGCATGGACCTGGAATCGGGATCAGCTCGCCCTCTGGATGGAGACCAGGGAGAAATACCCGCAGATCCGACCGAAGGAACTGAACGAAGAGATGCGGAAATTCACCACAAGAGGGCTCCACCACATTCTGGCCATGGAGGACGACGGCTGGCCTGATTTTGAGTTGAATAAGGTGCTTCGCTATCTGAACCGGCAGAAGGATCTCCGAGCGGGCGACGCCTGCCAGACCTTTGTGGATTACCGCACGATGCTGGAGAGCGCGGCACTGGGTGAGCAGCCATCAGAGGAGCAGCTGTGGCCGCCCCATTTACGGGACGCACACGACCGGCTGAGTACGCAGTTGTCGGTATCGAAGTCCCAAAAGTATATCGAAGAGTTCCGGAAGCTCAAGCAAAAATATGGACCGTTGGAGTGGACGGACGGTGAACTCTGCATCGTAGTGCCTGAGAGCAACGCCGATCTGGTGACGGAAGGGAAGGTGCTGCATCACTGCGTGGGAGGTTACGGGGAAAAGCACGTGGAGGGCAGAAGCATCTTCTTTGTGAGGCATTACAGGAGGCCGGAGCGGAGCTATTACACGCTGAACGAGGACCTGATGGGGGTGGAGCCTTTCCGGATCCAACTGCACGGTTATCGGAACGAGTACAACGAAAAAGGCGGCGGCATGCACAGCATCCCGAAGAAGGTCCTGGATTTCGTGAGCCGGTGGGAAGAGGAGATCTTAAAACCCTGGTTCTATCAGCAACCAGAGGTACAGGCCAGGACTGAACGGAAAAAACGGAAGGAGAAAAAGGCAGCATGAACGAAGCATTACTGAAAAATGCGGGAGGGGCAAGCCCCTCCCCTACGGGAGCAGCGCAGCGGACGCCGGAGCTGATCGGGGCGGAGATCCGGATGTACGTGGACGCGGGGCGGCGGGTGACGCTGCTCTGCGGCATCGAGATCGGGAGGCGGCTCTGCGAGGCGAAGGAGCTGCTGGCCCACGGGGAGTGGCTGCCCTGGCTTTCCCGGGAGACGGAGTTCTCCGACCGGACGGCACAGAATTACATGCGGGCGTTCCGGGAATACGGGGCGGATCAGATGTGGCTGCTGGGGCCGGAAACAAATACGAAAACATTTGCGGATTTGCCGATTTCCAAGGCTTTGGCCCTGCTTTCCGTGCCGGAAAGTGAACGGGAAGCCTTTGCCGCGGAGGTGGGCGCGGAGAGTCTGAGCACCCGGGAGCTGGAGCAGGCGATCCGGGAGCGGGACGAGGCCATGAAGCGGGCGAAGGCTGCCGAGGAGGCGCTGGCTCAGGCGGACGAAGGAAACGCGCTGGCCCTGGCCGACATGCAGGAGAGGCTGGACGCGGCGCGGGAAGAGGCCCAGAAGGGCCGGGACGCCGCCAAGGCCCACGAGAGAGATCAGCAGCAGCTGGAGGAGATGGACGGGAAGCTGCGTGCTGCCCGGGAAACCATCCGAGAGCTGGAGAGCAGGCCGGTGGAGGTGGCCGTGGAGAAGGACGAGGCGGCCATTGAAGAGGCGGCCAGGACGGCCAGAGCCAAGGCCCAGGCAGAGGCGGCCGAGCGGGAGACCGCGCTGCAGAAGCAGCTGGACGCCGCGTTGAAGAAGGCCGAGAAAGCCGAGAAGGCCGCTGAGAAGGCCAGGAAGGACGCGGAGAACGCAGGGGAGCAGGGCAAAGCGGAGCTGGCCAAAGCTGCCCAGGAAGCGGCCAGGGCCAGACAGGAGGCCGAGGAGCTGCGGAAGGAGCTGAAGCTGGCCGACCCGGAGACGGCGAAGTTCGGCGTGGTGTTCGGCGACGTCCAGGCGGGGATCAACCGGCTCTCCGGCATGATCGCCGGCATGAAGCACACGGGCCCGGAGAAGGCCGCGAAGCTGAGCAAGGCGGCCTGCGCCCTGCTGGGTGCGGCGCTGCAGGAGCTGGGAGGCGAAGGATGAAGACGGTGCTGATCGCGATCGGATCGCTGCTTTTGGTGTTCTTGCTCTGCGCCTGCAAAATGGCGGACAGAGAGGACAGGCGAAACGGTTGGAAATGATCGAAAAGCGAAGGATGTGCCTTGTTTGCGGGAACGCGCTGCAGCAGGCGGGGATCCCCTGCGAGCTGGTGGGGGAAGGCGTCCAAGGCGTGTGCCCGCACTGCAAGAAGAAGCGGCTCTGCTTTAACTGGAAAGTGGAGCGGAGGGAGAAGAAGGATCCGCCTGCGGCGGGGACCTCATCCGGCGCCGATGGCGCCACCTTCCCCGTGCGCGGGGAAGGCAAAGAGCGCGGGGAAGGCTATAAGGAAGGAGATTGAAATGGAAATCAAGGTCATCAAAGTGTACCTCACGGGAGGGAAGCGGATCCACGAGCTGTATGAGGAAAACCAGAAGGCGCTGCAGAAGCAGGAGGAGCTGCGGCGGGCCGTGCGGGCCCAGGACCGCCAGATGAAGGGCTATGGCAGAGACTTCGAGCAGATGCTGCGGGAGAAGGAACAGCTGCGGCAGGAGATCGAGGTGCTGAAGAGGACCTGCGACGTGCAGCACGCAGAGCGGGACGAGTGGGAGCGCCGGTACCGCGAGAGCGAGAAGGCCAGGAAGAGCCTGGGCGAGAAGCTGGAGCACGCCGTGGGCGCCCTGGAGCTGCTGAAGGAGCGGGAGGGGAACAGCGGCCCCTCTCAGTCGCTGCGCGACAGCTCTCCCCGACGCGGGGAGAGCCAAGCGGAATGCGGGGAAGGCAAGCGGGCGGCTGATAGCCGCCCCTACGAGAGCAATTACGGGCCGCTGGGGCCGATGGAAGGAGGCCTGAGGATATGACCTGCAGGGAGCTTTTTGTGCGGGACCATCCGGACCAGGACCTGGAGCGGGCGATCCTACAGACCTGCCCGCATGACTTCGGGATCCGGGCCAAGGACGGAGACCTGTGCCTGGCGGACGGGGTGTTCCGGGTTCAGGATTGCCGCAAGTGCTGGGAGCAGGAGGCGGAGGAATGAACTGTAAAGGTTGCATGACAATCTGCACAACGAGTAAGAAGCCGAACGATCCGACCAAATGTGCAGGGTTTATCCATAGAACTAACGAGAATCTACTCCGAACGAAAAGGGACGAGGAGCTGGCAAAATGGTTTTGCGATATGGCGGTATGTCAGCTTTGCCCTATTGCCGACTGCACCGGAACACGCGATTGTGAAACAAGATGGCTCAACTGGCTCAGACAGGAGGCGGAGGAATGACCTGCCCGAAGTGCGGATCGGAACAGACCGGCTGCATTGACAGCCGCGCAGGAACGCGGAAGCGGTACAGGCGCTACTTCTGCCAGAACTGCGGCAGCCGATTTACCACCTATGAACTTTACGCCGAGGAGCTGAAGCTCGGCGCGGAGGTTATGCAGCGGATGCTGGACGGATGCAGAGGCATGAAGAAAAAGTAAAACCGAAAGGAGATCCCCCACCCGCCTGACGGCGGGAGCCCCCTTTAGGCAAGGGGGCCAGAGAGGAAAGAACGATTATGATTTTCAAGAACCTGACGGCCTTGTGTCGGCAGCAGAAGCGGATCTACCTCTTCGGAGACGAGGAGGAGACCCAGTGGATCAGCGACGGGGCGGCCATCTATCCGCTGCACGGGATGCCGGGCATGACGGACAAGGTGCTGCCGCAGATCTTCGATATCCCGGAAAAGGATCTGGGGAAGTATCACATCAAGCAGGAGGACGGGATGCCGGGCGGCTTTGACTACGAGGACGCGGCGCTGAACGAGACCCAGCTGCGCCCGGAGCCCTGGATCCTGAAACGCTATGAAACGATCCTGTGCCCGGTGAGGACAAGCCGCGGCCTGATGTTCTATAACCCGGATTACCTGAAGCCGCTGCGGGACGTGCAGGACAGGCTGGAGATCTACGAGCGGGAGCATGCAAACGGCACGATCTACTTTGCCGTGAAGAGCGGCTTCCTGCTGCAGGCCATCATCCTGCCGATGCGGGCGGAGAACGGGAAGATGCTGGACGAGCTGCTGACGCTCTGCTCCGCGCTGCAGGAGACGGTGGAGCGGGAGGCTGCAAAGGAAGCAGAGGGAGGGGCGTGAGGCCCCTCCCGAGCGGAAAGAAGTGCTTTGAGATCTGGGGCCGGACCCCTTCCGCCCAGTGTGCGCACTGGGCACCTCCCCCAAGGGGGAGGCAAGGACGCGAGGAAGGCTTTCGGCGCCGGATCTGAGAGCACCTTGATAGAGAAAGAGCGGGGCCCCTATCGGCCTTCGGCCATAAACCCCTTCCGCCCAGTGTGCGCACTGGGCACCTCCCCCAAGGGGGGAGGCAAGTCAAGAGGGGGAAGCAAGAGAGGGCGGCGGCCTACAATAATAAGAACGCGCGGGCGCGCGTTCTTATCGGGACTTTTTACCGGCTAACATTAGGACCGAGGAGAAGAGGATGAAGAAAAAGATGGAGTACATGATCATATCGGGACACGGCAGGATCATCGAGAAGAGGCGCTCCTGGATGCCGGTCCGGCAGGCGGGAGAGCCGAAGCCGACAAGAGGAGTGCGCAAGGCAGGAGCATCCTCCGAGAAGAAGATCAAGGCCAACGAGACGGAGAGCGCCCGGGAGCTTGCTCGCGCTGTGAACTGCACCGTGAATGCCGGAGATCTCTGGATCGCGCTGAAATACGACAACGAGCATCTGCCGGCAAGCTATGAGGAAGCGGCAGACGATATGAGCCGCTTCCTTCGGCAGTACCGGCGGGAATATCGGAAACGCTTCGGGGAGCTGCCCTGGATCTTCTGGGTGACGGCCAACTGGAAGCCGGAGAAGGACGGGGAAGGAAGGCCTGCCCGCCTCCATCAGCACATGCTCGCCCCGGCCAATGCGCTGGAGCTGATCCGCGAGCTGTGGAAAGGCGGCGGGATCAACATAGAGCTGTTGGACAACCGGATCGATCACAGCGACGTGGCCTTTTACATGGTCAGGAATGTGCACGGAAGACCGGGGAAAAAGAAATGGCACGCAAGCCGGAACGTGGAGAGACCGACGTATACCGAGCCGGTGGAGGTGCAGGACGTGGAGGACGTGCAGCCGGAGAAGGGCGCCATCATCAAGGAGCATCAGGTGACGGCGGACGAAGACGGCAGGATCGTGGGAAGCTATCTGCGCTGCGTGGTGACCGTGCCGGTGAAGATCCGGGGCGGGCAGATCGTCATACCCGGAAGAAGAAGGAGAAAGGAATGAGCGGAGAGAAGAGCGGGCCGCCGAGGGCGTCGGCCCCTACGGAGAAAACGCCGGTGCGGTATATGCACTGGTTTTGCCAGGACTGTCAGCGGAAGCTGGGCGGCCTGGGGTATCTGATGGCGCCGGTGGGACGGGCGGAAGCCTGGCACAGCTGCGGGCTGTGCGGGAAACTGGCCCTGATCGTGCCGACGGATCTTTACAAACCGAGGCCAAGGTATCAGAAGCGGACGGGAGCAGGAGAGCGGGAACGGGCAGGGAAGGGATAGGAGATCCGCTTCGCGGGGACCTCATCCACCGCAAGCGGTCCCAGCGAAGCTTTGAACGTCGCAAGCTTCCCGCGCGTCGGGATCCCCGTGCGCGGGGAAGGCAAATTAGGGCAAGCAGGAGGGACGCATGAAGAACTTTCGAGACAAGCAGATGAAATGCCCGTTTTACGTGGGGGAGGATGCGTCCAGGCACATCATCCGCTGCGAGGGGCTGGGAGACAGCTTGTACATGGAGTGGGGCTTCGGGAACCGGGAAAAGGAACGAAGGACCCAGATGCGGGCCTTCTGCGCCTCCACGGAAAACTGCAGCAAATGCGAGATGTACCGGATCATCCGGGAGAGCAAATACGAGTAAGAGGCGAGGATGGGGTCCGCTTCGCGGGGACCTCATCCGGCGCTGTCGCGCCACCTTCCCCGTGCGCGGGGAAGGCTTTGGGGGCGGGGGGTAACACCTCCGCCTTTTTTGTTGCTATGCTGGGGGCAGAAAGGACGGAGAGGGTGAAAAAAGAATGGCGACAAACTGGACGCGGATCGAGCTGGAGTACGTCGCGGGGGAGAAGACCCTGCGGGAGCTGGCCAAAGCGAAGCGCGTCAGTTATTCCACTCTCTCCAAAAGGGCCTCCGAAGGAGGCTGGGCGAGGAAACGGCAGAAACATCGGGCCGAAGTGGAAAGCGAAGCACTTGCGCGCGCCCGGGAGCGGGGCCTGAAACGGATGGACGAGCTGCTGCAGGCTTCGGAAAAACTGATGGACGCAGCCGTGGAGGCCATCCAGGACAATGAGCAATTCAAGCGCTGGGTCATGACTGAGGGCTGCGGCGAAGGCACCAGCGAGACTGTGGAAAAGGTTTTCGACAAGAGAGACACCAGGGCAATGAAGGACATGGTGTTTGTACTGAAGGAACTGACCGGGATCCTGCGTGACGCCTACGGCATCAAAACGCCTGCCCAGGAGCTGGGCGAGAAGCTGGCGAAGGAGCGGATCGGCCAGGTCAAAGCGCAGACCGCGAAGCTCAAACGGGAGACAGACGTGGAGAAGAAGGAGTCGGGCGGCACATTGGTGCTGCCGGTGATCGACGAAGTGGAGCGGGACGATATCCCCCACCCGGCTGACGCCGGGAGCCCCCTTTAGGCAAGGGGGCCAAAGCGGAGCGGGAGACGAAAAAATGAAGATTGACGGAGCGCCGTGCAGGACGGTGTGGGCGCCGCAGGAGCGGCAGATCGCCTTCATGCGCAGGGGCGAGGACGAGGTCCTGTACGGCGGTGCAGCCGGCGGCGGCAAGAGCGACGCGCTGGTGATCGAGGCAACGCGGCAGGTGAACATCCCCTACTACAAGGGCCTGATCCTGCGAAAAACCTTCCCGCAGCTGACAGAGCTCATCGAAAAGAGCCTGCGGTATTACCCGAAGGCTTTCCCGCGGGCGAGATACAACGAACAGAAGCACACCTGGACCTTCCCGAGCGGGGCCAAGATCGTGTTTGGCAGCCTGCAGCACGAGAAGGACAAGTTCAACTATCAGGGCAAAGCATACGACTTCATCGCCTTTGACGAGCTGACGCATTTCACATTCGACGAGTATATCTACCTGAAGAGCCGGAACCGTCCCAACGGACCGGGCACCAGAGTGTACATGCGCAACACCGCGAACCCGGGCGGCGTGGGCCATGCCTGGGTGAAGGAGCGCTTCATCACGGCGGGAGAGCCCATGAAGACCATCTGGGAGGACGTGGTGGTCCAGCACCCGGACGGGCACAGCGAGATGCAGCGGATGAGCAGGGCCTTTGTGCCCAGCACCGTCTTCGACAACAAGATCCTGCTGGAGAACGATCCGAAGTATCTGGCGCGGCTGGCGAGCCTGCCGGAGAAGGAGCGCAACGCCCTGCTGTACGGAGACTGGGACAGCTATGAGGGCCAGTTCTTTGAGGACTTCCGCATTGAGCCGGACATGAAGGCGGCCAACGCCGCCGGCGTGAACCTTTCCAGAGACGAGCTGCGAAAGCAGCGGCGCTGGGTGCATGTGATCGAGCCCTTTGACATCCCGAAGCAGTGGAAGATCTACCGCAGCTTCGACTGGGGCTACAACAAGCCTTTCTCCGTGGGCTGGTGGGCCGTGGACTTTGACGGGACAGTGTACCGGATCCTGGAGATGTACGGCTGCACGGACACGCCGAACACCGGCGTGAAGTGGATCCCGCAGCGCGTGTTCGAGGAGATCGCCAAAGCGGAGCGGGAGCACCCCTGGCTGAAGGGAAGGCGGATCGGCGGGATCGCGGACCCGGCCATCTGGAACGCGGAGACCGGCGTCTCCATCGCGGAGACCGCGGGGAAGTACGGCGTGTACTTCGAGAAGGGAGACCACGAGCGGATTCCGGGATGGCTGCAGCTGCATTACCGCCTGGCCTTTGATGAGAACGGATTTGCGCAGATGTATGTGTTCAACACCTGCAATGCCTTCATCCGGACGGTGCCGACGCTGCAGTACGACGCCAACAGGCCGGAGGATCTGGACACGGACGGCGAGGACCACGTGGCGGACGAGACGCGGTATTTCCTGATGAGCCGGCCGATCAAGCCCAGGCAGAACGTGAAGCGAAGCACATTCAATCAGGGACCGCTGCACCTGTTCCTGGACATTCAGCAGGAGGACTTGGGGACGCTGACCGCGCGGCCGAAAATGGAGGTTGTAGAAACATGATCGTGAAAAACACGGAAGAAAGACGGCGGAGAGGGGCGAATCCCCCTATCGGCCTTCGGCCACTTCCCCCCGAGGGGGAAGCAAGAGAGCCGGGAACGGAGTTCGTATCCCCCCGCCCCAGTGTGAGCACTGGGTCACCCCCCTTTAGGCAAGGGGGGCTTGCCGGAGAAGGCCAGAGGAGCGGGGAAGGCATAACCGAGGGGGACGTGGCGGTTGCCAGGAGCCTGGAGGGAAGCGCCGTGCCGGACAGGGGACAGATCGAGCCCTTCCAGCGGCTGCCGATCTCCAAGCCGGAGATCGCGGAAGCATACCAGACCCTGCTGAACTACCGGGCGAACAAGGCCAATCTGGAGCAGCGCCTGGTGGAAAACCAGCAGTGGTACAAGCTTCGCCAGTGGGAGTGCCTGCGGAAGGAGAAGCAGAACCAGGTGGAGCCCAGCTCGGCCTGGCTGCTGAACGCCATTGCCAACAAGCATGCGGACGCCATGGACAATTTTCCCAGCGCCAATGTGCTGCCGAGGGAACAGGGAGACGAGGAAGAGGCAAAGCGGCTGTCCTCCGTGCTGCCGGTGGTGCTGGATCACTGCGACTTTGAGGACGTATACAGCATGATCCAGGACGACAAGCTGCAGAGCGGGACAGGCGCCTACGGCGTGTTCTGGAATTCAAGAAAGCTGAACGGCCTGGGCGACATTGAGATCGCGGCGGTGGACATCATCAACCTGTTCTGGGAGAGCGGGATCACGGACATCCAGGAGAGCCGGAACCTGTTCTATGTGACGCTGCAGGATAACGACCTGCTGGAGGAGCAGTACCCGGAGCTGAAGGACAAGCTGAGCAATCCGACCATGGATCTCAACCTGTACCTGTACGACGACACAATTGACACCAACGACAAGAGCGCCGTGGTGGACTGGTACTACAAAAAGCAGCAGCCGGAGAGCGGGAAGACGGTCCTGCACTTCTGCAAATTCGTGGCCGGGCAGCCGGAGCCGCTGTTTGCCACGGAGAACGAGCCGGAATACGCGGAGCGGGGCTGGTACGACCACGGGCTTTATCCCTTCGTGCTGGATCCGCTGATGCGCTGCAAGGGAACGCCCACGGGCTTCGGCTATATCGACATCGGCAAGAGCGCCCAGGAGTACATCGACCGGGGAGACCAGGCGATCCTGCAGAATATGCTTTTCAACGCGAGGCCAAGACACTTCATCCGAAGCGACGGCGCGGTGAATGAGGCGGAGTTTGCGGACGCCACAAAGGACTTCATCCACGTGGACGGCAACCTGGGCCAGGACAGCATCATGCCGGTGCATCCGAGCCCGCTGAACGCCATCTATGTGAACATCCTGGACAGCAAGATCCAGCAGCTGAAGGAGACCACGGGCAACCGGGACGTGTCCAACGGCGGCACCACGGCGGGAGCCACGGCGGCCAGCGCCATCGCGGCCATGCAGGAGGCGGGCTCCAAGCTGAGCCGCGATTCCAACGCCGGCAGCTATCGGGCCTTCCGGAAACTGATCCTGATGTGCATTGAGCTGATCCGGCAGTTCTACGACGTGCCGCGCTGGTTTAGGATCCTGGGAGAGGGCGGAGACCAGAGCTACGTGCGCTTCTCCAACGCCGAGCTGCTGCCGCAGCCGCAGGGACCGGCGGACCCGACGACCGGAGAGCCGAAGGGAGGCTACCGCCTGCCGCTGTTTGACCTGGAGGTGACGGCAGAAAAGGCAAGCCCCTACACCAAGATGGCCCAGAACGAGCTGGCCCTGCAGCTCTACGGCGCGGGCTTCTTTGCGCCGAACAACGCGGACAGCGCGCTGGCCTGCCTGGAGATGATGGACTTCAAGGGACGGGACAAGGTGATCGGCCAGGTGCGAAACTTCCAGACGCTGACGGACATGCTGCAGCAGACCCAGGCGCTGGCGCTGCAATTTGCCCAGCAGCTGGACGCAGAGCACGGGACCGTGCTTGCCCAGCAACTGCAGGCGCAGATCATGGGCGCAGGATCCGATGCCATGGCGCCGGGAGCGGGAAGCGTGGCGCCGGTGGATCTGGCAAGCGGCGGAGAAAGCAGCGTGACCAGGAAGGCCCGGGAGCGGGTGGCCGAAAGCACAGCGCCGCGGTGATGGGAGGGCGGCCCCTCTCAGTCGCTGCGCGACAGCTCTACCCGACGCGGGGCGAGCCAAGTGAACCGGGGAAGGCATAAGAGGAGAGTGATTGAATGACCACAGTCAGATTTGAGAAGGACCTGGAGAACGGCGTTCTCAGCATGGAGGTGCGCGGGCACACCGGCTTTGCGGAAGCGGGGAAGGACCCGGTATGCGCCGGAGCCAGCACCCTGGCCATGACCGTGGCGCAGTGCGTGAAGACCATGGAGGAGAACGAGAGGCTGCAGAAGCAGGCGCACATCGTGATCCGGAGCGGGCGGGTGCTGGTGACGGCAAAGCCCAAAACGGAATACCTGCAGGAGACCCGTCACCTGTTCTGGATGGCCGAGACGGGGATGCGGCTGCTGGCAGAGGCATACCCGGAAAACATTGTAATTCGGAGCGCGGGGTGACACCAGGATCCGCTTCGCGGGGACCTCATCCACCGCAAGCGGTCCCCCTTCCCCGTGCGCGGGGAAGGCTGTCTGCGCTTTGAATATATGGGATCGCCCACCTGACGGGCAGGAGGAAAAACCATGCGCAAATTATCACTGAGCTCTCTGGACTTCATCCAGCTCTTCGGAGAAGGCGCCGGCGGCGCCGCGGGTGCAGAGGGAGCGGGCGGGGAAGGCCCCGCAGGGCAGAACGACGCGGCCATCGCCCAGCCGCAGAACGGCAGGCGGAATCCTTTGGCGGACGTGCAGTACGGCAAGCCCGAGGAGGAAGCGGAGGCTCCGGTCGCCGCGGAGCAGAAGGAGCCCGTGGATCGGGCAGCGGAATTCGAGAAGATGATCAAGGGAGAGTACAAGGACCTGTACGCCCAGCGGATCCAGGACACGATCAGCAAAAGGCTGAAGGGTACCGAGGAGACCGTGAAGAAGTACAAGGCGCTGGAGCAATCCCTGGACCTTCTGGGAAACCGCTACGGCATCGACCCCTCCAACGCGGAGGCGCTGGCAGCGGCCATCGAAGAGGACGAGAGCTTCTTTGAGGAAGAGGCGCTGCAGAGCGGGAAATCCGTGCGGGAGCTGCAGGAAAAGCGGAGGATGAAGCGGGAGAACGCGCGGCTGACAGCACAGCTCGACGAGATGACCAGACGGGAGCAGGCCGATCGGCAGTACGGCTCCTGGCTGCAGGAAGGCGAGCAGCTGAAGCAGATCTATCCCAGCTTCGACCTGGCAGCCGAGGTGAAGAACGACCAGTTCCTTGCCATGCTGAGCAGCGGCGTCTCTGTGAAGACCGCCTTTGAGGTGGCACACAAGGACGAGCTGATCAGCGGCGCCATGCAGTACGCCTCCAGACAGGCGGAGGAGAAGGTGGCCAACAGCATCCTGGCCGGGCAGAGACGTCCGGCGGAGGGTGCCATGGCAAGCAGGGCCACAAGCCTGCGAAAGACAGACGTGACGCAGCTCACCCGGGCAGACCGGGACGAGATCGAGCGCCGCGTGGCACGAGGAGAAAAGATCCGATTCTGAGCGGTGATTCTCCTCGAAGGAAAAGGGGAATATCCCCCACCCGGCTGACGCCGGGAGCCCCCTTTAGACAAGGGGGCCAAATCTGAAAGGAGAACAAAAACATGAAAAAGCTTACCTACAGCATCCTGAATTTCATCCAGCTGTTCGCCGTGCAGACCACGCTGCTGAACAGCACCGGCAACGACCTGTCGCCGGAGATGAAGACCTATTACGACCTGCGCCTGCTGGACTATGCCCAGGCGAACCTGGTGCATGATCAGTTCGGTCAGAAGCGCCCCATCCCCAAAAACGGCGGCAAGACCATCGAGTTCCGCAGCTTCACCCCGCTGGCCAAGGCCACCACGCCTCTCACCGAAGGCGTGACCCCCAACGGCAACCAGCTGGACGTGAAGGCCATCACCGCCACCGTGGCGCAGTACGGCGACTTCATCGTACAGTCCGACGTGCTGGAACTGACCGCCCTGGACAACACCATCCTGGAGGCCACCAAGCTTCTGGGCCGTCAGGCGGGCATGACCCTGGACACCATCGTGCGAAACGTGCTGGTGGCCGGTACCAACGTGATGTACGCGCCGAAGATCAACGCCTCCACCGGCGCTGAGACCGCCGTGACCTCCCGTGCGGGCCTGGACACCACCTGTGTGCTGACCGTGGACCTGGTGGAGCAGGTGGTGGCGGAGCTGCGCGCCCAGAACGCGCCCACCATCAACGGCGACTATATCGCCATCATCCATCCGTACACCGCCTATGACCTGATGCGGGATCCCGACTGGCGCGATCCCCACAAGTACGCCGACACCACCAACCTCTACGAGGGCGAGATCGGCAAGATCGGCGGCGTCCGTTTCGTTCAGAGCACCGAGGCCAAGATCTGGCGCGACAGCACCTGCCCCGCCCAGACCGGAGCAAGCCCCGCCTATTACGCGGTGTTTGCGTCCCTGTTCTTTGGCGACGGCGCCTACGGCACCACCGAGGTGGAGGGCGGCGGCCTGCAGACCATCGTGAAGCAGAAGGGCTCCGCCGGCACCGCGGATCCTCTGGACCAGCGCTCCAGCGTGGGCTGGAAGGCCCTGAAGACCGCGGAGATCCTGCTGCCCAGCTACCTGATCCGCGTGGAGCACATGTGCCGCCGGTACAGCGCAAACGCCACCGCCAACTAAAATCAACCAAGGGGGAGGGCTTCGGCTCTCCCCTGCGGAAATGAGAAACAGGAAGGAGAAAGAACATGGCTGAAACGAAGACTAAGGACCAGGCCGCCGAGGCGGTCAAGGAGCAGGAGACCGAAGAGGTCAAGGAGCAGACGCCTAAGGCGAGCGAGCAGGAGGAGCTGATCAGCATCCGGCTGCCGATCACCAAGGACATGCAGGACGACGTGTTTGTGCGCGTCAATGAACGCACCTGGCTGATCAAGCGGGGCGAGACCGTGAAGGTGCCCGCCTGCGTGGTGGAAGTGCTGGAGCACAGCGAACAGGCCACCATGGACGGCATCCGCTACCAGGCGAGCAAAGAAAGAACGGATCTTTGATCCGCGGAGGATGCGAAAACAGGGAGCGGTGATCGCTCCCTGTTTTGGTAAGACGGCCCCTCTCAGTCGCTGCGCGACAGCTCTCCCCGACGCGGGGCGAGCCAAGTGAAGCGGGGGCCAACAAGGAAGGAGTTAAAAATGCTGGCAACAGAAGCGATCAAGGAAGCGGACCGGCTGAAGCCCAACGCTTTCAAGACAGAAGACAAGCTCCGCTGGCTGGAACGGCTGGAGCGCCGGATCCGCGAGGAGATCCTGATGCACTATAAGGGGACGGTGCCGGAGGTCGAGCCGTTCAAGACGGACGAGAGCGCCAGAGAGCTGCTGGTGCCGGCCCCTTATGACGAGATATACATCCATTGGCTGTGCGCCCAGATGGACTACTACGAGCGGGAGATGGAGAGCTTCAACAGCTCCAACGCCATGTTTGAAGCCTGCTGGGTGAGCTTCCGTAACTGGTACAACTGGAACCACGACGCGAACGCGGCCACGAAGAAATACTTTTAAGAGGGGGGAGCGGGATGCACTATCCAAGGCTGAGCCCACGAAAAACCAAACGAGTCACGACGGACACCTTCCGCGGCTATGTGAAGCGGCTGCGGAACCGGGACGGCGAGTGCAGCGACATGGAAAACCTGAGCGGGGACGCCTACCCACTGCTGGCCGTGCGCAAGCCCAGGGGCCTGGTGGCCACGCTGACGAACCCGGGCGGCCTGATCGAGAAGGACGCGCCCTGCTGGGTGGCAAACGGGACGCTGTACGTAAACGGCCTGGCCACCGCCCTGACGGGACTGAGCACCGGAGAGAAGCAGCTGGTGAGCATGGGCGCGTATGTGCTGATCTTTCCGGACAAAGTCTACTACAACACGCTGGACCCGACGGACACGGGCAGCATGGAGGCGAGCTACCAGACCACGGGGACGGTGAGCTATGCGCCCTGCGACGTGGATGGGAACCCATACACCATCACCAGCACCGGGGCCACGGAACCCGCGGCGCCGGAGAACGGCGAGATCTGGGTGGACACCTCCGAAGGGACGGTGTACCGCCAGTGGAGCCAGGTGGACACCATGTGGGTGGAGATCCCCACGGTGTACGCCAGGATCTCCTTCACGAGCCGGGGCCAGCTGCCGCAGCTCTTTGCCGCCTATGACGGGGTGACGATCAGCGGCAGCCAGATCGAGGAGATCAACGGGCAGAAAACGATATACGCCGTGGGCGGGGACGCGGACACCGACGACTATGTGGTGGTGATCGCCCTGCTGCAGGCGGCGCGGACAGACGAGAATCAGAACGTGAAGCTGGAGCGGAAGCTGCCGCAGATGGATTACGTCTGCGAATGCAAGAACCGTCTCTGGGGCTGCTTCTACGGAAACGCGGACGGGGAGAACCTGAACGAGATCTACTGCAGCGCGCTGGGAGACTTCAAGAACTTTCGGCAGTACCTGGGACTGAGCACGGATTCCTGGACGGCCAGCGTGGGCTCCGACGGTCCCTGGACGGGCGCTGTGAACTACCTGGGGACGCCGTGCTTCTTCAAGGAGAACCGGATCCACCGGGTGAGCGTGAGCAGCAGCGGCGCCCACAGGCTGGAGGAAACGGTGTGCCGGGGCGTACAGAAGGGCAGCCACAAGAGCCTCTGCGTGGTGGGAGAGACCCTGCTGTACAAGAGCAGGACCGACGTCTGCGCCTGGCAGGGAGGATTTCCCCAGGGCGTGAGCGAGGCGCTGGGAGAGACACCGTACTACAGCGCGGCGGCGGGAAGCTTCGGGGAGAAATACTACATAAGCATGAAGGACGGCAGCGACGCCTGGAGCCTGTTCGTCTATGACCTGGCAAAGGGCCTGTGGCACCGTGAGGATGCGCTGCATGCGCTGTGCTTTGCCAAGTGCCATGACAGCCTTTACTGCTTCGACGCGGCCAGTGGAAAGCTCTGGGACCTGCAGGGAGCTGCAGGGACGCAGGAGACGGAGATCGAGTGGATGGCGGAGAGCGGGATTCTGGGCTATAGCTATCCCGATCACCTGTATCTGAGCCGCTACAACATCACCGTATGGCTGGGCGAGGGCGCAGAGCTCACGGTCTGGCTGGACTACGACAGTGAGGGAGAATGGCACGAGGGCGGCCGGATCGACGACGGCGGCATGGGCACCAGAACGCTGCCGATCCGACCGCGGCGCTGCGACCACATGCGGCTGCGGCTGACGGGCAAGGGCGAGATGAAGCTCTTCTCCATCACCAGGATCCTGGAGGTGGGGAAAGATGCGTGAGCTGCCGCCGATCCTGCGGGGAGACGCCATGCACCAGCTGGCGATGCTGCGGGACTACCTGGCGAGAATCGCACAGGACAGCGAAAATGAGATCGTGGAGGCCGTGACGGCGAACCCGACGGCGATCCGCGAGGCCGTGGAGAAAAGCGAAGGCAACGCAAGCGGCTTCGGGAGCGGGACCACGGAGGACGCCATGAGGCGGGCAGCACAGCTGCGGGCGCTGATCGTCAAGACAGCGGAAGACAGCAGGAAAGGGGACGCGGTCCTGACGCAGAGCATCGGAGAGCTGAGCCACGAGATGCGGCAAAGCTACGTGGCGCAAAGCGAGTTCGGGGAATACCAGCAGGAGATCCTGCTGCTCATCGACGCAACCGCCAGGCAGATCGTGGAGAGCTACGGCTACCTGGAGATGATCCGGGCCACGGAAGCGGAGCTGGGCGAGATGGGCCGGGAGATCGCGGCCTACGAGATGGAAATCAGCGGGCAGATCCGACGGGGCTTCCTGGAGGATCCGGAGACCCACCAGACAGTGCTGGGCATCGCCATCAGCCAGCAGCTGCAGTTTACCGGGCAGGAGCTGACGGACGGAGGCTGGGTCTACTACGAGCTGAGCCCGGGCCAGACCCTGGGCCTCTACACCTCCACGGGCTGGCAGTTCTGGGTGAACGGCCGGAAGGTGGGCTGGTTTGATTCCTCCGACGGCATGCTGCACACGGTGAGCCAGGTGGTAGAGCAGGAGATTCGCATGGGCGACTGGGTTTTCAGCCGGAACAACGGGCTGGGGATCAAGTATCTGGGATAAGAGACGAAGGGGACCTCATCCACCGCAAGCGGTCCCCCTTCCCCGTGCGCGGGGAAGGCTTGATAAGGAAAGGAGATTGAAATGGCAGTTAAAACGAGATACTACACCACGGGAGCGGGCGCCGAGGAAGAGAAAATCCCGGAGCTGCAGGAGATCGCGGGAGCGGCAGCGCAGCCGGCGCAGGAAGCTGCCGCGCCTGCAGCGCTTGCACCGGTGACGCCGGCACCCAGCTACAGCAGCGGAGCGGGGCAGCAGCAGAGCGCACTGTTCCAGCAGATCGCGGAGCGGGGACCGTTCCAGTACGACCCCGGCAAGGACCCGCTGTATCAGGTGGCCAGGGACCGCTACGTGCAGCAGGGCCGCATGGCCATGAAGGACAGCATGGGCCAGGCGGCGGCGCTGACGGGCGGCTACGGCTCCAGCTACGGCCAGGCGGTGGGGCAGCAGACCTACGACAAGAACCTGCAGGGTCTGGCAGACATGATCCCGGAGCTTTACCAGGCGGCATACAGCCGCTACCAGGACGAGGGCAACCGGCTGCAGCGGCAGTACGAGATGCTGGGCGCGCAGGAGGCCAGAGATTACAGCAGATACCGCGACCAGATGGGAGACTGGCAGTACGAGCGGGCCTGGCAGCAGGAGAAGGAAGACGCGGACTACGCCAGGCGGAACGAGGCCTACTCCCGCCTGTACACCCTGATCGGCGCCACGGGCTACGTGCCGACGGCGGAAGAGATGGAAGCCGCGGGCATGACCAAGGAGCAGGCGGAGGCCCTGCGCCACGAGTACCTGCGCCAGACCGGGCAGCTGCCCGTGACCAGCGGCGGCGCCTCCGGCGGAGGCGGCGGCTGGGGCGGCGGAAGCGGATCCGGAAGCGGCAACGGAGACAGCGGAGACGGATCCGGCAGCGGCAAAAAGACCTATGCAGACTGGACGGCGTGGGATGCAGCGGGGAATTTGGCGAGCACAGGTACCAAACAGGACGATGTGAGAAAGTTCCTCAAAGCAGAGACCAAGGCATCCGACGACGAGATCACGGAATGGATGGAATCCAGGAACAAAAAACGCCCGGGCGGAAAAACCAGAAACTGATTAGCGGGAGGCCGAAATGGGAAACTATAAACCGAAAACCGAAGAGGGAAGAAAAATCCTTGAAAATAACGGCCTGACTGAAAAAGGGAGTTCTTCCACCGGCAGCAGCATTTCTTCTACCGGAAGCTATCAGCCGAAAACGGACGAAGGCAGAAGGATCCTGGCCAAATACGGGGCGGCCGAGTACACCGAGGCCGAAAAGAAAGAGCTGCAGAACTGGGCAAACCTTGCCAATCGGGGCTTTGGAAACCTGCAGGGCTATGTGAACCAGCTGCAGAAGGACGACTGGAAGAGTTCCCGTTATGACAGGAACTACCGCCAGGGCCTGGGCCAGCAGATCCAGGAGGCACAGAGCTATCTGAAGGGCCTGAAAAAGGGCAGCGTTAGCTATGATGACGCGAGCGAGTATCTGAGCTACCTGCAGGAGCTGCAGAAGGCCTTTGCGGACCGGGAAAGCTATTACAGCCAGTTCAAGGACGAGGAGGAATACAACATCCTCCGGGGCATTTCCACTGCCAGAGACCAGGCAAAGGCGAAGGGCGAGAGCTATAACGACTATTACCTGCGCACAGAGCAGGGCGCGGCCAAAGCAGACGAAGCCTACCAGGCGGCCCAGCAGAAGAAAGCCCAGATGCAGCAGGACGTGAACAATCAGCGGCAGTATCTGAGCCGCACGGGGATCCTGCTTGTGAACGGGCAGGTGCTGCGGGGCAAGGCCGCAGAGGACTACCTGCAGCAGCAGCAGGACGCGGTCAACAGCGTGGACCAGGAGATCCAGCAGCGGGCGCAGGAGGCGGAGTACGCCAGAAAGGTCTCAGGCTATGCGAAGGCAGGGCGCTATGCGGATCTGCAGGATCTGCCGGACTATGATGTGAGACTGGCGCAGGGCGGAAGAGCATGGGCGGAAGAGCAGGCAAAAGTAAACGCAGGGAAAGCCAGCGAGCGGGACATCGCGATCAATGCGAACCTGATGCCGAACAACGGCCTGGGCGGCGTGAATATGGCGGCGGCAGCGCAGGTCATGCGCAACGACACCAGCTCCCGGGAGCCGCAGGAGGATTGGACGGAGCAGGAGCGGAACACCTTCCTGATCCTGTTTCAGAGGTCCCCGGAGGAAGCCTACGACTACGCCATCGAGATCAACAGCAGAAACGCAAACGCGAGCTCAGCGGCGCAGGCGAAGGCGCTCTCCGACTGGACCAACGAGAACGGATGGCGCCGGGCTGCTGCCTGGGGAGCGGGGGTGCTATCCCAGCCTTTCGCAGCGGCGGACTACCTGGACCGGGTGATGCAGTACAATGTGCGGGGCTATGTGATGCCGCACGACCAGCTGAGCCCGGCGGACGCGGCGGACACCATGAGCGCGGCGGCGGCAAAGTACCTGAACGACACTTACGGCACCATCGGAGAAGGGACGCCGGTGCTGGGCGGCAAGGGCTGGGGCGACGTGTTCCAGCTGAGCCAGAGCATTGCCCAGAGCGCGGCGGCGGCGACGATGGGCGGCGGCGCCACGAACCTGCTGTTCTTCGGCAGCGCGGCAAACCAGGGCTATCAGGACGCGAAGGCAAGAGGCGCCAGCGACGGCGAGGCCCTGATCCTGGGCTTTCTGAACGGCTCCGCCGAAGTTCTTGGCGAGACCTTCAGCGTGGAAAAGCTGATCGCCATCAAGAACCCGGCCACCATCCGGCGCTACCTGTGGAACGTGGCGAAGCAGGGCGGGATCGAGGCCAGCGAAGAGACCTTCACCACGCTGTTGAACACCTTCGCGGACGAGCTGGTGATGGGCGACAAGAGCGAACTGCAGCAGAACATCCGGCAGCTCATGGCCCAGGGCATGAGCCGGGCGGAGGCGGAAAAGCAGGCCTGGCAGGAATGGGCAGAGGGCCTGGCAGGAGACGCGCTGGGCGGCTTCCTTTCCGGCGGGATCTCCGCCGGCGGCCGGCAGGCCATCGGCATGATCCGGTCCAACGCCTTCGCATACTCCGGCGAGGACGCGCAGCGTCTGGTAGAGGCAGGCCTGCAGCAAAAGGCAGGCAGCGCTGCCTACAAGCTGGCACAGAAGATCCAGGAACAGGGCACCATGAGCGAGCAGGAGGCCCAGAGACTCACGGACCTGCTGGGTGAAGATGCGGAGGCCATCCATAGGGATCAGCGCGCAGAGCTCGTCCAGGAGGCTCAGAGGCGGCTGCAGGAGGCCGGAATGGGCCAGCGCAGCGCGGCCAGAAGCGCCGAGACCGTGACAAAAGAGCTGCTGGGCGAAGAGCTGGACCGAGCGGGACGGGCCGACCGGGAGCGGGACTTCCGCAGCGAGACGGTGCGCCAGGTCACGCAGCAGATGCAGCAGGAGAGGCGGCTGGCCGCAATCCAGCGCTGGCAGCAGGCCCAGCAGACCAGAACGCAGATCAAGACCGGCGCCAATCTGAGCGAGCAGCTGCAGAAGGCGTTCAAGGCCAGCAAGCTGGAGATCAGCCAGGAGGATCTGGAGATCCTGCGGGACGGGTACAGCGGCGGCCAGAGAATGAACGCCTACGTCATCGCCATGCGCGACGGCTACCGGCTGGGCAAGCTGGGCATGGACTACAAGAAGGCGGCTGAAACTTCGGACTATTCCGGCAAGGTAATGCCGCTGCAGTTCCAGCATGCCTGGGAGCTGGGCATGAAGGCAGGCGGTCACGAGCTGCCGGACCGGTTCCTGAACCGGAAGGCGGAGCTGGGCAGCGCCCAGAGAAGCGAAGCCGTGACGGTGAAGGGGCAGAGCGGGTCCTTTACCATGCAGGGCCTGACGCGAGGTGCCGACGGGACGCTGCTGGCCACGGTGAAGGCCGCGGACGGCAGCGAGCAGAGCGTGAGCCTGGAGAGTCTGGACTTCGGAGACAGCGGCATGGGCGACCTGGTGCAGGTGCTGAAGAACAGATCCGACGCGGAGCAGATGTTTGCCGCCTACAAAGACGGGATGAATATCGGAAGCTTCGTGCGGGGCTGGGACACGGCGAAAGCCTACGGCCAGGCCACCGGCAACAGGACCGTGGAAAGCGTTCTGAAGGATTCCATGCTGGAGGATCTGGACGAGAAGACGATCCGGGCAGCCTTTGCCTACGGGCGCAGCCTGAAGGAGCAGCAGAAGGCGGCGCGGGGGAAGAGCGGCCCCTCTCAGTCGCAGAGCGACAGCTCTCCCCGACGCGGGGCGAGCCAAGAGGCGAGCGGGAAAGGCGGCGGGGTGAGCTACGACGGCGGGACCGTCGGAAGCATCCAGCTGAAGGCCGTGAACAAGAACCGGCTGACGCCGAAGCAGCGGGCGCAAATCCGCGTGGTGGAGGCGCTGGGCAAGCAGTTCGGCATCCGCTTCGTTTTGTTCCAGAGCGAAATGAAGAACGGACGCTTCAAGGGCTTCAACGGCCTGGAGCAGAACGGCGTGATCTACCTCGATGTGAATGCCGGCATGTACGGCAAGAACATGGGCCAGATCGCCATCGTGCGCACGGCGGCCCACGAGCTGACCCACTACATGCGCGAGTTCAACGAGGAGCGCTATGAGGAGCTGCAGGAGTTTCTGCTGGATAACCTGGAGGAATGGAAGGGCAGAGACCTGGGCCAACTGGTGGCGCAGAAGATGCTGCGGGCCAAGAACAGCGAGCTGGACGCGGAAGGCGCGCTGGAGGAGGTCGTGGCCGACGGCTGCGAGATGATGCTGAGCCGGGCGAAGATGCTGCAGACCATGGCAGAGGAAAAGCCGGGCCTGCTGCAGGCCGTGAGAGACTGGCTGCAGGGATTCATGAACGACGTGCGGGAGGCCTTCCAGGGAGTCTCCGCGCTGCATGAAGAGGCCAGGGCCGTGGAATCCTGGGAGCAGGAAAAGCTGGAGAAGTTCACGGAGATCTGGTACAAGGGCCTGACCGAAGCGGCAGAGCGGGCAGCAAAAAGCCCCGCCAGTGAAGGCGGGGTGGCGAAGCAACAGGAGCGGGATGCCAACGGGATCGTGCGAAGCGATGTAGATGCAATCCGGAGCATTGGCAGAAAAAGCATCAATTTGTTTACCCCGGCTGATATCGAAAAATCAAGAAAATGGGCGGCAGCTTATAACAAAACGCTCGGCTCAAAATCGCCGTTCTTCCGAGCCTGGTTTGGCGAGTGGCGTTCTTCCAGCAAGCAGCCGGTGACTGTGGCAAGCATCGGTGAGTATAAGGCAGGAAACGAGGAGAGGAAAAAGCAGCGCGGAGTAACCGTAAACGAAGATACCGGATGGGAAATCAGAATATCCAGAGAGGGCGAGACCAATACCATTTCTCATGCAGGCAAAGACCGCCTTTCCGAATTGGGGCTTGCCGGCATTCGGGAGCTTGTTGCAAACGCGGTGCTGCTTGATACGGAAGTGCACGAGCACCATGACAACAATGCCGCTGATGACAGGATCGCATTTGATCACAGGCTCTATGCATTGGGCAAAGACCTGAACGGCACCGTCGCCTTGTACAGGATAACGGTGGAAGAGACGTTCCAGGACTACAAGCATCCGAACGACAAGAGATTCCACAATCTGAAATACATAGAAAAAGTGGCCGACAGCATCGGCAGCCTTACTCCAGATACGAGTCTGGACGCAGAATCTACAAATGATGCTTCAACCACTATTTATAGTGTATCAGATTTGTATGGCTATGTCAAGAGATTCGATTCTGACTTCAACGTGAATCCTCATGACAATGTGAGCTCTGCACTCCTTAACGAAGACGGCACTCCGAAAGTATTCTACCATGGAACAAATGCTGAGTTCTGGGCCTTCGACAAAAAGAAGGCAACAGACAAAACCGGTCGGATCCTGGGTCTCGGATCCGGAAAAGGGAAGTTCTATTTGACGGAATACCAAGGATCCGCGGCAATGGCGGCCGAAGGTGCGCGTGCCAGAACCGGCAAAGGTGAGACCAGAGTCATGCAGCTCTATGTGCGGGCGGAGAAGGTCATGCAGAAGGCGGACTACGCAAAGATCCTTGAAAAGCATTATCTGACTGTCCCAAATAGCCGCCCTGGATCAGACCACTATGACTATAAGCAGCGGGATAAGGCCATAGCAGCTGCGGACAAGGAAGTCAGAGCACTGGGCTATGATGCGGTATACGACGCAGAAAGCGGCGAGATGTTTGTCTATGATCCAACGCAGCTGAAATCTGCGACGGACAACATCGGAACCTTCGACCGGAGTAACCCGGACATTCGCTTCCAGGAGCGGGAGGATCTGCCGGATGACCGGGCGCTGCTGATGCAGGCCAGGGCGGAGGGCAGGAACGCCGAAAGCCTGACCGCCTATCAGAAAAAGGTGCGGAGCCTGGAGGCCCTGGAGCGGAAGCTGCGCCGTCAGCAGGACGCGCTGGAGGCCGCGAAGAACCATGAAGCGGTAGATGAGAAGGGCGAACCGCTGCCGATTGAGGAGCAGAAAAAGTTCCGCCGGCAGACCATGACCGCCGTGCAGGAGCAGATCCGAAAGACGGAGGACAGCATCCGTCGGGCGGAGAAAGCCCTGGCAGACATGGAGCGGACGCCGCAAATCCGGCAGGAGACTGAGAACGCGCTGGCAGCCTGGCGGGAGGCGAACCCCAACGACGCGGCCAGGGCCATCCGGCAGATGCAACAGGAGAGGGACAGCCTGCGGGAGTATGTGAAGCTGCTGGGGCAGGAGGCAAGGCTGACCACGCCGGAGAACCGGCGGATGCTGCCTTCGGATATCCGGAAGCTGGCCAGAAATCTGGTGAAAGAAGGCAGCAGCAACGCGGCGGTGGAAGAGATCGCCGAGCAGCTGCAGCAGCTGGGCGACTTCATGGTGGAGCATCTGGAAGGCGCAGATACCGGCTACTTCAATCAGGTCACGTCCATGGCAAGGAAGATCGCCGAGCAGATCGTGAGCGAGAGCTACGAGACGCTGGACGAGAATAAGGAGACCCGGGAGGGAATCCGGCGCTATCTGCGGGAGCACACGCTGCGGATCAGCGACGATGTGCGGGGAGATATCCCGGACTTCAACGCCTGGAGAAAGGCCCATATGGGCACGCTGCGGCTGGGAAACGCGGGCATGGACATCGACCAGGCCTATCAGGACCTGCGCAGCGAATACGGCGAGGGGCTTTTCCCGGAGGACGTGCTGAGCCGGTCTGACCAGCTGCAGCAGATCCTGGAGGCATTGGATCAGGTGCAGCCCACCTATCAGCAGATGTTCAGCCGCATGGAGCAGGAGCAGGCAGCGGCGGCGCTGGGCAACGAGATCGTGGACCGGCTGCTGTCCAAGGAAGTCCGCGAAAAGGACAGCATGGCGGACCGGGCCTTCCAGCAGCGGATGAAGCAGCTGGAGGAGAAATACGCCAGGAAGGACAGGGCCAGACAGAAGGCCCTGGAGAACGCCGAGGACCGGGCAGCCTGGGAGGCAGCCAAGCGGGATGAGGCGGAGGAAAGACGCCGCGAGGAGATCTCTCTGCGGCGGCAGCTGGTGGCCGAGAAGGTGCACGAGCTGCGGGAGCGCAGCATCGAGCGGGACCGGAAGTACCGCGGACGGATCGCCATCGACAAAAAGGTGGTGGCGCTCTCCAAGATCATGCTGGAGAACAGCGGCAAGCGCCACGTCCCCGACGCATGGAAGGAGGCGATCGGCAACTTCCTGGCGAGTATCGACACCCTGACGCAGCGATCCGGAGAAGGAAGCAGGAGCTTCCACGTGGAGCGGATCGAAGCGCTGCGGGAGATGGTGCGAAAGCAGCAGCTGGCCAACGAGGGCAAGGAAGAGCGGGGCGAGGAGCAGGACGAAGAGCGGAACAAGGAGCGGAACAAGGAGCAGGGACCGCAGGTGTTCCTGGACATTAACCCCTATCTCGCGGACATGCTGAAACCCTTTGTGGCCCTGGCAGTGAACAGCAGCACCGGCACCATCCAGGTGGAGAACCTGGACCTGGAGCAGATGAAGGAGCTGGAGGAAGTGCTGACGGCCATCCGCGAGGCGGTGGACAAGGCGGACGTGATGCTGGCCGCGGCGGAGAAGGGAGAGACCCTGTCCAAGACGGCAGGGGAGACCATCCGGCACCTGGAGAGCATGGGCAAGGGCAAGACCGGAACTATCATCCGGCGCTTCCTCTCTTATGACAACCTGACGCCTGTGTTTTTCTTCAAACGATTCGGCGCCGGCGGCGAGCGGGTATTCCGCGAGCTGCAGCGAGGCTGGGGCAAGCTGGCTATGAACGCAAAGCAGATCATCGACTTCTCCAACGCCACTTACACGGCCAAAGAAGCCAGAGAGTGGGAGCAGGAGGTCCACGAGTTCCGATTGATCCGTCGCGAGAGCGACCTGAGCGGGCGCGAGAGCCTGACCAAAGCGGCAGCGGAGGGAGGCGCGGAGGCAGCCAGGGAAGCGGAGGAGCGGAACAAGGAGCCGGTGAAGCTCTCCACGGCGCAGATCATGGGGCTCTACTGTTTAGTGAAGCGCGAGCAGGCGCTGGGCCACATCCTGGGCGGCGGCATCCGCATCTGGGACATCACAGCAAAGCCGACGCTGAAGGGCCGGCTCACCGGAGAGAACGTGCAGGAGCAGGCGGAGCGGTACCTGGTGGACGAAGAGGACATCGCCAAGATCACCGGGACGCTGACGGCCAGGCAGAAAGAAGTGGCGGACAAGCTGCAGCGCTACATGAACACCGTGGGCAGCGCCTGGGGCAACGAGGTGAGCCAGGCGCGGTACGGCGTGGATCTCTTTGGAGAGAAGAACTATTACCCCATCAGCACCGACCCGCAGAGCCGCAATGTCAGGACGCCGGACGCGGACGGCGCGGACCTCTTCCACATCCTGAACATGGGCTTTACCAAAAACCCGGTGAAGAACGCCAAGAACGGCATCGTGATCCACAGCATCTTCGATGTGTTTGCGAACCATATGGCCGACATGGCAAAGTACAACTCGATGGGTCTGCCGATGCTGGACGCCATGAAGTGGGTCAACTACCTGGACGAGACGGACGGCAAGTTCACCAGTGTGCGCAAGGCCATGGAGCAGGCGCTGGGAAAGAACGCGGAGCGTTACTTCCTGGGGCTGATCCAGGACCTGAACGGAAACTTTGAGGGCGGCCGTCGCGGCGAGGACATCGCCTCCAAGATGATCAGTTTCTCAAAGATTGCGTCTGTAGGCGCGAACCTAAGAGTGGCGGCGCTGCAGCCGACCTCCTATGTACGGGCGCTGGCGGTGCTGGATCCCAAGTACCTGCTGAAGGGCGACAATCCCACCAAGATCCGGCAGGGCATCCGGGAGGCGCTGCAGTACAGCGGCACCGCCGTGTGGAAGGATTTGGGGTTCTTCGATCTGAACATCAACGCCAACATGCGGGATCTGATCAAGCACACGGACGGAGCCCTGGAGAACATCCGGGAGAAGTCCATGTGGGGCGCGGAGATGGGAGATAAGACCACCTGGGGGCGCCTATGGAACGCCACGAAGGCAGAGGTGCAGGACAAGACCGGGCTCACCGGAGAAGCGCTCCTGAAGGCCACAGCGGAGCGTTTTGATACGGTCATCTATGAAACGCAGGTCATGGACAGCACCATGACACGCAGCCACCTGATGCGGCAGAAGGGTGCCTTTGCCAGCATGGTGACGAGCTTCATGAGCGAGCCGACCCTGAGCTATAACCTGCTGCTGGACGCCGTGAGCAACTGGGATCAGGCCAAGCGCAGCGGCAAGGCCGTGAAGCAGGCAAGCCTCATGGCGGGGCGGGCCTTCACCGTATACGCGGTGAGCCAGGTCGCGGCCAGCATCGTGGAAAGCATCTTCTCCGCTATGCGGGATGATGACGATTATGAGAGCTTCTGGGAAAAGTGGAAGCAGGCGGAGTTCGGCTGGGACGGCAACCTGGTGCAGGATCTGGTGCTGCACAACAAGCTGCCCTATGTGCGGGACGTGGTGAGCATCCTGGAAGGATGGACCAACAAGCGCATGGACACCGAGTGGGTGGAGGATCTGACCAAAGCCTACACCGCCGTGAAGCGGGACATTGAGAACGGCCAGTTCCGTTGGGGCACCGCCTACGCCGCCATGACGGCGCTGAGTACCGTGACGGGCCTGCCCATCGCCAACACGGCGCGGGACGGCGTGGCGCTCTGGAACACCTTTGTGGTGCAGAGCGTGCCGGACTGGAAGCTGAAGACCGTGAAGCGGGGCACCGTGACGCCCACCTCCAGCATCAAGCAGGCCTTCGAGGCCGGGGCCATCTCCGAGGAGGAAGCGATCCGCTATCTGATGCGGGACGCCGAGATTGAGACCGAGGAGAAGGCCAGGCAGAAGGTTTTCGAGTGGGGCCTGGAGAAGGGCACGAAGAAGTACGACAAGCTGCTGGATGCGGTTCGCAGCGGGCAGGACAGCAAGGCCGCCCGGGACGAGCTGCTGCAGGCGGGCTTCTCGGAGGACACTCTGAGAAGCCAGGTGCGTAGCGCCGTGAAGGAATGGTACCAGGGCACCGCCGAGGACGGCAGGCCGCGGATCGGCAAGGAAGCGGCCATCCGGATGCTGGTGAAAGAGGCCGGCATGAGCCAGCGGGACGCGGAGGCCAAGGTGCGCGAGTGGAGCAGCTACGTCTCCAGCCCGGAGCAGCTGCAGTACGAGGACATCCAGGACGCCTTTATCGCAGGCGAGATAACGGCGGCGCGGGCCGCGGAGATGCGGATGCTGTACGGCGGGAAAAGCAAGCCAGACGCGCAGGCAGAAGTGCAGAAGTGGAGCTGTGAAAAGGACACCGGCATCGCCTACAGCGACCTGAAGGACGCCTGGCTGGACGGGGAGATCTCCGACAGCGAGGCCGTGGAGTACCAGGTTCTGTACGGCGGCAAGACCAAGGTGAAGGCCGAGGAGGCGCTGCAGCAGTGGCGCTTTGCCAAGGACACCGGCGGCGATTACAGTGACGTGAAGGAGGCCTTCATGGAGGGCGCTCTGAGCGTGGATGACGCGATCGCGGCGCGGGTGGACTATGGCGGCAAGACCAGGACCGACGCACAGAAGGAGGTCCGGAAATGGAGCTGCGAGAAAGAGACCGGGATCGATTATGACGATATGCACGACCTCTATCTCAGCGGCGAGCTCAGCGCAGAGCGGGCTGCGCAGCTGCGCCAGACCTACGGCGGCCAGACCAAGGAGGACGCAGAGAAGGAGATCCGGAAGTGGAGCTGCGAGAAGGAGACCGGCCTTGCCTATGACGATCTGCGGGACCTCTATCTCAGCGGAGAAGTCAGCGGAAGCAGAGCTGCGGAACTGCGGGTACGCTATGGCGGAAAGGCCAAAGAGGACGCCGAGAAGGAAGTGCTGCACTGGCAGTGCGAGAAGGACACCGGCATCCGGTACGACGATATCCGGGACGCCTACGCCGGCGGTCAGATCTCGGCGGAGAAGGTCCAGCAGATGCTGCAGAAGTACGGCGGTTATTCCGAGACCGAGGCCGAGGGCAAGGCGCTGCAGTACCGCTTCGCCGGAAAGGACGCGGAGCTGGCGGATATCAGCCCCAGCGCTGCAACCACCTATTACAGCAGTCTGGAGGCCGCAGGCGTCTCGAAAGAAGTGTGGTACAAGACCTGGCGAACCGACAGCACTACCCAGGCGGACAAGAAGGCAAACGGCAAGGCCATCAGCGGCAGCAAGAAGAACAAGATGGTGGCATACATCCAAAGCCTGAATCTGAACGCCGCGCAGAAGGACGCGCTGTATCTGGCGCTGGGGTACGCAAAGAGCGGGATCCGGGCAACACCCTGGCATTAAGAAGGAGCGGGAGGCATGAGCCTCCCGCTTTATCCCGGGCGGGGGGTAACACCTCCGCCTTTTGTGTTGCTATCATAAGGCCAGAAACGGAGGGAAACGCATGAGCACGACTTTGACGACGGAGGATCGGTGGTACCGCGTTGGCGCGAAATACCCGATGCCCGGGAGCCTGGGCTATGACTACGCGCCGCTGGTGGGGCGCTTCAAGTTCCACACACCGTCCACCGGAGCGACCAGCGTGAGCTTTGCCTCCACCAAATACGATATCTACGAGGGAGAGTATACGCCCCTGGATTTCGGCTACCGCTTCCTTGTGACATCGGAATCCACCGGCTACGAGAGAGAATGGGGTGACGACCTGGGCATCCTGACGGTGCATGCGGGCGATTCCCTGACAGGCAGCGTCAGCATCGAGCTGATGCCGGACCGGGACTATTATCTCTGGATCTGGCCGAGAGTGGACGCCTACCACCGCATGGCGCCGGGGACCATCACCGTGACGGTGGACGGCATCTACGGAGCGGCCAGCGACGTCACGGCCAGCGACGGAAACTTCGGCAGCCAGATCCCGGTGAGCCTGGCGGTGTCCACGGAAGGCGCGGTCCACGATCTGCGCGTGAGCTGCGCGGGGCGGACGGAGACCCTGCTGAGCCGCAGCACGGCCACCAGCTGCGTCTGGACGCCGGATCTCACGACCTACGCGGCGCTGCTGCCGAACGCCGGCAGCGCCCAGGCGGTGTTCACCTGCGAGACCTTCTTCAACGGAAACAGCGTGGGGACAACCACCGCGACGATCACCGTGCGCTTTGCTCAGGGAAGCCTGCCGCCGACGCTTGCGGCGGGCTGGGCCTCTGCGGCAGTATACAATACAGGGACCGCCGCGGCCGGGATCACAGTATACGTCCAGGGCTTCAGCAAGGCGGAAGTGAGCTTTGACAGCTCGAAGATCAGCTGCAAAAACGGAGCCAGCGTGGCCAGCTTCCGGATCCGCTGCAATGGCGTGACGGTGAACGCGGCGCCATACCGGACGGAGGTACTGACAGGAAACGCAGAGATCCTTTGCACGGTGACGGACAGCCGGGGCCAGGAGGCCAGCGAGACCCTGCAGATCACGGTGCAGCCCTACGCGGAGCCAAGGCTCACGGAGGTGACGGTGTTCCGCTGCGACAGCATGGGAGACCCGGCGGACGACGGGCAGTATTACAGTGCAAAAGGGAAGGGCCTGTACTCCTCTCTCAGCGGGCAGAACAGCATGACGCTGACCGTGGCGCACAAGAGGACGGAGGACGCGGCCTTCGGGACGGAAGTCACGCTGCAGAACGATACCGCCATGGTGATCGGCACCATCTCCGCGGACAGCAGCTACCAGGTGCGGCTGACCGTGACGGACGCGCTGGGGAAGACGGCCAGCGTGACGGTGGCCCTGGCGACCCAGCACTGGGCCATGAAGTTCCGGCCAAGCGGGATGGGCGTAGGCTTCGGGAAGGCGCCGGAGCACGACAACTGCATCGAGTTGCCGACGGGCTGGGTGATCCGCATCGGCAGCACGGTAGTGGTGAGCGAGTAAAAGGGAGACCCCTCCGCCATCCGCATCGCGGGGGATCGGCGGATGGCACCTCCCCTTAGTCAGGGGAGGCAAAGAGGAAGGAGAGATGGAATATGATCCATGTAATCGTGCGGGAAAGGGACGCGACAGCCCAGGCAACGGAGCCGATCACCAGCGGCAGCGTGGGCCTTGAGTGCAGCTTCCGCTTTTCCGAGGACTGGGAAGGTCTGGGAAAAGTGGCGATCTTCCAGGGAAGTATGCAGATCATCGACGTGGCGCTGGTGGGACAGGACAGCTGCGCGGTGCCGCACGAGGTGCTGCAGCAAGCGCTGGGCCATCTGAAGATCGGCGTCTACGGCACCGGGGACCAGGGCCAGCGTGTAACGCCCACCATCTGGGCGGACGCCGGGCGGATCCTGCCGGGCGTGGAGCCGTCCGAGATCGAGCCGACACCGGCCACCCAGAGCCTGGTGCAGCAGATCCTGGAGGCGGCAGAGAACGCGGAAGAGCTCGCGCAGAGCGTCAGGGACGACGCGGACGCCGGCGAGTTCGACGGCGAGGACGGGCAGAACGGCAACAGCATCTGGAACACCACGGAAACACCTATGCCAGCTTCCGGCGGCGTCGCTTTCAAGCAGCTTACCGGGCGCAGCACCGTACCGCCCATTGTGGGCGACATCATCGTCCGGTCCTCGCGGTATGTGTATGAGGTGGTCGAAGTCACTTCGGGCGGTGTTGTCATCGGGCACCAGATTGGAGACATTAGAGGTGCGCAGGGCGTAGCAGACGCCATCTGGCGGACAACGGCAAGCATCGGGTCCGTGTACCCTTCCGGCTATGTCGTGAACGTCAGCGACCTCGTTGGCCGCAGCGGAGCCACACCGAAGGCAGGCGACCTTGTGATCGGCCCGGAATCCGGGCAGACGGGAGACCCGACATATCTGTACACGATCAGCGGCGTCGGCAGCTCTGTTGCTGGTCTTGACGGCATTGGCAGCATCAAGGGAGCGACCGGAGCGACAGGCCCGCAGGGTGAAAAAGGTGATAAAGGAGATAAGGGTGACAAGGGCGACAAGGGCGACAAGGGCGATACTGGCGCATCGATCCCGCTGTCTGGCTTCGTGAATTTCACGGTAGACGAAGACGGCAATCTGTACGTTTATTCGCAGGATGACGCAGATGACCTGTTCGAGTACGACGCGGAGACTGGGAATCTGTACTACGTTATGGAGGAAACTTAAATGTCTATCAAGAAAACATTGCTCGGGAATGTGAAAGGCCCGAAAGGCGACACCGGACCGAAAGGTGATACCGGCGCGACCGGCCCACAGGGGCCGAAAGGTGATACCGGCGCGACCGGTCTTCCCGGCGAAGTGCAGTATGCGGATATTGCCCCGGTTTTCAGCACGTCCAGATCCTACAAGGCCGGAGACTACGTTTTTTACAGCGGTGCGCTGTATTACTTCACGGCAGACCACGCCGCCGGCGCCTGGACTGGGACCGACGCTGCCGCGGCCAAGGTCGCGGATGCTCTGAGTGACTTGAAGAGCGCTATTGATACTGGCGTCACCGAAATCTCTGAACTGAACAACCCGGAGGCGTGGCAACTTGGCGGCATCAATGGAACAAGTGGTCTGAATGAAAACAATAGCATCCAGTGCAGGCTGAAAATTGCGGATGCGTTTTTTGCAAAAAACGACAGTGTAATTAAGAACAATGCAACTGACTTCTATCTGTTTATTTTCCAGTATCGTGACGCAGCATGCACGGATTTTGTTGGTGAACTCGGTTATATTGGGTCGACTCTGACTGAGCTTGCCTTGCCGTCCAATTACTATTACAGATTCAGAGCCCAGATGAATCCATATGTAACAATGACCGCTGCCGTCATTGCAGAGCTGGTTACTAAGTTTTCTGTGACAGCCTCCACGCAGATCCTTATAAACAAAGAAAACATTGAGGAGCTTATGGCCGAAACAGCGGAGAACACCGCTGATATCGCTACCGCAGAAGACCGATTCTATACGGAGTATGGAATTAACAGAAACCCGAATAATGATATTTCTGGGTATCTTAAGGCTGACGGCTCAATAGGTGCTTCCCCCGCATACTGGACTACAGATTTCTGCTACGTTGGCGATTTATCAGAAGTGATTTGCACGGTAAACGCTGTCGGCGGCACTTTAAGATATGCTCAGGATATGGCTTTCCTGTGCACTTATGACAGCGGCAAAAACTTTATCGAGCAAGTCTACACTACTGGCAGCAGCACTTATACTCCGACTACTGGAGTGGCATACATTCGTTTCTGCATCAACAAAAATGTGACGGAGAA
>ODAI013928480.1_pt1 | contig 51086 bp, 48 predicted proteins | sample 1539321 | NCBI WGS metagenome assembly ODAI01 (sample SAMN02144231, study PRJEB22623) | gut metagenome | biome: sheep rumen | host: Ovis aries | place: New Zealand
CAAAAACTTTCTCAAATACACAAAAAAAAAGAAGGATTGTCTCACGACAACCCAATCTTTACTTAACCTTAAATCTAATACCATGAAAAACACGGTGCAAAAGTACTGCTTTTTTCAAAACCCGCCAAATATTTTGTGTAAAAAATGTGTTTTATAACATGTTTTTATTCATTTTGCTAAATAGAAATTACAAAAAATACACTTTTTCTTAATTTTAGGAGTCAAAATTTGGTCAATTAAAAAAAATGTTGTACCTTTGTAGCCGATAAAAAAGGCTTGTAAAGAATTCACAAGGAATCAGGTCATTGTCTATTATCAATTAAACATTATATACTATGGCAACAAAGAAATTAGATTTAACACAGTATGGCATTACGGGTGCGACCGTGAAGGCCTACAATCCGACGTATGAGTATCTTTATACTGAGGAGACGAATCCCGCTCTGACAGGTTATGAGAAAGGTCAAGAGACCGAACTTGGAGCAGTAAACGTAATGACAGGTATTTATACCGGTCGTTCTCCCAAGGACAAGTACATTGTGATGGATGCGAACTCAAAAGACACCGTTTGGTGGACTTCAGAAGAGTACAAGAACGACAACCATCCGATGTCAGAAGAGGTATGGGCAAAAGTAAAGGAACTTGCAGTCAAAGAGTTGAGCGGCAAGGAGCTTTACGTAGTAGATGCATTCTGCGGAGCGAACAAGGACACGAGAATGGCTGTTCGTTTCATAGTAGAAGTAGCATGGCAAGCTCACTTTGTAAAGAACATGTTCATTCAACCTACAGCAGAGGAGTTAAAGAACTTCAAGCCAGATTTTGTTATCTACAACGCATCGTTGGCAAAAGTAGAGAACTACAAAGAGCTTGGTTTGAACTCAGAGACATGCGTTGCCTTCAACACCACATCCCGTGAGCAAGTTATTTTGAACACCTGGTACGGCGGTGAGATGAAGAAAGGAATGTTCTCGATGATGAACTACTATCTGCCGTTGAAAGGAATTGCATCGATGCACTGCTCCGCCAACACGGATATGGAGGGCAAGAACACCGCTATCTTCTTCGGTCTGTCCGGCACAGGTAAGACCACATTAAGTACAGACCCGAAACGTCTACTTATCGGAGATGACGAGCACGGTTGGGACGATAACGGAGTATTCAACTTCGAAGGCGGTTGCTACGCCAAGGTTATCAAGCTTGACAAAGAGTCGGAGCCGGATATCTACAATGCCATCCGTCGCGATGCACTTCTTGAGAACGTAACCGTTGACGAGAAGGGAGTTATCGACTTCAACGACAAATCCGTTACGGAGAACACCCGTGTTTCCTATCCTATCAACCACATTGAGAAGATTGTTAAGCCTATTTCAGCCGGTCCAGCAGCAAAGAATGTAATCTTCCTCAGCGCAGATGCATTTGGCGTTCTTCCTCCTGTATCCATTCTTACTCCGGAACAAACGAAGTACTACTTCCTGTCCGGTTTCACTGCAAAATTGGCAGGTACAGAGCGCGGCATCACAGAGCCGCATCCTACATTCTCCGCTTGCTTTGGTCAAGCATTCCTGGAGCTTCATCCTACGAAATATGCAGAGGAGCTCGTTAAGAAGATGGAGAAATCCGGCGCAAAGGCATACTTGGTAAATACCGGTTGGAACGGCACAGGCAAACGTATCTCTATTCGCGACACTCGCGGAATTATTGATGCTATACTTGACGGTTCTATTCTGAAAGCAGAGACGAAGCAAATTCCATACTTCAACTTCGAAGTACCGACTTCTCTTCCCGGTGTAGATCCGAAGATTCTTGATCCTCGTGACACCTATGCAGATGCAGCAGAATGGGAAGCCAAAGCTAAAGATCTTGCAGGTCGTTTCATTAAGAACTTTGCAAAATACGAAGGCAATGCAGCCGGTAAGGCTCTTGTAGCAGCCGGTCCTACACTTCCAGCAGAGGCACCAAAAGCAGCTCCTAAAGCAGAAGTGAAAGCAGAAGCTCCGAAGGAGGAGAAGAAAGTTTGCTGGTTCAAACGTCTGTTCGGTTGCAAATAATCAAACCTTAGATTACACAAAGAAGCGCAGGTAAATGCCTGCGCTTTTTTTGTGGTGTCCATCGCGAAAACTCCTGCGAGATTTCCGCTATTATCCCGTTGGTCTTCCGAATAGTTTTTGTGGTTTTTTCGTCCTTTTTTCGAGTTTTTTTCGAGTTCTTTTCGAGTTTTTTTCGTCTTTTTTTCGAGTTTAGCGGGAAAAGAGGGGAAGATTAAAGGGTGGAAGGTTAAAGGGTGAAAGGCAAAAGGTGAAAGGTGAAAGGCGAAAGGTGAAAGGTGAAAGGTAAAAGGGTGAATGGTTAAAGGGTGAATGGTTAAAGGGTGAAAGGGTGGAAGATTAAAGGGTGAAAGGTTAAAGGGGGAAAGGTGAAAGGGTGGAAGGGTGAAGGGGTGAAAGGGTAAAGGGGTGAAAGGGTAAAGGGTGAAAGGTAAAAGGAGGATAAATCGATGCGCTATTCAGGACAATCAAAAAAAAAGAGCTCGTCTCACGACGAACTCTTTCCCAAAAAACACTATTTATTAAATAACACAATTAAGAAAAAACACTAACTCTTTGTTAGCCTGTTATGAAAAAACTTTACTTTACTTTATTGTTGCTCTTTACTCTTTGCTATTTACGATTTTATATCCTCTTTTGTTAACGGCGATGATTCTCATATCAGAGCCAGTTAAGATGTGGCGTAATCTGTTAACATATACGCTGAGCGAGCGTGAAGCGAAATAGTTATCTTCTCTCCAAAGCGCTCTGAGGATAAGATGGCGGTCCACTAAGTCTCCCATATTCTGGCAGAGGAGGAGTAACAAGTCATTTTCTCTTGCAGACAAGTGTTGTCCGTCGAAAGAATGATGTTCGCCATCAAAGATTTTTCCATTCAAGTCAAAGACCTTTTCTTTACTATTTTTTTGTTCCTTGCATCGTCTCATGATTGCATTAATTTTGCAAATGAGCAATTCTACAGCAAGCGGTTTCTCGACATATGCGTCACATCCAGCCATATAAGCTTTGATGATGTCGCTTTGAGCGAGGTGGTCTCCCATAACAATTACAGGTAGAGTTTCGCCGCTTTTGCGAAGGTTTTCAAGGAACTCAATTCCATTCATTCCGGGCATTTTGGCATCCAGGATGCAAATGTCGATATTTTTGGATTTAATGATATTAAAGGCATCTTCCGCGTTTTGTGCTGCTGTAACACTATATCCTTTGCTTTTTAAATAATCTACGAGGACTGCAACTAGATTGGCCTCATCGTCACAAAGTAATATTTCTGTCTTCAATTCACTCACGACATTCTGCGCCAAGCGCCACTAAAACAATCTACAAAAACTGTGCCAAACAGAGCCGGATTAATCAAAAAAAGAACGATTTTAATCATTTTTTCCACAAAATAGGTCATTGAATGAACATATTCGGAGTTATTTTCGTATCAAGAGGGAGGAAAAAATCCGTGTGCGTGATGATGGAGTAAATCGGGGCTGAATTATTTTTTTTGTTATTTTCTTGCAGGGAATGGAAAAATGTATTAACTTTGCAGGCGTTTACGATTAAAGTACTATCGGTTATGAGTAAAGTACTAATTATATTAACAGGCGGTACGATTTGTATGGTTCGGAACGAAGAGACGGGTGCATTACATCCAGCCAGTCTGACTTTGGCCGATGCTATAACGCCTGAGTTGCGTTCAGCTCATATAGTAGCAGAGGTGCTATCTTTTTCCCCCTTAATCGACTCGTCGGACGTTAATCCGGACAATTGGGTCCGTATGGCTCAAGCTGTATATGACCACTATTCGGACTACGACGGATTTGTTATTCTTCACGGCACAGACACGATGTCATATTCTGGTTCCGCCCTTTCATTTATGCTTCGCAATTTAGGCAAGCCGGTAGTGTTTACGGGTAGTCAGTTGCCGATGGGTATGATGCGTTCGGATGCGAAAGAGAATCTGTTAACGTCGATAGAGATAGCTGCAGCCAAAGACGAAGAGGGCGAAGCGTTAGTACCAGAAGTAACGATATACTTTGAGGACCGTCTATTTCGAGCGAACCGTACGACGAAGCGTAATGCGGAGCATTTTTCGGCCTTTAACTCGTATAACTACCCCGCCCTTGCCAAGGCGGGCGTTCATATAACCTATCAGCCTCATTTGATTCATTACTCGGATCCTGCCAAGCCCCTCCAGCTATGCGACAAGACAGATACTCATGTAGCTATATTGAAGTTATTCCCGGGTATTACTCGTGAAGTTGTCCACTCTGTTTTATCTGCGGATGGACTTCGCGGAGTAGTTCTTGAGACGTACGGAGCGGGCAATGCCCCCTCTGTCAAGTGGCTTTACGAAGAATTGCAAGAGTCAGTACAGAAAGGATTGATAATAGTCAACAAGACTCAATGTAACACAGGTTCCGTTGAAATGGGTATGTATGAGACTTCCATCAATCTACTGAAAGCGGGTGTACTATCTGGTTATGACATAACGACGGAAGCCTTGCTGACCAAGATGATGTGTTTGTTAGGCGAATACGGCGACGATACAGAAACAATAAAAACCTTGCTGCAAACGCCACTTTGCGGCGAACTAACGTTAGAATAATATGCTAAAGAACATTCAACCTCAGGCTGTATGGGACAATTTCTACAGTCTAACCCAAATTCCCCGTCCATCGGGCAAGAAGAAAGCGATTTCCGATTTTCTGGCCAATTACGGTCGTAGTCTTGGTTTAGAGACGATAGTTGACGAGATTGGAAATGTGATTATCCGCAAGCCGGCTTATCCGGGCTACGAGAATCATCCCGGTGTGATTCTTCAAGGCCATATGGATATGGTACCTCAAAAGAACTCAGATGTCGTATTTGACTTTGAGAAAGATCCTATACGCGCGTACGTAGAAGAAAATAAGGAGTGGGTGACCGCAGATGGGACGACTCTGGGTGCTGATAACGGTATCGGAGTAGCCACTGCAATGACTATATTAGCGGACAAGGATGTTGTTCATCCTCCTTTGGAAGCATTCTTCACGGTAGATGAAGAGACGGGTATGTACGGAGCCTTTGCTCTGCAAGGCGGAATGCTAAGGGGCAAATATCTGCTTAACTTAGACTCTGAGACGGAAGGCGAGTTATACGTGGGTTGCGCGGGCGGTGTTGACACGACAGCCACCTTTGACTATCAGCCTGTCGATGTTGAAGAAGGCGATATAGCGTACAAGGTCAGTCTAACAGGCTGCAAAGGCGGTCATTCCGGTTGCGATATACATCTTCAACGCGCCAATGCGATTAAGCTATTGTTCCGTTTCCTCAAAGAAGCTGTTTCCAATTACGAAGCCCGTTTAGCATGCGTAGAAGGCGGCAGTCTCCGCAATGCGATACCCCGTGAGGCGTTTGCCGTAGTGACTATCCCAGCAGAAGGAAAAGAAGAATTCCTGGAGCTGGTAGATGAATATGAGGATTTATTCATCAAAGAATATAACGGTGTAGAAGACAACCTGCATTTGTCAGCCGAAGAACTTATCTGCCCTCAGAAAGAGTTGCCGGAAGATGTTCAAGACTTCCTAATTCATGCTATCACATTGTGCCCCCACGGTGTATATCGCATGATTGACGAGATGCCTGACATTGTAGAGACGAGTAACAACTTAGCGATGATAAAGACGGCAGATAACAAAGTAGTGGTATATTGTTTGACCCGTTCATCCGTTGAGAGCCGCAAGGAGGAACTGAAGCAAGTTATTCACTCCGCCTTTGCATTAGCCGGTGCCGATGTCCAATTCTCCGGTTCCTATCCCGGTTGGAAGCCTAATTTCAAGAGCCAGTTGCTTGCCACGATGAAGGATGTATATCAAAAAGATTTCGGCAAGTCTCCCCGAATTGTAACTATTCATGCCGGTTTGGAATGCGGTATTATCGGTCGTAATTATCCCGGTATGGAGATGATATCGTTTGGTCCGACGATAGAACATCCCCACTCTCCTGACGAGCGCGTTAATATAGCCACAGTACAGAAATTATACGACTACGTTATCGCAGCGCTGAAAGCGATTTAAGTGTTCGCGTATAATCCGGAGCAATAAAACAAGCGGCAGCAAGTTAATGCTACCGCTTATTTTGTATGTGTTTTGTTTATTTCTTTTTCTTAGTTTCTCCCATTTCCGGGTCCACGAGGATACGTCCGCAGAACTCACAAACGATGATTTTTTTGCGTTGGCGAATGTCGAGTTGTCGTTGAGCCGGTATTTTAGCGTGGCAACCTCCGCAGCTATCACGCTCCACCTTAACGACAGCGAGTCCGTTGTGTGCGTTTTTGCGAATGCGTTTGAAAGCAGAAAGCAAACGTTCGTCGATATGCTTTTCAAGTTCAGCAGATCGCAGCATAAGCGCCTCTGTTTCAGACTTTGTTTCCTGGAGGATGGTGTCCAAGTCATTTTTCTTTTGATTGAGGTCAACGGTTTTCTCCTCAATATCAGTAATAGTTTTCTGTTTGTCGGCTTGTCTTGCTTCGAGGTCAGCTGTATAGTTACGAATTTTCTTTTGGCTGAGTTCGATGTCCAACTGTTGGTATTCGATTTCCTTACTGAGGTTATCGAATTCGCGGTTGTTGCGCACGTTGTCCTGTTGCTCTTTATAGCGAGCGATAGATGCGTTAGCATTCTCAATACGTACGCGGTGGTCAGAGATTTGCGTTTCGCACTCTTTAATCTCGTTCTCAATGTTAGAGAGACGCGTTTTGAGTCCTTCCACTATATCCCCCATGTCTTTTACTTCCTGAGGCAGTTCGCCGGCAAGTGTACGTAACTCATCAATTTTTGAGTCCACTTGTTGCAACTCATAGAGGGCTTTAAGTTTTTCCTCTACGGTTAATTCTTTTTCTTCTTTTTTTGCCATAGTTGTTATATGTTTTAATTAAAATATCCGGATTGGCGATTTGTCTTCTTGCGAGATAAGAGTTTGCACTTTTCCCTGTAGAAGTTCTTGGAATATTTCGCGTGTAAAATGTTCACTGACCCAATGGTCCATATCAATAAGCGCGATAGCACCGTCGAGGTCTAAGAAGTCATGATATTTAACATCTGCAGTGATGAACGCATCAGCCTTGCGTTGTATAGCCGTTTGTGCGAATTCGGCTCCTGCCCCTCCACAGAGTGCAACGGTTTTGATGATATCCGTATTACCCGGCACATAGCGCAAGAGAGGAGCGCCAAAAGCGGTTTTGATGTGTTCAAGCAATTGCGTAAGCGTCATCGGCTTCGGCAGTTCGGCAATGACTCCGAGTCCGTGTTGATTTTCGTTTTCTCCGACAGGGCAAAGAATACGTACGTTGGTCATTGAGAGTTTTTGCGCCATTCTGCCGGAAACTCCGTCTATCCATGCGTCCATCGCCGTATGAGACGAGTAGATTGCTATATTATTGCGTATTGCGGTTTCGATGCAACGTGCCTGCGGGTTTTGCGCACATATTTGTTTGAGAGGGTGGAAGAGAAGTGGATGGTGTGATATAATGAGTTGGCAATTCAGTTGTACAGCCTCACTGACGACCGATTCCGTTACATCGGTTGCCAGCAACACTTTATTTATATCTGCATTGCGATTACCTACCTGCAGTCCCGAATTATCCCACTCCTCCTGCCATCTCAAGGGTGCTGCAGATTCTATGATATCAATTATATGTTGAAGTAACAAGTTACCCTTTTTTCGCACCTACGCCGGTTTTTGCAGCAGGTCCGGCAGCTTTGGATTGCGTTTTAGCTTGCACTTTTTGTGCCGCTTTCTTTTGGCTATTATCCACTGATTTTTGAGTATCAGCAGCGACTTCGTTGTTTTCCTCTTCGACAGTAAAGTCGGTAATACCGGCATTCACGAGGATATTATACCAAATAATAAGTTTACGTATATCGGACGGATAGACTCTATCTCTATCGTAATTAGGCAGTACTTGTGCAAAGAAGTCTCCGAGTTGTTTGTTATCGGCTTTTTTAGGGTCGATAGTTGCCTGTTTGAGTCCTTCTTTTTCCCCGAGTTTGGTTAAGACTTCGTTGAGCGCGATGTCTTCACCTTCAGTAAACATACTGACATCGGCGAGCGAGACGATTTTGTCTCTTGCATATGTAGGCATACGTTTACCATCCACTAAGGACTCAACGATGAGCATATTATTACCACGTGTAACCAACTTAAAGAGTCCGGGTTTGCCAGTAATGGCGAGAATATTCTTGAGCATAAAGTATTATTTTAATCAATTTGGGCGCAAAAGTAGTACTTTTTTTGTGAATATGCAAAAAAAAGTGTAATTTTGCAGCGATTTTTATGCGTTTAAGGAGTGATGTTAATATAAAGAACCGTCGCGCGACGTTCGATTACGCGATATTAGACCGCTATACTGCAGGTATTCAGCTCTATGGAACAGAGATTAAATCCATCCGTGAGTCGAAGGCCTCGCTCGCTGATACCTATTGTCAGTTTACCGGCAATGAGTTGTGGGTAAAGCAGATGAATATTGCGGAGTATCGTTTTGGTTCGTATTCCAATCACGAAGTGCGTCGCGACCGGAAGTTACTATTGACGCGCAAAGAGTTGCGCAAATTACAACGTCAGACCAAAGAGACGGGTAAGAGTATTATTCCATTGCGTCTGTATATCAACGAGAAGGGATTTGCGAAGTTAGAGATAGCGTTGTGTCAAGGGAAGCATGCATATGACAAGCGTCAAAGCATCCGCGAGCGAGATGACAAGCGCGAACTTGACAGAGTAATGAAAAGATAAAAGTGCAGGAAGCCGCATATGCTGTGTTAATGCTGTGTTGATTCTGTGTTGGAAGCGGGTGTATTTTGGTCAGGGATTTTCGGGAAGTTCATTCGTTTTATGTGCTTATGGAGGAAGCGTTCGATTTTCTGGAAGAACCGTTTGTCCGCCGGACTGACGAGCGTGATTGCGGTTCCGTTATTTTCGGCTCTTGCGGTTCTACCGATACGGTGCACATAGTCCTCGGCATCTCGCGGAACGTCGTAGTTGATGACGAGGGGTATATCGTCCACATCAATACCTCTTGCGACGATATCGGTAGCGACGAGGACTTGCACTTTTCCGTTTCTGAAATCAAGCATGACCGCATCCCGTTCTTTTTGTTCGAGGTCCGAGTGCATCGGTCTTGCGTCAATATGTTTGTTTTTGAGTGCTTGCGTGAGTTCTTTGACCCGCTGTTTTTTGCCGACGAAGATGATGACTTTGTTTAAAGGGGAAGAGTCGAAAGTCGAGAGTCGAGAGTCGAAAGAAAGGAGTTGGACTATTGTATTCGTTTTGTCTGCTTCGTTGAGGTCGATAGCCAATTGTTTGATAGCTTCCGGTGGTCTTGAGACTGCGATTTTCACCTCCACGGGGTTATTCATGACGGCCTTAGCCATTTTTCGGATATCGTTAGGCATAGTAGCGGAGAACATGATTTTCTGGCAGTCTTTAGGCAATTTGCGTACGATAGTCATGATATCGTCATAGAATCCCATGTCGAGCATGCGGTCCGCTTCGTCAAGGATGAAGTATTTGACTCCTGAGAAGTCCGGTGAATAGATATTAATCAGACTGAGTAGTCTGCCTGGTGTAGCGATGACGATGTCGGCTCCTTTGGTAATACCGTTGGTCTGATTTCCCCATGTTCCTCCGTCATTGCCTCCGTAGATAGCGACAGAGGAGAAGGGGACGTAGAAACCGAATCCTTCCATTTGCTGGTCTATCTGCTGTGCGAGTTCTCGTGTAGGCGCCATGATGATGGCGTTGAGTTTGTCGGGGTCGTGGTTGTCGTAAGCGAGATTAGTGAGCAAAGGTAGGATGTACGCGGCAGTTTTGCCTGTTCCTGTCTGGGCGCATGAGATGACATCCCGTCCGTCAAGTATAACAGGAATGGTTTTCTCCTGGACGGGTGTGCAGACGTCAAAGTGCATGTCCCATAAAGCGTCCAAGACATCATCGGAAAGAGGCAGTTCGTCGAAGTACATTAAAAGAATTTACAATTTTACAATTTACAATTTTACGATTTATTTCTCCCATCCATCGAAGACCTCGGGTCCGTAGGTATTATCTTCGTCGGGGTTGTGTAATGGTGCCCACAGTTGTGCGAAGAAGGGATTGCGTTTAGCCTCTTTGTCCCATTGCCATGGTCTTGCGTTTTCGTCATTATATGGCCATGGGAAGCAATCGGGGCACCAATGTCCTCCGAGCAGGATAAGCCGCGGAGAAGCTTTGAATTTATGTCCTTCAGCGCATTGCCATTCGAGCTGTGTATCCAAGTCCCCTTGGGTCATAGTTTTAGAAAGGCACTTGCCTCCACGGAACTTCGCCGCAGCCTGCATATCTTTGATATCCAGTTCGTTAAGCGGTTTTGTCTCGTCGTATCCGTGATTGAGGAGAACGGCATCTTCACTATTGTGCGAGAGGTCCATTTGGCTCCAAGGTTTGATAGCGAGGTAATCTTCGTACGTTCCGTAATAGGCATGAATACGTTTTTGGCATTTATCGGCGAGTTGCGGATTGTTACGATGTTTGATCCACCACTGTGTTCCGTGCTCTTTGGACATCGCCATGAACCACATAGCAGCTTTGACGCAATGGGGGAAGAGTTTGGCGATTTTCGTTTTAGCGGCGAACTTGATTCCCGCGGGGACGGAAGGCGCTTTAGCGAGTTGTCGGAAGTATTCTTTGATAGGCACATTGGCGCGGAAATGCAGGAACGCCTCGAGTTTATCACTGTCAAGGTACCACATGCCGTGGAAATTGCGCGTTGTGAACCAGTTGGAAGAGAATATTTGTTCGGGTTTGGGACATCCTATGGCATCGAGCAGCAGGCACTCAAACTCGTAGTTGGAAATGCGGTAGTCGGCACCTGAACCGATATTGTAGTAGTTTTTCCAGAACTCGTCCGGTATATTCGGTCTGCAGATTCGTTCGAGCAGTCGTCCGCTATCTTCGACGGTAGCCCACTCCAAGACTCCCCGGATAGGCACATGGAACATAATTGGGTCGTAGTTTTTGAGGATAGCCGGGTAAAGGATACCGGACTGTCGCAGAGCGACCCACGACTTAATGCCAGAATCAGTAATAATACGTTCCGCCCACGCTTTTGTTATACCATAATGGTCATATGCGCTCACGCAGATGGGGTCTCCGGTTCTTCCCCAGTGGAGCGGTTCCCGTCTGTCGCCCATTTGTGCAACGGAGCCGATATAGACGACTTTAGGTTGTTTCTCGTCGGGCTGGGCGAGGACGGCATCGCGAATATTCTTAGCGGCAGTGAGATTGGTTTTGCGGGTGGCGTCCGGTCTATAGTCAGCTTGGGGTGAGACCATTCCTCCAACGTGTAGCACGATATCGGCGCCGTTAACCCCTTTGAGCACGTCGTCGTACTTAGTGAGGTCCCCCCAGATGACATTGAGTGCTTCATGTTTGGCGATAAGCGGAGCGAGCAGTTTTTTGTTTTTTTCGCTGGGTCTCGCCAGAATACGAAGATTATAATGTTCCGGGCGATTGAGTATTTCCATCATCCCCGCCCATCCCATGGTGCCGGTAGCACCTGTCAAAAAAACAGTTGTTTTCATATATGTCTATTATTGTATTTTCTTTTTTCTTCCGTTTTCGACGAGTTTTCTCCATCTCACTTTCATGAAATTCCCTGTATGTGCGACGAAGTCCATCCACCAGTGCGTCAAAATCTCCGCCTCTTCTTCCTCCATGTCCTGTACAGCCTTTTGGGCATTATTGTCGGAAATGACAAGCAGCTGATCGCCGAGTTTGAGTTCGGTTTCTCCAGTGGGGACGAAGAAGGTATCATCTCTTTTAACCATAATAACAAGCGTGTGGGGCTGTATAGTGAGGTCTTTAAGTTTATTACCTTTACTAAGCAGTTTCTCGTCCACCACTTTTTCCCAAGATGACGACTGTATCTCATCGGGCAAGTCTATATCGAAATAGCGCAGTTTATGCTCCGGAGTCTGGGGTGTGACGAGTTTAAGTTTGGATGCGACACTGCCCAAAGTCGTGCCCTGAATAAGCAGACTAATGAGCGTACAAGCGAACACCACATTGAAGAGCAAGTCTGATTGCGGGACTTCAGCCGCTTCACACAGTATAGCGAAGATGATAGGCACTGCGCCTTTGAGTCCGACCCAACTGACGAAGATGCGGTCATTTTGTTTGAACTGCTTAAACGGCAACAAGCAGAGCCAGACACTGAGAGGACGTGCCACAAAAGTCATGATGAGACTCACTATAAGGCTGAAAGTCCAGACCTTCCAATCCAGTAAGTCTTTGACGTTAGCCATAAGACCCAACATCAAGAACATGACTAACTGACTAAGCCACGTAAGTCCGTCGAAGAAAGCCTTGGTCTGACGTTTACGATAGAAGCGGCTGTTACCGATTATAAGTCCTCCCATATAGACTGCGAGATAAGGGTTACCTTGCAGATAATACGTGACGGAAAAGATAAAGATACACGCCGTGAGGACCATGACCGGATAGAGGCTCTCGTTACTCAGTGCGCCCTTATTGAGCAACCAGATGACGACTTTACCAAAGATAAATCCGATAACAGCTCCCATCACCAGTTGGATAAGGATGTTACGGAATATATCAAGCGCATCCAAATCAGTAGTAGGAGAAGTAACGATGGTAATGAGTGTTATTGTCAGGATATAAGCCATCGGATCATTGGCACCAGATTCCAACTCGAGCAGCGGGCGTAAGTTATGCTTCAGTTTGACATTATTGGTGCGCAAGATAGAGAAAACACTTGCCGAGTCCGTAGAAGACATAGTAGCCGCCATGAGCAAAGCCGACCAGACAGAGAGAGTAAGCACTCCGTGAATCCACCCGAAGACGACCCAAGCCAACAGTCCTGTGATGACACATGTAAGGAAGACCCCGACAGTAGCGAGTGTGATACCAGGAGCGATAACGGGCTGTATGTCGGACACTTTCGTATCCAATCCGCCGGTAAACAATATGACGCAGAGCGCAATTGTTCCAATCGCCTGTGCGGCATTAATAGTCAGTCCGTAGTCCTGCTCTCCGTCAATAAGCACACCCAATCCCCCTTGTCCGAACAACATTCCGACTATGAGGAAAACCATCAAAGCAGGAACGCCAAACCGATAGCCTATGCGGTCTGTAAAGATACTGGCAAAGAATAGCAGTGAGAGAACAAGCAGAACAAATTCAACTTGCATAGACAGATTACTTTAAGAGATGCTCGTCAATTATATCAGCAATATCCTGTTTTGCCTGCAGTCCGATTTGCATAATGGGTCTTTCCTTAGCCGGAATATAAAGGATACGCGGGAAACTTGTAATTTGGAAGGCTTGGGCAATTTCCGTTTCTTTCTCCACATCAATTTTGTAGAAATAGACTTTTCCTGCATAATCTTTGGCGAGTTGTTCCATGACGGGCGCCAGCATCTTACATGGTCCGCACCATGTGGTATAGAAGTCAATAACGCAGGGTTTGTCGCCGAGATATTTCCATTCTCTCTCGGTAGTATAATTGAACACTTTTTGTTTAAACTGCTCAGTCGTGATATAGTTAACGCTTTGAGCATTAGCGGTCCAAGCGAGTGCAATCGCAAAGACCAATAAGATGAATTTTCGTTGCATAATACTCGAATTTGGCTGCAAAGGTAGTGTTTTTTTTGCATATATGCAAGAATTGTTGTACTTTTGCAGCGTTTTTATTAAAAAAAGGTATTTATGGATGCCAAATTAGAATCAATTTTGGCTCAATATGACAGCAATCAGATATTTGTTATCTGCAGCTCAAGGTCAGCACAACCTCTGCTGTATCCCACTTTTCAGTTAGAAGACGGCGAGGCAGCCAAGAGTTTGGCGATGGCAGAGGAGCTGTGGAAGTGGCTGACGGAACACGATGCCACTCGCAAGGCACTACTGATTAATATAGGCGGAGGAACGGTTTGTGATTTGGGTGGATTTGTCGCCGCCACCTATCTCCGCGGTATAGACTACATCAATATTCCAACAACCTTATTAGCAATGGTCGATGCGTCCATAGGCGGCAAGACCGGCATTAATTTAGGCGGGTTGAAGAACCGAGTCGGTGCATTTTATCCTCCTAAGGCGGTGCTTACAGACATGCGATATTTGGAGACTTTACCTCCGGAAGAAATTCTATCCGGTTACGGTGAGATTTTAAAGTGCGGTTTATTAGAAGGGCGCGCTGTATTTGCGCGAGCGGCGCAAAGCCTGGAGGATTTCATGAATGGCAGTCAAGAGGCTGTGTCTATGGAAGTTATAGCCTCAGCCCGCGCTTACAAAGAGCATATTGTAGCATCAGATCCCCGAGAGGACGGATTGCGAAAAGTGTTGAACTTCGGTCATACGGCAGGGCATGCGCTGGAGGAGAAGACGCATGCCAAACACGGTTATTGCGTCATGTGGGGCATGATTATAGAGGTTTATTTGAGTGTAATCAAATTAGGTTTTCCGAAAGAAATTTTGACTTGTTTGAATCAGTTGATGCTGAGTTATTACGGTCGCCCCTCATGCAATTGCAAGGAGCAGGATGAATTAGTTTCGCTTATGCGTAAAGACAAGAAGAACGCTCAAGCGAATGCTATCAATTTCACGCTGCTCCGCCAGCCCGGTGAACCGCTAATCAATCAAGTTGCGACGGATAATGAAATCAGAGAGGGAATAGAGTATCTATTCAGTTTATAAAATCAAATTCGCCAAGTTCGGGTTACAAAATGTATCTTTTTAGAAGAAAAATTCATAAAAATTTGCATATATAAAAAAAATGCAGTACTTTTGCAGCCGAATTTGTACCGTGCGTAGTAAGCACTATGCCGTACAAGTGTTATGGAAGGAAAAATTATTAACATTAAATTATACGATTATGTCAGAAATTGAATCTAAAGTAAAAGCCATCATTGTTGACAAGCTGGGTGTTGAAGAATCTCAAGTTACTATGGATGCAAGCTTTGCAGCCGATTTAAACGCAGACTCTCTGGATACTGTTGAGTTGATTATGGAGTTTGAGAAAGAGTTCAACATTACTATTCCAGACGAGGACACTCAGAAGATTTCGACAGTAGGTGACGCAGTAGCTTACATTGAGAAAGCTTGCGCTTAATCTAAGTAAAAGAAATAGCACTTTACGAGTTTGCGGGTGACTGTAAACTCGTAAATTGTACAATAATGTTATGGAATTAAGACGAGTAGTTGTTACGGGTTTGGGTGCAGTTACGCCGATTGGCAATGATGTTCCCACCATGTGGAAGAATATGATATCCGGTGTGAGTGGCGCCGGTATGATTACCCAATTTGACGTGTCATCGTTTCGTTCGCAATTTGCCTGTGAGGTAAAGGATTTTGATTTTTCCCCGATTATGGATGCGAAGGAAGCGCGTCGTTTAGACCGTTATTCTCAGTTTTCTGTATATGTAGCGAAAGAGGCCATAACAGATTCTGCTATAGATTTAGAGAAGACGGACAAGAGTCGTATTGGTGTTATTTGGGGTAGCGGCATGGGTGGACTGCGCAGTTTTGAAGACGGTGTTTCCGAATTTGCGACCGGTGACGGTACTCCGCATTATAATCCTTTTTTTATACCGAAGGCATTGCACAGTATGGGTGTCGGTCATATCTCATTAGAGTTTGGTTTGACCGGTCCTTCGTTTATAGTATCGTCTGCATGTTCGAGTTCATCTCACGCGATAGGTCAAGCATTTGATGCTGTCCGTTTAGGTCGAGCGGATATTGTTTTGACAGGTGGTGCAGATGCAGATATTCGTCCTTCCGGTATCGGAGGTTTCAATGCGATGCGCGCCATATCGACCCGCAATGAGAGTCCCGAGACGGCAAGTCGTCCATTTTCCAAGTCCCGTGACGGTTTTGTGTTGGGTGAGGGCGGTGCTTGTTTGATATTGGAAGAATATGAGCATGCCAAAGCTCGCGGTGCCAAGATTTATGCAGAAGTAGTAGGTGCCGGTGCATCCGCTGATGCCTATCACATGACTGCTCCTGATCCTGAGGGGAAAGGGGCTATCAGCGTGATGAAGACCGCATTAGCCGATGCCGGTATTGGTCCGGAATCAATAGATTACATCAACACTCACGGCACCTCGACTCCTCTTGGTGACATAGCAGAGCTGAATGCTATTCGCAGCGTGTTTGGCGAGCATGTATATGACATGAATCTGGACTCTACGAAGTCCATGACAGGTCATCTAGTCGGCGCAGCAGGTGCTATAGAGGCCGTAGCCTGCGTAAAGGCTTTGGAGACGGGCATAATCCCTCCAACCATCAACCATGCGGACGATGACGAGGACGAGAAGATTGATTATAAAATCAACTACACATTCAATAAAGCCCAACATCGTGACATTCACTATGCGTTGTCGAACAACTTCGGTTTTGGCGGTTTGAATGCGTGCCTGATATTTAAGAAAGCAGAAGAATAAGCCGATATGGTATCGGTAGTTTGTTAAATATTAAATTTTAAGGTATTATGATTAAAAGTAAGATTGGCGAGAATGCCGGTTTAGTATGGTCTGCATTACAGAACGGCGCTCTTGCTCAAAAAGCTCTCAAGAAAGCAACAAAGCTGAAAGATGCAGAGCTGAACATGGCTCTCGGTTGGTTAGCCCGCGAAGGCAAAATTGCCTTTGACGTACAAGAGGCTGACACTGTTATTTCGTTACAATAATCATTAATTGTTACGACAATGGTAGTAGCGATAGTGGGCGCATCAGGCGCCGTAGGTCAAGAGTTGTTGAAGGTGCTTTCAGAGCGTCACTTTCCTGTTACCGAACTTCGTTTATTCGGTTCCGTGCGTAGCGCCGGGACCGAATATTCTTTCAACGGGGACAAGTACATTGTTCAAGAATTGAAGCACGGTGATGCCTTTCGAGGAGTAGATATCGCATTTACATCTGCAGGGGCTTCCGTTTCTCGCGAATACTGGGAAGACATCACTCGTTATGGTGCGATAATGATTGACAACTCCAGTGCTTTCCGCATGGATGCGGATGTGCCATTGGTTGTGCCCGAAGTGAATGCCGCCGATGCCTTATCACATCCTCGCGGCATTATAGCAAACCCCAACTGTACGACTATTCAAATGGTAGTAGCCCTTCAAGCTATTGAGCAATTGAGTCATATCAAGCGTGTTCACGTATCGACCTATCAAGCAGCATCGGGTGCCGGAGCTCAAGCGATGAAAGAGTTAGAGACCCAATATCGTCAGGTTCTTGCCGGTGAAGAGGTGACTGTCAATAAGTTTGCCTACCAGTTGGCATATAATCTCATTCCCCAGATAGATGTATTTACCGACAATGACTATACGAAGGAAGAGATGAAGATGTTCAACGAGACACGCAAAATCATGCACTCGGATATCCAAGTAAGTGCTACTTGCGTTCGTGTTCCTTCCCTTCGTGCTCACAGCGAGAGTATATGGCTTGAAACCGAACAACCTATTAGTGCTGAACAAGCCAAAGAAGCATTCCGAAACGGAACAGGATGCGAACTGATGGACGATCCTGCCAACAAGAAATATCCGATGCCTCTTTTCCTCAGCGGAACGGACAAGGTGTATATAGGTCGTGTCCGCGAAGATATCAGTTGTCCTAACGGTCTGACTTTCTGGTGCGTAGGAGATCAGATACGAAAGGGGGCAGCCCTGAATGCCGTACAAATAGCAGAATATTTAATAAGCAATCAATAAGTTACGAAGAACGAACCAATCAATATAATGGCTCCGGTCGGCTGTTGGGAGAGCCTTACCGCCGCGATAGAGGCAGGTGCTAATAGTGTGTATTTCGGGATAGAGCACCTGAATATGCGTGCCCGTTCATCCGCTAATTTTACGACAGCTGATTTGCACAAGATAGTTGCTATATGCCGCGAAGCCGGTGTACAGACCTACTTAACACTTAATACGGTGATGTATCCTGAGGATTTGCCGTTGATGCGAACCATAGTGGATAACGCCAAGCAAGCCGGTATAACAGCGATTATCGCCAGCGATATAGCCGTTTTGCAATATGCGCATGAACAAGGTGTAGAAGTACATCTGTCCACGCAACTGAATATCTCCAATACCGAGGCTTTGCGTTTCTACGCACAGTTTGCCGATACGGTTGTGCTGGCGCGCGAACTGAATATCGAGCAGGTGGCGTCTATTCATCGCGATATTGTGGAGCAACATATCTGCGGACCGAAAGGCGAATTGATACAGATAGAGATGTTCTGTCACGGAGCGCTCTGCATGGCTGTCAGCGGTAAATGTTATCTGAGTTTGAATAATCTGGGTGCAAGTGCAAACCGTGGAGCATGTATGCAGGTTTGCCGCAGAGGGTATATTGTTAAGGACAAGGAGTCAGAACTTGAGTTAGAGGTGGATAATCAATATATCATGTCTCCGAAAGACTTGAAGACTATCGGTTTTTTGAATAAGCTGTTAGATGCCGGCGTACGCATTCTTAAGATTGAAGGGCGTGCTCGTGGTCCCGAATATGTTCAGACAGTTGTATCCTGCTATAAAGAAGCTGTCACTGCATGGCAAAAAGGCGAATACAATCAAGACGATATAATCACGTCGAAGATAGAAGACTGGAACACCCGTTTAGCTCGTGTATTCAATCGTGGTTTCTGGGACGGTTATTATCAAGGTCAGCGTTTGGGCGAGTGGACTCATCATTACGGCAGTTTAGCCACGCGCAAGAAAGTGTATGCCGGAAGATGCACCAATTTCTTTAAGAATATCAGCGTAGCAGAATTTCAGTTGGAAGCTATTCCTGAACTCAAGGAGGGTGACGAACTTCTCATTACCGGCGAAACGACGGGTGTATATGAAACTATAGCGCATAATATCCACAACGATGCACAACAGGTTACTTCGCAAGTTAAACAAGGAGAGTTGTTTGCTCTTAAGACCGACAAGATACTGCATCGAGGCGACAAACTATATAAAATGGTAATGCAAGTACATGGATAACATACCACTTATATCATCTCCGCTGTCAGAGGCATGGCCATCGTGGTTGATGCTGTGTTTGTTGCTATGCCTGGTAGTGGCATCAGTCCAACAGCCGGAGACTATCCGAATGAGTTTTCGTACGACTTTCTCGCGTATGGAACGTATATACGGAGACAGTGCTGTTAACATATGGGGTGTAATAGCCCTTGTTGTTTTCCGCTTAGGTGTGATAGCAATGACTCTTTATCTTGCCTGCTACGAACAGGGACATTTTTCCATACTGACATATTTCCTTATAATACTGATTGTGCTAGCTTTTGTTGCGCTTAAGTCCGTTATTGCCTGGCTATTAAGTTATGTATTTGAATTGAAGGGGAATACTAATTTCTACATGCCACAGTACTCCAATATTTGGACAGCATTTTGCATTGTGCTTTACCCATTCTTGCTGATAATGATAAATATCGGGAATACTGCTGTAATGAGGTGGATGTTATTAGCCGTAGCTATTCTTTTCTGTATAGATGTGATAGTTAAGTTAGTTCAGCACTATTACTCAGGTCTCAACTCTCTACCATATATTGCATTATATGCCCTTACTCTTGAAATTATTCCCATGACTGCAATGGTTATTGGTGTCCAACGACTCATTTAAATTAGCATACAGTTAAAAAGTATATGATACAGAAGATTCTCATTTCCCAACCGCGTCCTTTGTCCGAGCGTAATCCCTACTCCGAGATGGAGGCACGCTATGGTGTGCATTTTGATTTCCGCCCTCTCATCCATGTTGAAGGATTAGATGCCCATGAGTTCAGGCAGCAGCGTATAAACCCTTTGGATTATACTGCAGTACTGCTCAACTCGCGATTAGGAGTAGACCATTATTTCAGGTTATGTGAAGAACTGCGCCTCCAAGTTCCGGATTCAATGCACTATTATTGTATTTCAGAGGCAGTAGCCAACTATTTGCAGAAATATATACAGTATCGTAAACGTAAAGTCTTTTTCAGCGAGCATAATCACTTTGAAGACTTGCTCCCGACCATGTATCGCAGGCCCAATGAGAAGTACTTAATGATTATGTCTGACGTGCATAATGACAACACAATCAATATGTTTGCCGAGCATAATATCACGATTAAGCCGGCCGTTATGTATAAGACAGTTGCTACCCAATGGCCAGAGAATGAGCCATTTGATTATGATATGGTGGTACTATTTACTCCGACAGGCGTGTCATCAATACGTAAGAATTTCCCTGACTGGCAGCAAGGAGAAACCGTTATCGGATGTTTTGGTCAAAACACGGTATCCTCAGCCAAAGAGTCGGGGTTTAAAGTAGATATATTTGCCCCAACACCTGATTGCCCGAGTATCACCACCGCAATAGAACATTATCTTGAGCAACACCTTTCCTAAATATGAACGTCTGTGCGGAAAGATGCGTATCGCAGACCTGTACAAGCGAGGTAAGCGACTGGTTGTTTGGCCCTTGCGGGTCACATATATGCCAGTAAGCACAGCGGATGGAACCCAAGTACTTATCTGGGCTCCTAAATCTCTTTTCAAGCACGCGGTTGATCGCAACAGGCTTAGGCGTCAGATGCGTGAGGCATGGCGAGTGAACAGGAACGCGCTCGTGAAAGACTATATTATTGCCTTTAATTATATGGATAAAAACATGCTTAGTTATCCGTCTATTAACAAGGCATTTGTAAAAACGATCAACAAACTCAATGAAGAAGCTAATTCGTAACATATTTCTTTTACCGGTATATTTTTACAGATATTGTATATCTCCATTAACCCCTCCATCGTGCAGATATACACCTACCTGCAGTCAATATATGGTTGAAGCAGTACAGAAGTACGGCATCTTCAAAGGGACATGGTTAGGCATCAAACGCATTCTGCGTTGCCATCCTTGGGGAGGTAGCGGCTACGATCCTGTACCATAGGACATATATACTAACTTATTGTTTGTTAAGTTCATGCGCATAGATATCATCACAGCTTGTCCGGAGCTATTAGAGTCTCCCCTAAATCACTCCATTATTCAGCGTGCCAAATCCAAAGGGCTCGTTGATATATACGTTCACAATTTACGAGATTACACGTTGGACAAGCATCGTAAAGTAGACGATTATGCTTTTGGTTTTTCGGCTGGTATGGTACTTCAGATAGAACCCATAGACCGCTGTATCACGGCACTTAAGGCGGAACGTGATTACGATGAGATTATTTTTACAGCGCCTGATGGTGCACCCTTTACTCAAAAAGCCGCCAATACGCTATCTCTCAAACAGAATATTATTATTCTATGCGGTCACTATAAGGGTGTCGATCAGCGTGTACGCGATCATTTAATAACCAAGGAGTATTCAATCGGCGATTTTGTTATTACAGGAGGCGAGATGCCAGCTGCTATGATGACAGATGCCATAGTAAGACTTATTCCCGGAGCAATCGGAGACGAGACATCTGCGCTCAACGACAGTTTTCAGGACAATTTATTGGAAGCCGGAGTATATACCCGTCCTGCAGAATATAAAGGTTGGAAAGTACCGGAGATATTACTATCTGGTCACCAAGCCAAGATAGAGGAATGGATATATGAGCAGAACCTTCAGCACACAAAAGAACGTCGTCCTGATTTGCTTGAAAAATAAAAAGCGGCAAGAATCTCTTGTCGCTTTTCGGTAATAGTCAGTACTAAGTGCATTACTCAGCCACTTGTTCAACAGGAACTTCAACGACTGCAGAATCAGCGACAGCTTGTTCAGCCTCAGCTTCGCAGCATTTTTGCTCTTGTTGGCAGCATTTACCCTCTTCTTTGCAGCACTTTCCGTCTGCTTTTTTGCAGCACCCCATTGCGCAAATAGCGATAGCTGCAACTAACATTAATTTCTTCATTATTTAAAGCTTTAAAAGGTTAGATATGCGAATTATTTCGCAAATCGGCGGCAAAGTTAGGATATTTTTTGGAACTATCAAAAAAAAAATGTACTTTTGCACGAAAATTAGGCAAATATGACATTCAAGACATTCATGAACGAGACCAAAGCAGGTTTTATACTTAAGAATCTGCTTGTAGCATTAGTCATCGGTATAGCATTATTGATGCTTGTATTAGGCTATCTTAAGCGCTACACCGAACATGGCATTGAAGTGGAGGTTCCAGCAATTACCGGCATGTATTTAGAGGAGGCGCAGGCAATAGTCAGTCATGAAGGTTTGGTATTGACAGTAGTTGACTCCACCTACAGTAATAAAGTACCATTAGGTACGATTGTGGAGCAATCTCCGTTAGCGAACAGTCATTGTAAGCATGGTCGCTCTATCTATGTAATTATCAATTCCAAGACATTACGCCAAGTTCCTATACCGGATTTACAAGACATTAGTTTCCGTCAAGCGGAAGCCACATTGCGTTCGTTGAATATCGAAGTCGGTAATTATGTATATGAGCCTTCTGAATATAAAGACCTTGTATTGGATGTCCGCCAGAACGGCCGTTCACTTACTCCCGGAGAGCGTATTGATGAAGGAAGCGCGGTGACATTGGTTATTGGTCGCGGCAAAGGCAATGTACAAACATCAGTACCTAATATTATCGGCAAGAGCCTTTCGGAGGCACGTTCTCTATTGTTGAGCAAATATCTCACTTTAGGAATCTACGAATATGATGAAGAGCCGACTGAGGAGACCGAATCTCTATACGTTGTTTATCGTCAGGAGCCAAGCGCAGGCACGCAGATATTAGAAGGTTCACGGGTTGATATCTATCTATCCACCGATATTGAGAAAGCACTCACTATTCAAAATCATCAGGACGAGGAAGATTTCTTTTAGTTAGCACCATGATTGATGACGAGGAATTATGGGAGCGTTGGCGTTGCGAAGTAGATAAAGGTCAGACGCCGGTACGCGTAGACAAGTACCTGACAGAACATATGGCAGGTACGTCCCGTAATCGCATTCAGAATGCAGCAGCATCGGGAAATATCCTTGTCAACGGTGTCGCAGTAAGCAGTAATCATAAGGTGAAGCCTTTGGACGTGATACAAATACTATTAGACCACGAACCGCACGACTTCACTATTCATCCCGAGAATATTCCGCTTAACATTGTGTATGAAGATGCAGACGTATTGGTTGTGAATAAGCCTGCAGGATTGGTAGTTCATCCGGGGCACGGCAATTATGAGCATACTCTTCTCAATGCTCTCGCCTATTATTTCTCCGACCAGTTGGATATGAATAATCCTGACATAGGTCTTGTTCACCGCATCGACAAAGACACGAGCGGTCTGTTATTGATTGCCAAGACCCCAGAAGCCAAGAGCAATTTAGGTTTGCAGTTTTTCAATCATACGACCGAACGGACCTATAATGCACTTGTTTGGGGTACGTTCGCAGAGGACTCGGGGACGATTAAAGGAGCCTTAGCCCGGGACAACCGTGACCGTACTATGTATAAGGTATACGATATAGAGGAGAATCCTAATGCCAAAGAAGCAATAACCCATTGGCGTGTTTTGGAACGTTTTCCATATGTGACGTTGGTAGAGTGCCGTTTAGAGACAGGTCGTACCCATCAGATCCGTGTTCATATGCAGTACATCGGTCATCCGTTATTCAGCGATGAGAAATACGGTGGAACGGAGATTCTGAAAGGTGTTCCGACCCAGAAATACAAGCAGTATATTCAGAACTGCTTTGCCCTTTGTCCCAGACAAGTATTACATGCCAAAACGCTTGGTTTTACTCATCCGAGAACTGGAGAGCGGATGTTTTTTGACAGCGAGTGGCCAAAAGATATGTCCGCCCTTATAGACAAGTGGCGGACATACCAAGTAGGAAGTATTTCGTAGTTGCGAGACTGCTTATTTCTGCAGGACGTTTATTGTAGGCGGATTCCCGAAGCGTTATAGATTTTTCCATCGTGTAGGATGAACAATTGTCCATCTTCTATGAATTTTGTGCTTGGTGTTTTTTCTTCCAGCACTTGCTCGATAGCCACTTTATCCTCGGTGAATATATCAAGGGTTTCAGACCACTCGCTGTATTCTTCTCCGAGTTTAGCGCGGACTTGGAATTGGTAATCCCGTTCCGCCACCAAATTAAGGATAGTAGTAGTTTTAGACGTGATATTTGTTTTTACATTCCATTCTTCTTCGGGATTAGCAACTTTGCGATAGCGTACCTCGTACATATCACCTCTACCTGTCCAATTGAGAGTAACAGAGCTACCTTTCACTTTATTTGCTTTAAGGTCTTTAGCATAAGGGTGATAGACAGGTGTTGTGGTAAAGTGTGCATCAATGAGCCAAGCAAAATATGTGTATTGCGAGTCATAATCTTTGACATCCATCCAATTCACCTTATCTCCGGCAGGAATGCCAATCCAGCGAGCATTTGGCGCGTTGGCGTCTGCGGATGCAGCCATAGGATTGTTGAAGGCTTGTTGGTGACGGAAGAATATCCACATGGGCTGGCTCTTTCTATATTCAACAGGTTCTAACAATGCCACTTCATTGAGTTGGTTGAGGTCAGTCGGTTGCACGTTTTGCGACCACACTTTAGTTGCTTTATCCGGAGTATTTCCGCCTGTATATACAGCCAATTCCAGTTTATCGAGGTTAGAAGCATATATTTTCACTTTATCGAGGTATTTGCTTACGGCCGTATTCGTCGGAATCATTATACCCCAATACGGATTCTCAACAATCTCAATATCCATACCAAACGTATTTGTGCCGTAATAAACCCAATCATTATCTACCGTCGGAGTCTTCTCTTCAGCCGGTGCATCTGCCGTAGTGAAAGTAAATACGGCAGAGTTTTTGCTAAGGATATCTTCCTCTACATCATCGGCGCAAACACCGAAAGCAACCACATTATATTCTGTCTCAGGTTCTAAGTTAGTCAAAGTGAATGAATAACTTGATTTGCCAGTATTGGCTATACGATTTGGATAAGTCTGATACTCGCTTTCGCTGGCTTTCTTATAGCGGAAACCCCAACCAGCTTGTTCATTCGAACCGGGTGTCAAACTAATTTCAGCCGTGCTGAATGAAGGCTCTCCAACCAAAGCTAAGTTTGTAGGAACAGCACAAGTAGGGTCGATGATTTCAGGGAAGTCTTTCTCAACGTAATTTGTAAACTTACTCCATCCTGACGCAGCTTTATATGCCACAGTTGCTCCGGTAGGAACAATAATGGTGGTAGAAGTTGGTGTATCGCCAAATGCCAAAGAAGCCGTAGGAGGAACTTTAGCTGCACAAGTAATAGAAGTCAAATTCGGACTGGAGAGCGCGTTATATGCAAGCTCTTTTACTGTTGGCGGTAGTTCAATGCTTTGCAGTTTAGCTGCACGGTAAAAAGCAAATTCGCCAATAGTTATTACACCATATGGAACAGTATAAGAAGTTCTATTATTCTCATCTGCTGTCGGAAAAAACAGAAGCTCAGTTTTCGGCTTATTGTACAAAACACCATTATCAGCAATATAGTATTGGTTCGTTGACGCAACTGTAAATTTGGTTAAACTGGTACATGCGCGAAAAGCACCCTCGCCTATTGAATTCACTTTTGCGGGAATATTAATGCGGGAAAGTTTTTCGCAGTTCTCAAACGCATACTTTTTTATCTGCTCAAGGTTATTCGGTAACGTAATGTTTTCCAAACCATAACAATTACTAAACGCTTCCGCACCAATGGATTCCACAGACGAGCAAAAAGTAAATTCAGTAAGTGAGTGTTGGGTATCGAAGGCATCATTACCAATGGTTGTTATCGAGCCTGTCATTACAACTTTCTCAACTAAGCGTTTATTCCAAGGGGCAGGGGAATAGCCTGAATTAAAATCATCCATTGGGCCATACCCTGATAACGTTAGTTGTTTACTATCAACGTAGTAATTATACGTAACATTGGGTCCGCACTTTCCACTAGTATCTGCGAAGGCGAAAGTTGTAGCGCTAATGATTGCAACTAAAGAAAGAAGAATTTTTTTCATAATGATAGTATTTTATGGGTTGCACATGCTAATTCGGGCGCAAAGGTACAATATTTTTGGCATATCTACAAATAAAAGTGGCATAATTCTTGCATATTTATAAAAAAAGCAGTACTTTTGCGTGCAAAAATTAGGATTACGTTGGTATTGAGTTATAGTATGGTCCCGTTGAGCATACATTCAGCATACATTGAGCATACATTGAGCATACATTGAGCATATATTGAGCATACATTGCCAATCGGTGGGGACGTGGGTAATTTATGGTAGAAAGGAGGTTTTTATGAATACAATATTATGGGCAGATGACGAAATTGATTTATTAAAGCCTTATGTCATCTATTTAAAAGAGAAAGGCTACGAGGTTTTGAGCGCGACAAACGGTCAAGACGCGATAGATTTGTTCCGTAAAGAGGCGGTAGATATTGTATTTTTAGACGAGAACATGCCGGGTTTGAGCGGTTTGGAGACGTTGGAAACGATAAAATCTATTCGTTCGGACGTTCCTGTAGTGATGATTACGAAGAGCGAAGAGGAGCGAATCATGGAGCAGGCGATAGGTGCCAAGATAGCCGATTATTTGATTAAGCCAGTTAATCCGAGTCAGATATTATTGTGTTTGAAGAAACATATTCATCAGCGTGAGATTGTTGAGAAGCATACGAACAAAGGTTATCAGGAGGAGTTCGGCGATATCGGTTTTATGATAGATACGGCAAAGACGCTGGATGAATGGATAGCTATATATAAGACTTTGTCCCGCTGGGATATTGAGTTGCAGGATGTAGATTCATCCATGCGCGAGATGCTTCATATGCAGAGTCAGCAGGCTAATGCCGCATTCGCGAAGTTTATCAGTCGGAATTATGAGGAGTGGTTCACAAGTGGTAATCGCCCGCTTATGTCGCCGGATATATTCAAGAATATACTCTTCCCTCTATTAGACAAGGGAGAGAAGTTATTCTTTGTAGTGATAGATAATTTCCGCTATGACCAATGGAAGACGATACAGCCGCTACTGAATGAGTTCTTTACGACGACGGATGAGCAATGCTATTCCTCTATATTGCCGACCGCCACACAATATGCGCGGAATGCGATATTCTCGGGTTTGATGCCGCTTCAGATACAAGAGATGTTCCCTGATTTATGGGTAGATGAGGACGAGGAGGAAGGCAAGAACCTCAATGAGAAAGAGCTGATACAGACTCAGTTAGACCGTTTTCGCAAGCACTATAGTTTCTCGTACTTCAAGATAAACGAGAGTGATTTCTGCGAGAAGGTAATCAAGCAGTTGAGGAGTGTACAGAGTCCGCTCAATATTGTTGTGCTCAACTTCATAGACATGCTTTCGCATTCGCGTACAGACAGTAAGATGATGCGTGAGTTATGTAATGACGAGGCAGCCTATCGCAGTCTGACGTTGAGTTGGTTCAAGCACTCTCCTACATATGAGTTGTTCCGTCGGATTGCCCAGTTAGGCTATAAAGTGATACTGACTACGGACCATGGTACTATCCGCGTCCAAAATCCGGTACAGATCATCGGCGACAAGAACACGAACACCAATCTGCGCTACAAGGTAGGGAAGTCACTTAATTGTCAGAGCAAGAACGTTTTAGAGATTACACATCCGAAACGAGTCGGTTTGCCGTGTCCGAACATCAGCAGCAGTTATGTATTCTGCACAGGTGAAGATTTCTTTGCGTATCCCAACAACTTCAACTACTACGCCCAATTCTATCGCAACACGTTCCAACACGGCGGAATTTCGATGGAAGAGATACTTATTCCACTCATTACCCTTGATCCCAAGTAAGCGGTGACAAAGAAAAAGAGGACATATAAGCGTATTGTCAAGTTCTTGATTGCCATGCCGTTTTTGGCAGCAGTTGTGTGTGCGTTATTGCTGCTTTTTTCACATGGTACGCCGAAGGATGAGTATGACCATCATTTAAGTGTACTGACATACAACACCCATCAAATGGGTATGTATGAAAAGGCATACCAGAACAGAGTGATACGCTATTTGCAGAGACAAAATGCAGATATTATCTGTCTGCAAGAAGTGGATGTCTATAAGAACGACAAGTATCTGACCTTGCCCGAGTTACGCAAGTCGTTGGATAAATATCCCTATTCGTATTTTGACTTTAAGATATACAACAAGCGTCATCAATACGGTTTGGCAGTATTCAGCAAATATCCGCTTGTGAACAAAACCACGATACGCTATTCATCGCGCGGCAACATATCCGATTACTGCGATGTGGCTGTAGGTAGCGACACTTTTCGTTTGTACAATAATCACTTGGAGTCCAACCGGTTAGAGTTGAAGGATTTACCGGACTCGATTGAGAGTAGTGCTCTCAAAGCCTCCGCCCAACGTATATCGGACAAGTTAGAGTCCGCACGTAAGATTCGAATGGTGCAAGCCCAAGCTATCAAGAGGGAGATAGACCAATCTCCTTATCCCGTTATTGTAGCAGGCGACTTCAACACGCCTCCCATTTCTTATTCCTACTTAAAGATACGCGGTTGGGAACTAAGAGACTGCTTTCTGTCCACCAGTTGGTGCAAGTGGGGAGCCACATTCAGCCGACGACATTTCGGTCTGCGGATAGACTATCTTCTGTGCTCGAAGCAACTTCATCCTATAGAAACCCATATTGACTATTTAAACTGCTCAGACCACTATCCGATGACCACTACTTTAGGGTGGTAAGGCAATAAAGTTAATAAAATGGTTAAAAAAGTACACTTTTTTTTGCATATGTAAAAATAAAAGTGTATCTTTGCAGCGTTAATTTACTGAAAAATATTAATCTACTTATTAACATGCTATGAAAGCGAAAACTTTTCTTTCCCTGTTCGTTGCGATAGCAATGGCAGGTAGTCTCCATGCTCAAGGTCTTGGAGGTCTTATTCAGCGTACAGCAGCCAGTGCCGGCAATGCGATTGTTGACAAAGCCCGTATGGATGCAGGTCACAACAATCAAGCGCAACAGAACCAAAGTCAGTCCCAAGCTAAGTCTGCTACTCCGGCAGGCAATGCCAAGGTGTACTATGTCTCCAAAAACGGAGCATCCCGCGGTGCAGACGGACTGAGTGTAGCAACTGCGAAGAAAGATATCCAAGCGGTACTTGACATCATTAAAGAGAACGGCGACAATGGTGCTATTGTTCGCGTGAGCGAAGGCAACTTCCTCGGCAGAGCAAATGCCGGTTATATTGAGATTTACAACTGGATTACATTGGAAGGCGGTTGGAACGCAGACTTCACGGAGCGTGACCCGCTGAAGTACATCACTCGTATCCAGCCTACTCAGGAGCAATTAGGTACCAACGGAAGCAAAGCCCTGATTACTGTAGCCAGGGACTTGGATGATGTAATGGCAAAGAAGGCGAAAGGCACACTTATTATCGACGGTTTCATGCTTGATTACGGTTTTGAGAATTTCTACAAGCCGGCAGACCCGTCAGACGAGCGTTTCGGTTGCCCGTCAAAAGCGTTTGAGACCGGTCGTATGGAAGACGCAACTCCTCCACAAGTTCACCACCAGATTTTCCACTCCGATGGTTGGATTGCAGGTAATGTGATTATTCGCAACTGTCTGATTGCCAACAGTCCTTATTTCGGATTACAGTTTGGTTCGCGTTGCGGCGAGGTTGAGATTTACAACAACGTTATTATCTCTAACCGCTACGGTGGTTGCCGCGTAACCGGTGGTGACAAAAACGGTGAGGCTTCGCATATGAATTTCCACCACAATACTGTTGCCTTCAGCTGGTGCCGTGACAAATACATGGAAGATATGGGTTACGGTTTTGAGTTCATGACGCTTATCAGCGCAGACGTACACCACAACCTGTTCGTAGGTAACAACTATGCAGCCGTTGCACGTACCCACGCTCTCTCAGGTCCAGACGCTCCTATTGAAGCCAAACGTATCACCAACCTGTATGACAACTACTACTTCCTCAACGCAGCAGACTTGCAGTTGCCTTCCAAAGGAGGTGGCAAATGGACTAACGTAAAGTGCACCGATATAGAGGATATGGTTGACGAGAAAACACTTCCGAAGGCAGAGAATAACCTGGAGTTACCCGCAGGCGATGCTGTTATCAACGCATTCGACAAGGATTATCTGGAGGCATTTGCCAATTTGAAAGTCATCTCACAGTCGCAGAATTTCAACCCGAACTCCGCTTCGAACCAATTCCGTCAGGCAATGGGTATGAACATGCAAGGCAGTGAAACCCGTCGCGTATCAATGTACGGTAACCGCTATAACTTCGACAAAGCGTTGAAGTTGTTTGGTGCGAAAGCCAATTACGGAGCTCAGAAGCCGTAATAGGAGTCAGGAATAAGGAGTTCTGAGTCAAGAATAAGGACTAATTGGTTATTAATTATATTTTAGTGTTATGAAGAAAGTATTTTCCATATTTGCTGCGGTGCTGTTTGCCGGCAGTATGATGGCAGCAGAAGTGACAGTTAGTAAGACTGTCCACGATTTATTTCCGAATGATGCGAACGGGACCAAGGAAGTGCATTTGTATAACGATGGAGCGTTGGCTATATATGTCAACGAAGCAGGTAACAATGGTAAGATTTACGAAGATGGCACCGAGTGGCGTCTTTACCAGACAAGTAATGCCGTAGTAACCGTTACTGTCAAGAAGGGCATAATCAAGACAGCCTCCTTCACGTATGATGTTGCCAATACGGGTGTATTGACCCTCAACAATGATGAGATAACCAGCGGCTCTTCCGTATCTATTGACGAGCAAACGGCGATGTTTTTTGTTAGCAACACGACAGCAGGCGTGACGAATGGTCAGGTAAGGGTAAAAGGCTTTACGATTGTATATGACCCTGAAGGCAGTGCGGGATCGGATTATTGCGAAGTAGAGTCAACGGGAACCCTTCCATTTGCTGCAAGCAAGTTGGTTCCTGTGGAGAATGACACGAAAGTCAGTCTTTATCTTGCCACCGACCCTGAATGGCTTGACAAGACTACCCCTCCGACAGACGGAGCTGCATTTGCCTTTGTCTTTTCTCCAATTTCAAAAGATGTGAAAGATATTCGCGGTAAATATGAAATAGGTAGTGACAATGTAACCGTCGCTACAGCGGTATCAAAAGATGGCGGCGATCCTGAATATATGCAATTCAAATCCGGTTCATTCACGGTTTTATTCAACGAGAAAGCAGATGCTTATGATCTGTCTTATAATTTACTTATCAACGACGCTTATGTATCCGGTACTGTAGAAGGCATTTGCGCACAAGAGATTGTACTGCCTGACTACTGCCCGATATACAGCGATGAAAGTCATGAAAGTCATTTTGACTGGATATGGTCTCAGCACAGCATAACTTCGCTTTCTGAGGGAATGGTAACAATTCTCTTAGAAAATAATCTTAACTGGCTGCCATACGTAAACGCTCCTTTAGTGAGTACAGTTGGTTTATCCGATGGTGTTTCAATGGTATTTGGTTTCAACTATGCGAAACGCTCAGACTTACGCGGGACATATACGAACAGACCAGTTACGTTCCTTGCTTACGCAGATGGAGAAAGCAGCACCGTAACCGGTACATTGGACGAAGTGAAAATAACTCTCAATGAGAACAAGGAGACTTACGATCTCTACTACAAGGGTTCCATTAAGATTGATGAGTACCAGTCTCTTCCGACAGAAGGCACGGTATATGGTCTATGCGACGATGAGATGGGTATTGTTACCGGTTTTGAGGCCGTTGAGGCGAGCAAGTTAAGCGGTAAGAAAGTTCTGCGCAATGGTCATTTGTTCATTGAGCACGAAGGCCGTTTGTACAACGCTACCGGTGCACAAGTGAAGTAATATGTAGCCCTGATAGTTCGGGAATTTTAAATTCGTATGTATAAAAGAGAGCATTCCGCACGGGATGCTCTTTTTTGTGGCTTTATTACGTTTTTTATGGTTCTGATGTAGTTAGAGATGGCGTATGCGCCATTCGTTCGGATAGAGGTTATTAAGGCGATTACCTACATTCTTAGCAAAACCGACAGGCACATCCTCGTAAGTAAGAAGTTGGATTCCGAACGGTACGTTTTCCAAGTTAAGCGGTTCTGTTCGCAGATATGACAGTGCTTGTTCCTTGGTAAGCGCAATGGTATTGAAGGCATCGCGTTTGAGCACTTTAGCCATACTGAGACTATGCTGCGGAGCGACCCCTTTTCCCCGCTCTTCGCCAATACCAAATCCTGTCAGCACACAAGTCAGGTTCTCGTATAGGATGTCGATAAGTGCTTTAAACTTGGCAGGATAAGCCGTCATAAACCTATCGTTCTGGCGGAAGACCCAGTTCTCCGGATCCTTGAGCCATGTGCGCAAGACAGCTTCGTACTCGTGGTTACAGTGGACTTGGCGTTTGGGTTCTTTTATCTTAAAGGGTGCAAACGGTTCTATATATTTGCGGAAAGCACAGAGATAGAATCCTTCACCTTTTACTTTATGCGGATAGAAATGATAGCCGGGGAAGCCGTCTTCAATACCCCATGACGGGTCATAGTGCACCGGTAGTATTTCCGCACCAAGACATTCAGCGATCCATTGTGCGTTCTCTTCGTCCTCTTCCTCGTTAAAGGTACATGTTGAATAGATGAGCACTCCACCGGGTTTGAGGGCTTCCCACACATTCATAAGGATTGCCCGTTGCCGCTCGGCGCACATCTGTACATTTTTAAGGCTCCACTCGTCCCGCGCAGTTTTGTCTTTGCGGAACATACCTTCGCCGGAACACGGAGCATCAACAAGGACGCAATCAAAGAGATTTGGTGTACGTTCTCCGAAATCTTCTGCCTTATTGAAGGTGACGACGGTATTGCCGTTCCCCCATTTTTGGATATTCTCACTGAGTATAAAGAGCCGTTGGCGAACGACTTCGTTACTGATAAGCAGTCCTTGTGCGCCGAGATGCTGGCTGATAAGGGTTGATTTGCCTCCGGGAGCGGCACATAAGTCCAACACTACACTATCCGGTGCGACATACTGGTCCAGAACCTGTTGCACAAACATCGAACTTGCTTCCTGCACGTAGTATGCGCCTGCGTGAAAGAGAGGGTCTAACGTGAATTGGATGCGCTCAGCAAGATAATATCCGTCAATATGCCACGGCACTTCGTCGATATCACAGGGGAAGTCCAGAACATCTTTTTTGTCATTGAGCCGGATTGATGTAACAGGCTCCGTATCGAGCGCACGGAACAACTGCTCAGCCTCAGGGCCGAGTTGTTGTCTCATCATATCCAAGAAGTCCAATGGCAGCATAAATTGCGTTTTCGGGCTGCAAAAGTAATACTTTTTTTTAGATTATGCAAATTTTTGGTAAAAATATGCAGATTTATTTGCATATGTAGTAAAAAAGTTGTACTTTTGCGCGCTAAAAAATGAAATTAACCATTAAGTGATAAGAATATGAAATTTAATGTATCCAGCACGAAGTTGTTTGCACAATTGCAAGCACTGAGCAAAGTGATTGCTCCGAAGAACAGTCTTCAAATACTTGAGGATGTATTATTTGACCTTAGCGGCAATGAGTTGACGATGACGGCGTCCGATGGTGAGACGACAATTCGCACGACGATTGAAGTTGAGAATGCAGAAGGTGCCGGCAAGGTAGCCAGTGGCGCGAAATTGCTTCTTGAGACGCTGAAGGAATTTCCGGAGCAGCCCCTTACATTCCAGATTGACGACCAGAACTACGCCATCAACATCACGAGCGAGAACGGTACGTATTCATTTGTAGGTGCCAATGGTAACGAGTATCCTGAGATGCCGGTATCAGGCGCTGAGAATGGTCGTATCGAGTTCCCGGCAGAAGTACTGCTTGACGCTATCAATAAGACTATATTCTGCACGGCAGACGACGAGTTGCGTCCTGTTATGAACGGAATCTATTTTGATATGCTTGAGGACAAGATTGTTCTCGTAGCAACGGACGCACACCGTCTTGTCCGCTACACCAACACGTCTATCAGTGCTCCCGCAGCAATGAATTTCATTTTGCCCAAGAAGCCGGCTGCTTTGCTCAAGACCGTGTTAGCCAAAGAAGAAGGTTCTATCACCATCATCTTCGGCGAAAAGAACGCACGCTTCGAGTTCGGCAAGACACTGGTAGTATGCCGCCAGATTGAAGGTCGTTTTCCGAACTACAACGCCGTTATTCCACAAAACAACCAAAACAAAGTGGTTGTTGACCGCCAAACGATTATCAATGCATGCAAGCGCGTAGCTGTATTTGCCAATACCGGCACGAGCCTGCTTAAGTTGGCTCTGACAGAGAACCAAATCAAGATTTCCGCTCAAGATATAGACTTCTCGACCAGCGCAGAGGAGACCATCTCCTGCTCATACTCAGGTGCTCCGATGGCTATCGGCTTCAAAGCTCCGTTCCTTATCGAGATACTGAGTTCTATTGCCAGCGAAGAAGTTATTTTAGAATTGGCCGATCCGGCTCGCGCAGGTCTTATTCTGCCGGCAGAAAACGAGCCGAACGAGGATATTCTCATGCTGTTAATGCCGATGCTGCTTAACGAATAATACGCATGAAACTCGTTTTAAGCAAGCCGCTCGTTTTCTTTGATTTGGAGACGACCGGAGTGAACATAGCCACTGACCGTATTGTGGAGTTGAGTTATATCAAACTCTTTCCCGACGGTTCGTCGGAGAGTAAGACTTACCGTGTCAAACCAGTAGAGACGATTTTAGGCGTGGAGCAGCAGATGCATATACCCGCCGAAGCCTCTGCTGTTCATGGTATCTATGACGAGGATGTAGCCTCTTGCCCCACCTTCAAACAGATAGGGGCGGAAATTGCCAAAACCCTTGAGGGTTGTGATCTGGCGGGATATAACTCGAACCATTTTGACCTGCCGCTGCTGGCGGAAGAGTTTGCGCGCACTGATGTCAATATAGACCTCAAGCGGATGCAAATGGTTGATGTGTTCACTATCTTCACTAAAAACGAGCCCCGTAATCTAACTGCTGCATACAAATTTTATTGCGGCAAGGACCTTGATAATGCCCACTCTGCGAATGCAGACACTCAAGCCACGCTTGAAGTGCTGATGGCTCAATTAGAGCGCTATGACATTCCTTCGACCGTTGGCGAACTTGCCGAATATACTGCCGGAAGTCAGAAATTTGCGGACTTTGCAGGTCGTATTGTCTATGACAATGAAGGTATTGAGTGTTTCAATTTCGGCAAGTACAAAGGTTTGCGCGTAGCGGATGTGTTCCGTCGTGATACAGGTTATTACGGTTGGCTCACTTCAGGCGATTTCCCTGAATATACGAAACGCGTATTTACACGAATCTTCCTTGACTTACGTAAATGAGACCGCTGACCCCACAAGAGATTGCGCAATTGGAGTCCCAGAACTGCTCTGCGCATGACTGGACTTTAGTCCAAGTAGCAGACGCTTTCCGTCCAGACTATATCAAAGACACTCATTTTTCAGGGCGCTGCAGCCTTGGTGTTTTTGAGCGAGAGTTTGACTTACCAGGCGGAATGCGTGTGCATTCAGGTATTACCCATGCCACTTTGCACAACGTAGAAGTAGGCGATAACTGTCATTTCTACAACATCCACAACTATATAGCCAACTACCGTATCGGTAAGGACACGTGTATCGAGAACGTCAATGCCATTCTTGTGGACGGCACAACGACCTTCGGTAACGGTGTACGTGTCCCCGTGATGAACGAGGGTGGCGGACGTGAGATACCTATTTTCAACGAACTTACCGCCAGTTTGGCATACATACTGACGCTTTATCGGCACCGTCCGCAGATGATAGCCAATTTGGAGAAGCGCATTGACGCTTATGCCGCTCAGCAAGCAGCTGACTATGGTACGATAGGCGAGAACGTACGTATCCTCAATAGCGGCAGCATCAAGAATGTCCGCATAGGTGACTGCGCACAGATAGTCGGCACCTCCCGTCTCAAGAACGGCTCGATTAACTCGAACCGGTTTGCCCCAGTCAAGTTAGGTTCCGGCGTCAAATGTACGGATTTCATCATCTGCTCCGGCGTGGAGATAAATGATTCCACATTAGTGGACAAGTGTTTTGTAGGGCAAGGTTGTATTTTCGACAAGCATTATTCTGCAGGCGAATCACTTTTCTTCAGTAACTGCCAAGGTATGCATGGTGAGGCATGTGCTATATTTGCCGGCCCGTACACTGTTACACACCATAAATCGACTCTTCTTATTGCCGGAATGTTCTCATTCCTTAACGCAGGCTCCGGAAGCAACCAGTCAAACCACATGTATAAGCTCGGTCCTATTCATCAGGGTGTAGCTGAGCGCGGTGCCAAGACAACATCGGATTCATACCTGCTTTGGCCCTCCCGTATCGGTGCGTTCTCGCTCGTTATGGGACGACACACCCACCACGCAGATACGTCTGAGTTGCCATTCTCTTATCTGATAGAGAACAACTCCGAGTCCTATCTCGTTCCGGGTGCTAACCTCCGCACTGTAGGCACGATACGTGATGCACAAAAATGGCCAAAGCGTGATAACCGCAAGGATCCTGACTTATTGGACCAGATTAACTTCAACCTGCTTTCACCCTATACCGTACAGAAGATGTGGCACGGTATGGAGATTCTCAAAGAGTTACGTACCCTTTCCGGAGAGAATACCGAAGTATATGGCTACAAGAACTGTAAGATTCGTAACACCTCGCTCACGCACGGCATACAACTCTATACGATAGGTATCAGCAAGTTCCTCGGCAACTCCCTCATCTCCCGAATTGAGAAGAACGAGGGCAAGATTCATTCGTTCGAAGACCTGCGCAAAGTGCTCATCCCCGACAGCACAGTCGGTCAGGGCGAATGGGTAGATTTAGCCGGTCTAATTGCTCCTAAATCGGAAGTGAAGAAGTTGTTGGACGATATGGAACAAGACCGTTTGAGTCTTGAGCAAGTAAGAGAGCGTTTTGTAGAAATGCATCAGCATTATTATACCTACGAGTGGACATGGGCGGCAGACATGATAGAGAAAGTCATCGGTCATCCGATCAGTCAGATTACTTTAGAGGAAGTACGCCGTGTGGTGGACAACTGGCAGAAAGCCGTTGTAGATCTTGACCATATGGTATATGACGACGCACGAAAGGAGTTTGACCTCAACTCACAAACCGGGTTTGGTGTGGACGGCGATGCATCCCAACAGCGCGCAGACTTTGAGTCAGTACGCGGTTCGTTCGAGAGCAATCCGTTTGTTATGGCCGTATTGGAACATATCCGTACCAAATCCGCCCTCGGCGATAAGATTCGTAACCTACTCTCCCAATTATAATGACCGGTTCAGTTACCATATTAGGCTCAGGAAGCGCATTACCCACCTTCCAGAACAGTCCATCCGGACAGATGCTTCACCTCAACGACAAGTCATTTCTAATCGATTGTGGCGAAGGCGTTCAACTTACCATGCGTCAGATGGGGCTCAAGACAGCCCGTCTCTATTCCGTATTTATCTCTCACCTCCATGGTGACCACTGCTTTGGTCTGATAGGGCTCATCTCCACCTTGAGTATGATGAAGCGTACCCAGCCGTTGCATGTTTATGCCCACAAGGATTTACAAAAACTGCTACACCCGCTCATCGATTACCACTGCGGTGACATGATGAGTTTTGAGGTGGTTTTTCATCCTATTAGCCCACGTAAGCAGGCAGTTATTTTTGAGGACAGAAATGTGACCGTAGAGACGATACCGCTGAAGCACAAGGTACCTACGTGCGGTTTTCTCTTTACTGAAAAAGGCCAACGGCGCTATGCCTATATATCCGACACTATGTATTCGCCCAAAATCATTCCTCAGATAGAGGGAGTGGATTTGCTTTATCATGAGTCTACCTACACCGATGAACACGAAGCCCGCTGCAAAGCGACGACTCACTCCACAGCCCGTCAGGCAGCCATGATTGCCCGTGATGCGCAGGTAAAGAATTTGCTTATCGGGCACTTCTCAGCACGCGTGGACGACCACCGGCAATTTCTTCACGAGGCGTTGGAAGTATTTCCCGATACGCGGTTGGCAGAAGAGCGCAAAACGTTTGAATTCTAATGGCTAAATCCACTGTACAATATGTCTGTTCATCCTGTGGTGCCAAAGCTCCGCAGCTGTTAGGTCGTTGTCCTGTCTGCGGGGAATGGGGGACCTATGAAGAGGAAGTGATTGTAGCGTCCACCAACAGCAAGATACGTTCCGCCCAAACCACAGCCGCAAGACCCCAACGTATTCAGGACATAGAGGCGCAAGAAGAGAAGCGACTGGATGTGTATAACGGAGAGTTCAATCGTGTTCTGGGCGGAGGATTAGTACCGGGAAGTCTGGTCTTGTTAGGTGGCGAGCCGGGCATCGGCAAATCAACCCTTGCGCTGCAAGTCCTGATGCAGCAAGGAGACCGGTGTACCCTCTACGCCAGCGGAGAGGAGTCTGCCAAACAAATCAAACTGCGTGCCGAACGTCTAAGCGGTCAGCCGAAGAACCTCTTTTTACTTGCAGAGACTTCACTCGAACGCATTCTGAATAATGTACAGGAAATCAACCCTGAGATTGTAGTTATCGATTCTATTCAGACTATCTCCACTGATGGTTTGGATGCCTCCATCGGCAGTCTGACCCAAGTTCGTGAATGTGCAGCGCGTATTCTGCAATTCGCTAAAGAAACCAATATTCCTTTCATCATCATAGGCCACATAAATAAAGAGGGGGCGCTTGCCGGTCCTAAAGTGCTGGAACATATTGTGGACACGGTGCTTCAGTTCGAAGGCGACCAGCATTATATGTACCGCATTCTCCGCGCTCAAAAAAACCGCTTCGGTTCCACGTCCGAAATAGGTATTTACGAGATGTTGCAATCCGGGCTGCGGGAGGTGACCAACCCTTCGGAATTGCTGCTATCTACTTCCCGTGAAGGAATGTCGGGTATCGCTATTGCTGCTGCGGTAGAAGGTGCAAGACCCTTCCTTATCGAAGTGCAGGCACTTGTTTCATCTGCCGCTTACGGAACTCCGCAACGTTCCTCCACCGGATTTGATGTAAGAAGACTGAATATGCTTCTTGCAGTATTAGAGAAACGTGTCGGATTCAAATTGCTACAGAAAGATGTCTTTCTGAATATCGCAGGAGGAATCAAGGTGAATGATCCTGCCATCGACTTAGCCATTCTGGCTGCCGTTCTGTCATCGAATATGGATATTCCTTTGGATGCCGATACGGCGGTAGCAGGCGAAGTAGGTCTCGCCGGAGAAATCCGTCCTATTGCCCGAATAGAGCAGCGGATACAAGAAGCCCAGAAGCTCGGATTCAAACGTATGCTCATTCCCGCCGGGCAACGAATTTCGTCTAAAAAAGGTCAAATTGAACTCATTGAAGTGGCAAAAGTAGCCGATGCGTTCCGTTTTTTGATAAAAAAGTAAACTTTTTTTGCGTATTTCATTTTTTTGTCGTATCTTTGCGCGCTAAATTTTGAACGCGCACGATGCGTGTGCCTATGTTGAGCAGAATTTATAACAAATATATAGTCGTTTTCCTCCTTGTTTGGGGCATTTCGTCAGGTCTATCAGCCCAGAGCCGTCCCTATAAATGGGAATTAGGTGTTCAGGGGGGCTGCGGTTATTATGTAGGAGATGCCGCCACGCATGTTTTTACGAATGTCAGAGAGGTTTATGGAGGTCATCTGCGTTATAAATTTGACAAGCGCTGGGCTTTGCAGCTAAAAGGTCTGCACCAAGTCATCCGGGGCTCTGTTCCCGACGAGCCGGATTTTGTATGGTCAAATAAACTGATTAACTTAGACGTGGTGGCGGAGTTTAACTTCTTCAGGCTGGGGCTGCAGGAATATGATAGTCGCGTCAAGCCGATATCACCATATATATTCCTTGGAATCGGTGTGGGGTTATACGGTTTTAATTACGGTACAGCCGCAGCCTATCTGCCTTTTGGAATGGGAGTCAAGTGGGTGTTTGCACCTCGTTGGCAACTCCAACTCGCATGGCAGCACAACCTCTATTTCGCCGACGACTTGGAGAGTGTAGAGAGTTTGGGCAATACCCATCGCCTCAATGGAAGCAATTTTTTGAATTGTGACTTGACGGGACAACTGATGCTTGGCATAGTTTTTGAATTTGGAAGAGAAAAGAAAATCTGCAAATACTGCTTATAGTGATGACCTATAAAGAACAAATAATCCCGGAGCGTCTTCCGCAGCATATAGCAATTATCATGGACGGCAATGGACGCTGGGCGAAGAAACAGGGACTGGCGCGCATGTTTGGTCACAAACAGGGTGTAGAGGTTGTACATAACATCACGGAAGCCGCAGCCGAATTGGGTTTGCGCTATATGACGCTTTACACATTCTCAACCGAGAACTGGAATCGTCCTAAAGAGGAGGTAGATGCCCTTATGACATTACTTGTAGATACGATTGCGAAAGAGACACCTACCCTTATGAAGAATAATGTGCGCCTATTGACCATTGGCGACTTAGACCGTCTTCCGGAGGCTGCACATAAGAAATTCCTCGGATGTATCGAGCAAACCGCATCCAATACCGGTCTCAGTCTTGTCATTGCACTCAGTTACTCTGCACGTTGGGAGATTGTGAATGCAGTGCGTAAAGCTGTAGCGGCTGCCCAATCAGGTGTCATCCGTCCGGAAGATGTCAACGAGGAACTGGTGGCTGATCTCATGACAACGAAAGACATCCCGGACCCAGACCTGCTTATTCGTACAAGCGGCGAGTTACGCATCAGCAATTTTCTGCTCTGGCAGTTAGCGTACTCCGAGTTATACTTTACAGATTGTCTCTGGCCTGAATTCACTACGGAAGAGTTTTACAAGGCTATCGTCAACTATCAACACCGCGAACGCCGGTTTGGAAAAACAAGTGAACAGATTAACTAAACATATTATTTTTCTTTTAGCGTGGTGCGTTTGCCTGACTCTCTATGCGGAGCCGGCGGACTCTTTGGTTGTGGCAGCAGACTCAGTAGCTGTAGCAGATTCACTCGTTACGGATACGGCCATGCTTCTTCAACCGGAGCAGATTATGGAGAATGTGCCTGAAGTGGAGTACTCGCTTAGCCGTCAGACATACGAAATCGCCGGTATCACCGTCAGCGGAGCAGATAACTACGAAGACTTTGTAATCATCGGCTTCTCCGGTTTAGCTGTAGGCGACAAGATAGAGGTGCCAGGCGACCAAATAACCAAGTCACTCAAACGCTTCTGGAAACAGGGTCTCTTTTCTGATGTAAAAATCAAAGCGACCAAGATGGAAGCCGGTAAAGTATGGCTTGAGATTGCTCTTACGCCCCGCCCTCGTGTTTCCGATGTGGCATATAACGGACTTAAGAAAAGTGAGAAAGACGACTTGGAAGTGAAGGTAGGTATCGCTAAAGGAAACCAGATGACCCCTAACCTCCGCGACCGTGCCAAGACCGTGATAAAGAAATACCTCGCCGAAAAAGGCTTCCACAATGCGGAAGTACAAGTCGTAGAGTTCCCTGACCGCGACAAACCGAACTATGTCAAAGTAATTATCAATGTCGATAAGAAGGTAAAGACCAAAGTGGCAAAAATCTACATCACCGGAAACGAGGCGTTGACGCATACTCAGATTAACCGAGCGATGAAGAAGACAAACGACAACCACATCACCAACCTCTTCCGCACCAAGAAATTCGTGACCGAAGAGTATGAGAAAGACAAGGAAGCGGTAATAGCCAAGTATAACGAAATCGGTTATCGCGACGCCCATATCGTGGCAGATAGTGTTGTCCCTAATCCCGAAGACCCGACTCGCGTAGATATCTACATGACCATCAGCGAGGGGGACAAATACTATGTCCGTAATATCACATGGGTCGGTAATACCATTTATCCTTATGAACTATTGGACGCGACCTTAGGCATCAAGAAGGGCGATACGTACAACCTCAAGCTGCTTAACGAGCGTTTGCAGGAGGATGATGACGCCGTCGCCAAACTGTATAACGACCGCGGTTATCTCTTCTTCAATGTCCAGCCGATAGAAGTGGCAGTAGAAAATGACTCTATCGACTTCGAGATGCGTATGTTTGAGGGTAAGCCAGCCACCATCAATCGCATCAATATCGTTGGTAACACCCGCGTGTATGAGCATGTCGTACGGCGTGAGTTATACACCAAGCCCGGCCAGTTATACTCTCAGTCCGACATTATGCGTTCGCTGCGTGAGTTAGCTCAAATGGGACACTTTGACCAAGAGAAACTGGTCCCTGACATTCAGCCTAATCCCGAGGACGGAACGGTAGATATCACCTATCAACTGCAGACGAAGTCATCTGACCAGATTGAGTTCTCGCTCGGTTGGGGTGCTACAGGTCTTATCGGTTCGTTGGGCTTGAAGTTCACAAACTTTGCTATCCAGAATATCTTTAACAAGAAAGCGTATCGCCATATTGTGCCGCAAGGGGAAGGTCAAACGTTCTCTATCAATGCCCGCACCAATGGCGTGTATTATACCCAGGTTGGTTTGTCTTTCATGGAGCCATGGCTCGGAGGTAAAAGACCTAACATGCTGAGTGCCAGTGTCTATTTTGTATCCCAGACCGGTTACTCCAACCGTTATTACCAAGCATACCAAAACCTGTATAACACCTACTCTAACTACTATTACTACTCCGGCAACTCCAACTACTACCAGCAGTTGCAGGAGTCGGAAGCAGACCCGGATAAATACCAGCGTATTTTTGGTGTAACGCTCGGTTACGGTAAACGTCTGCGTTGGCCCGATGACTACTTCCAGTTCTATGGTGAATTGGGCTATCAGATGTACATGATGAAGAACTGGCCATACCTTCTTATTTCGGACGGTTTCAGCCATTCCCTCACGCTCAATCTGCAACTGTCCCGTTCGTCCATTGACAACCCTATTTATACCCGTCGCGGTTCATACTTCTCACTTGGGTTGAAGATTACCCCTCCGTGGTCTCTCTTCTATCCTAACAAGGACTATGCGGCGATGGATAATAATGATAAGTACCATCTCATCGAATACCACAAATGGAAGTTCACGGCTAAAGTATTCACCCCTCTCTCACGGGACAGTAAACTGGTGCTCATGACCCGGGCTGAGTTTGGGTATTTAGGTCACTTCAACAAAGACCTCAAGTCTCCGTTCGAGACTTTCTATATGGGCGGAGACGGTATGTCGGCTTCAACCACTTACGCTACGGATTACGTAGGAATGCGCGGTTACTCCTCCGGTTCGCTCACACCGTATGATCCGGCTACAGGACGTAATATGGGTTATCTGTATAATAAGTTTACGATGGAGTTACGCTATCCTATTATGCTCCAGCAGTCGGCTAATATATGGGTACTCGGTTTCTTGGAGGCCGGTAACTGCTTCGCTGACATAAGAGATTACAACCCGTTCGACCTCAAACGCAGTGCGGGTGTCGGTGTACGCGTCTTCCTGCCAATGTTCGGTCTGCTCGGTGTTGACTGGGGATGGGGATTTGACAAGATTAACGGTTCCTCACAATATGGTGGCAGCCAATTCCACTTCGTACTGGGACAAGAACTATAATATATAAGGCTATGAAAAAAATCAGTTTGATTATTACCTTTTTGGCAGCAATAGCGATTTGTTCACAGGCAAAAGACCTCAACGTCGCTTATATTGATATGCAGTATATTCTCAAGAACCTGCCTTCATATGAGTCCGCCAACGAGCAGCTCACGCTTATCTCCAAACGATGGCAGAAAGAGATAGACGCTGCACAGCAGGAAGCACGTATTATGGCTACCAACTACCAAACCGAACAGATTTTCCTATCCGACGATATGAAACGCAAGCGCGAGGAGGAGATAGTAGCCAAGGAGAACGAAGTGCTTGAACTACGACGCAAATACTTCGGACCGGAAGGGGAACTGTTCAAGAAACGTGAAGCACTCATCAAACCTATCCAAGATGAGATTTATGCCGTTATTCAGGAGATAGCGAACGAGAAGTTCCTGGACATCGTTAAAGACCGCTCGGCGGACCCTTCACTTATTTATATGTCATCCAAGCTTGACCTGTCCGACAAGGTCCTCCAGAAACTCGGAGCGCGCTAATGGCATAGTTTTTGTAGAAAAGTAATATTGAATTTATATAATTTTATCGTTATGAAAAAGATTTTTGTTATCTTGGCGCTTGTATTACCGATGATGGTTAGCGCTCAAAAGTACGGTCACGTCAACACATCCGAACTCTTCCAACAGATGCCTGAAGTGACGAAAGTAAAAGCTCAGATGGATACAATCCAGTCACAGTATGAGAGCCAGCTGACTATGATGCAAGAAGAGCTTCAGAAGAAGTATCAGGACTATCAGCAGAACGAGTCTACGATGCAAGACGCTATCAAACAAATGCGTCAACAGGAGTTGCAAGAGATGCAAGCCCGTATCCAGACATTCTATCAGACTGCAGAGCAGGACATCCAAAAGAAACAACAGGAATTATTGGCTCCGGTACACGAGAAACTCACCAAAGCCATCCAAGCCGTTGGTGCACGCGAGGGATATACATATATCTTCGACTCCGCAGCGCTTGTTTACATGGCAGACAGCGCTGTAGATGTTTCACCTGCCGTACGTAAAGAACTGGGTATCAAGTAAGCGCTCATGGCTGACGGGTATCTTGAGAAACACTACGAGGAGTACGAGAAACGGAAACTCGAATGGCTCAAAAAAAAGAAACGTTATGGCAAAAATACAACAAGCACTAAATGATAGCGCTTTAGCGCGTTGGACGGTACTGGTTCTCGTGGCGTCCATGATGTTCTTTGCGTATATGTTCGTGGACATCCTTTCTCCGTTGGCTTCTCTGTTGGAGAAGACACCGCATTTGGGATGGAATCAAGGCGTATTCGGCACCTATGCCGCCGGAGAATATCTACTGAATGTGTTCGGGTTTCTCATCTTAGCCGGTATCATTCTGGATAAGATGGGAGTACGTTTTACGGGAACGCTCTCCGCTTCGTTAATGGTCATCGGTGCCGCAATCAAATATATCGGTATATCCGAGTGGTTTGGCGCGAATGAGATGGTGTGGCTTAACTCATGGTGGCCTTCTATGCCTGGTTCCGCCAAAATGGCGATGTTCGGTTTTATGATTTTCGGTTGCGGCTGCGAGATGGCGGGTACGACTGTTTCCAAAGTGCTGGCTAAGTGGTTCAAGGGAAAAGAGATGGCTTTGGCGATGGGGTTAGAGATGTCTATCGCACGTATCGGTGTCTTTGCAGCGATGTTTTTCTCGCCGCTCATCAGTCACCATTTCGCTAAAGACGGACTTGATTCCGTTACGGCCCCCTTCCTTTTCTCCGCTTTACTGCTCGTTATAGGCTTGCTGAACTATCTTGTTTTCTGCGTGATGGACAACAAGTTCGACAAGCAACTGGCTGCCGCAGGCGAGAAAGTAGATACTTCCGATCCGGAAGATGAGTTCCATATCTCCGACCTCGGGCAAATTTTCCGCTCGAAGATGTTCTGGATAATAGCTCTGCTATGCGTGTTGTACTACTCCGCTATCTTCCCGTTCCAACGCTTTGCGACGAATTTCCTCGAAGAGACACTCTCAATCTCCAATGCAGAGGCAGCAGGTCTGTTCAAGTGGTTCCCAATCCTTGCAATGGTACTTACCCCGTTCCTCGGAGCCTTTATTGATAATAAAGGTAAAGGAGCTTCGATGATGATGATTGGTGCAATCATTATGATTGTGTGTCATAGTATCTTTGCATTTGTTTTGCCGGCATATCCGCACAAATGGCTTGCTTTGGTGACGATTCTGGTACTCGGTGTCAGTTTCTCCCTTGTTCCAGCATCCATGTGGCCTTCTGTACCTAAGATTATTGACGAGAAAGTGCTGGGCTCTGCATACTGCCTCATATTCTGGGTGCAGAATATCGGGCTTTGCTTGGTGCCGATGCTGATTGGCAAACTGCGTGTAGTGACCAACGGTTATCTCGTTCCGATGATTGTGTTCGCCTCATTTGGCGTATTGGCATTCATTCTATCACTCGCACTCAAAGTAGAGGATAAGAAAAAAGGATATGGACTGGAGTTGCCTAATAAAAAATAAGACATCCCTTACCGTCACGACGGACAGCCGGAAGATTACTCCCGGCTGTATCTTTGTAGCACTTAAAGGCGAGCATTTTGACGGTAATGACTATGTTGATCAGGCGGTCAGCGACGGCGCGGCTTTTGTTATCAAAGGCGAGAATGCGATGGCTGAGTTGCAGGACTTGGCACGGGCATGGAGACGTGAACTCAATATACCGGTCATCGCTATCACAGGCACCAACGGCAAAACGACGACCAAGGAGTTAACCGCAGCTGTGCTCAGGACCAAATACAACCTCCATTATACGCAGGGGAACTACAACAACTCCCTCGGCGTACCGCTCACGCTCCTGCAACTCACCAAGGACCACCAACTCGCAATAGTGGAGATGGGAGCATCCCATCCGGGAGATATAAAGGAACTGGTGGATGTTGCCGAACCGAACTACGGGCTAATCACCAATGTGGGGCGAGCCCATCTGCAAGGATTCGGTTCGTTTGAGGGGGTGATGAAGACGAAGGCGGAGCTCTACGAATATATAATAGCGCATGAGGGAACGATATTCCGCAATGAAGACAATCCCTACCTGCTTCAGATGACGGAATATGCGTTGGGTAATTCCGGCAAGTCCGTACAGATAGTGCCATACCATACCGGCAAGATGCCGGAGGGCACCCGTCTGGTAGGTGACTATAACTCCGAGAATATCCAAGCGGCTATCGCTGTCGGCAACTATTTCGGGGTATCGGAGGAGCAGGCTTTGGATGCTATTCGCGCGTATGTACCGTCCAATAATCGTTCCCAATTGATGCAGACGGAGCACAATACCGTGGTAGTAGATGCCTATAACGCCAACCCTACCTCTATGACTGCGGCCATCAATTCGTTTAAGGGGAACTGTTATATTTTAGGTGCAATGCGTGAGCTTGGCGAATACTCGCATCTGGAGCACCAGAATATCGCCAACATGCTGCTTGAGCGCAAAGCGGATATCGTGTATCTCGTAGGGTCCGAGTGGAGAGAGACCACTGCCCCCTATCCTGTATTTGACACGACCGCCCAACTCGCCGAATACCTCAAGTTGCACCCTATCACCAAGGCACGAGTGCTGGTCAAAGGGTCACGATCCAACCAATTAGAAACTATCTTACCGCTATTATAGATGAAAAAATCAACCGCTATAGCCATTATCGTTCTGCTTCTTATGGGAGTAGCCGTATTAGCATATTTCAATCTTCGCCAGCGCAAGGACATGCAGGAAATGACTGAGCAGATGGAGTTTGAGAAAGAGCAGTTACAGGAGGAATACGAAGACCTTGCTATTCAGTTCGACGGCTATCAACAGATGGATATCAAGAACGACTCGCTTCAGGATCTTCTGTCGCGGGAACAGCAGCGTGTACAGGATTTGTTGGAGGAACTGCGTGTGACGCGCGTGACCAACGCACGCCGAATAGCGGAGCTCAAGAAAGAGTTGGCAACCGTTCGCGCCGTGATGGTGCAGTATGTTGCACAAATAGACTCCCTCAACCGCACGAATGAACAACTGACTAAAGAGAACAGACAGCTCAACCGCCAGTATCAGGAAGCCTCGACTTTGGCGCAGCAACTCAATGAGGAGAAGACCCAACTCACCGCGGTCGTTCAACGCGCTTCCATGCTCGAAGTGTCCGCCTTTACCGTCACGCCGCTTAATAAAAGGGACCGCAAAACACGTATCGTAGGGCAGATGACCAAGCTCCAGTTCGATTACACCATTGCCAAGAACATCACTTGCGAACCGGGAAATAAGACGCTATACCTGCGCGTGACAGATCCTAACGGTGATCTATTGGACGAGCAGAAGGGCTACACTTTTGCCTTTGAAGACAGTTTTATTGCCGCATCAGCCCAACGAGAGTTCGAATATACGGGCGAGGAACAATCAGGAACGGTCTATGTCAATCTGCCAGACGAAGTAGTGCAAGGATTCTACTCCGCTGACTTCTTCGTGGACGCCAATATGATTGGCTCGTTCCCTTTTGAAATACGTAAATAATATCCTGCTGACGAATAGACTTTTGCTGCAATAATAACTGCCTTTTAACAAAAAAATCACTTTTTTTTTGGTAATTCACAAAAAAGCAGTATCTTTGCACGCATTTTGCACAATGCTATAAATGCAGCATCGTTTGTATCGATGATCTTGCGATGCTGTGATTGTTGAATTTTATTCTCATAATTACATGTATTTAACATCAGAAAAGAAAGCTGAGTTGTTCGCTAAATACGGCAACGACGCTAAGAACACAGGTTCTGCAGAGAGCCAAATTGCTCTCTTTACATTCCGTATTAACCATCTGACCGAGCACCTGAAAGCAAACCGCAAGGACTTCGGTACAGAGCGCGCACTGACTGCACTCGTAGGTAAACGCCGTCGTATGCTTGACTACCTCAAAGCAAAAGACATCGAGCGCTACCGTGCTATCATCAAAGAGCTTGGTATTCGTAAGTAATCGAACCGTGTTCAACAAAAAAAAGAGTCGGGAGACTCTTTTTTTTATTCAAAACTCAGATAGGGTTCGAGACGTCGGATATCTTCATCCGTTAGTCCGTTCAGTCCGCGCAAATCGTCGATGGACTTCAGGTAGAACTTGTTTCTGCGCAGTTCATAAATCGCCTTCGCTTGCGTGAAGGAGAGGTATGGATGCCGTTGCATACGCTCCACACCTATATAATTTACTCGCATACGCGTGATAGAGTCCGGCTCGGCACGCAGATGCGGTATAATCGAGTCAAAAGGAATACCTAATCCTTGCAGCGACGGTATCTCACGGATCTGTTCCGGCGAAGCATAGCCGCCTAACCTGCTGCGATAATAGATGACGGCCTTAGCCGTATAGCTCCCTATTCCGCGTATCACCTGCAGTCCTGCGGTATCAGCGGCGTTGAGTTCGATGACTGTATCGCGCTTAACGATATATCCGCGGGCTGCAAAGATACTATCCCGCCTAAGACTATCGGCTATATGTCGCAGGCTGTCGCGTTCACGGCGCAGTAAGCGCAGGCTGTCCCGCTGAGCAGTCCAAGCCGTCGAGTCAATACGGATATAGGGTTTCAATGCCGCAAAGGCGCTGTCGCTCAGCCCATACAACTTACTGAAATCATCCGCCTTGCGGTACCTGCCGCCTTTGGCACGGTATTTAAGCATATTACGCACCTGCCATGGACGAAGCCCCAACTCCAACAAAGTCAGGCTGTCCGCTGTATTCGGGTCAAAAGCGAAGAGCCTTTGCCGAGTCTGAGTCACTGGGTCTTCGGTCGCGATGTCCTTTTCCGCTATCACGGGCTCCTGCAGCGGTATATAATGCGCAACGATATTGATGCCCACCATTGCAACTATTAGCACGATGGCGCTGATTAGTTGACTCGATGTCAATATATGTTCGCGTTTGCGCTTCATTGTATAACCGCTTGTTTTTCTCCGTCAATAAAATGGGTGGTTATTGTCTCGCCCGGTTGGAGGTCAGCCGCGCTGCGCACTACTTTGCCGCCTGATGTGACTAAAGAATAGCCCATCCTATAGATGCGTTCGGGAGAGCACATCGCTAACCGTTGGGTAAGCATTTCTATCGTATGCCTGCGCCTTAGGATAATATTCTCCGCCACCCGGCGCAAGCGTTGCTCCAAGTCACGTAGCCGTTGAGCCTGTGCAATCCGTCCATCTACGAAATACTGCGCAACGGCAGTAGGTGTCTTAAGGGGAGCAAAGGCGACGAGGTCCAAGACCGACACATCTTTCGTATGCCCTATGCCGGTGATGACAGGCAGGGGGAACTGTGCGCAGTGATTAGAGAGGTTATAGTCGTCAAAGCAAGTGAGGTCGGTAGTAGCACCGCCTCCGCGGATGATGACGACCGCATCCCATTCTTCCTCTTGCTCCGCGATGGCATCCAATGCCGCAATAATTGACGCAGCAGCATGTTCGCCCTGCATGGTAGCGGGGAAGAGGGTCGTTTCAAACCGATAGCCTCCTTCTTCCAACTGGTGCAGAAAATCGCCATAGCCAGCCGCCATTCGGGAAGACACTACGGCTATTCGGCGCACGATAGTAGGCATAGAGAGCGACTTGTTCATATCCATTACACCCTCTGCCATAAGACGGGCGATGGTCTCTTGGCGCTGCTTCGCCAAATCGCCGATTGTATAGGTCGGGTCTATATCCGTGATATTCAGACTGAGTCCATATACGGCGTGGAAATCGACCGTTGCTTCCACTAAGACTTGCATGCCGGGCTGCAGGTCACTACCTGTCTCTTTACGGAAATAGGGTTGCAGCAGCGCATAGATGTTCGCCCAGATAGTGGCACGCACTTTGGCTTCAATACCCCGCATGGATTTCTCCACAAGGTCCAAGTAGCAATGTCCTCCACGCACGGACACGGATGCAATCTCTGCTTGCACCCAATAGGTCTCTGTTTCTGCAGCAATCGCATCTCCCACGAAGCCGCACACTTCCGATAACTTGTACGTTTTCATTTCTTCAATCTATAATCCTGCTCCGGGCAGGGATTCTATCCAGCCGGTTGTTGTATTAAGCAGCCATACCAATCCCTTGACTCCTTCGGCGATTAGTTCTCCTACGCCGGGGATCCAACCGACCGTCAGCAGCGCAAAAGCCCCCATTGTAATCAGCCACGCCAACGGTATCACAATCAGGTTCGTAAGCAGGAAATAGTTGCTCACTTGCCGGAAGTAATAGAGCGTAAAGGGCAATGTGCCTAACTGGGCTGCGACAGATACCATCACTAAGTTTACAACATAATCTACGGGCCGCGAGAGCCATCTGTTATATATAGGTATATGTATTGCGCGCGGGCAAATCAGTAGTATCGC
>ODAI013904746.1_pt1 | contig 51029 bp, 45 predicted proteins | sample 1539321 | NCBI WGS metagenome assembly ODAI01 (sample SAMN02144231, study PRJEB22623) | gut metagenome | biome: sheep rumen | host: Ovis aries | place: New Zealand
AATTGCTTGTACTTCGCATCGATATACATTAGAATACACGGTGAAAGGAAGATGATCATTTTGACAGCAGGAGACGCAGAAACATGTTGAAGATATATTATGGTGATCTTGAAGTGGATAATTATATTTTCAATCCGGATGTATTTTTTAATAACAGTTATGAAGATGAATGGATTACGGACCCTTTTTCTGTTCAGATGATAAAGGATATAGATCAGTCAGATGTTCTGGGAGCCAAAGTGATAGATAGCCCTTTTTTGGGATCCATTCCCGTAGAAAGGCTTTCAGGCGGGGTTAAGACTCTGATTCTTATGAATAATGATTCAGAACACATCTTCAATGCCTCTGCCTGTGGTAACAACTGTGCCAAATGGATATTGGAAATTGCCAGAAAAAAGGATCTTACTATCCGGCTTGGTTATCTGATGGATTTTGGTAAGGAAGACTTTACTATTGAAGTAGTCAATGTTCAAAAAGTAGTTCACAATAGCCTTGAGCTTACGGAGACAGTACTGGACAATCATCTGATATAGGAAGAACTGTATGGTCGGGATCTACAAAATTGAAATATATAATAATAGAACTCATTATTTTCTTACTGTTAAGCGTAACCTGACAGTATTGCGTGGTGATAGCGGCAGGGGAAAGACTGAGCTTGTAAGACTTATAGAAGAATATGAAGCAAATGGAAATTCATCAGGCATAACCCTTAAGTGTGATAAGAGATGCACAGTATTAACAAATGTGGACTGGGAGATGAGGCTCTTGTCACTGGGCCAGACTATCATTTTCATTGATGAAACAGCAAGCTTTTTAAGAAGTAAGCGATTTGCTGAACTTGTGCGGGGATCAGATAATTATTTTGTCATTATAACCAGGGATGATATGAATATGCTTCCCTATAGCGTAGAGGAAATATACGGACTGAAAAATGCATCTGATTCTTCAAAATACAGGATGTATAAGAAGGTCTTCAACGAGATGTATAAGCTTTATAATCTCTCGGATATCATGGAACATGTATATCCTGATCAGGTTATTACAGAGGACTCAATGCTCCTGAGTCATTCGAGTATCTCTTATTGAAAGCAGATATAATTGATGTTCCTCAGGCGGTATTAGATGAAACATATGATTATGCAGACAGTAAACATTATATCAGCTGGGAGGAATTCTATACGGATTATCTTGTAAAGAACAGCAAGAACACTCCGTTCAGATATGGCAAGTCGGGGCTTAATGATAGTTATAAATCACCGAGGATTATTGAAAAGATTAAAAGCATTATGCCGGAGCAGATAATCCCCATTGAGAAACATAGTGGGAATTAAAGATTCTGAGATAAGCGACAGAGTAGTAGACGGCAGCGAAATGGATGCCCGGACAACCGTACGTGCGGATCCAGTTCCATTAGCATAATCTATTGCCTGAAGCAATAAATGGTAAAAGGAAACTACGACCACTATGACGGTAGCCGGAGTGGGAGTATATAATAAATAAGTATGAAATCCATTAATACTTGAACCACATTATCACATCTGGTAAAACTTGGTAAAAATGATGAAGGCAGTTCCGCAGCATGAGGACGATAGAGGCAACGACGGTGATGTCTGAGGATGAACTTGAATTTGTAATATTCTGCATTGAGAATCTTGCACTTAGGCATGGAAAAGACGGTTTGTCAGTTTATGCTGCCTTAAAAGACAAGAGCGGTATTTTGTATGACTATATTGTACCGGGTTTTTGTGACCGCTTTTTTGGATTTCGCGACATATAAGAAGTTTGCAGACTCGCTTGCCTGGGAGACTGAGGTTTGGATAGCAGATATGCCGGATCATATGCTACTCATGTCAAGAGCCTTTCGCGGCATAACGTCTTCTTGACTGGCTGGCCGGTGGGTAGCGCATCGTGGCCGTTTAGCTCCGCAAAGGCGGCCGTCGGAGAGCGCCATATGCAAAGAAACGTCCTCTGATAAAATATGATCAGGGTTTTCGACCAAATACAGCCAAACCACGACTTTACGGGACTGGTCATATATGATAGAATCATCACAAATCATCACAAATAAAACAAATCATCACAATTCCTCACAAATGTGGGTTAGTCATCACATTTACAACAACAGGAGGGGTTATGCAAAAAATAAATCCGTTTACACGCACTCCCGGAGTAGCCGGTGCTGCTTTTATTGATATGCATTACGCTGATGAGATCATAAGAAACTTTGAAAGTGACTATTCTTCAAGGTATGTATATAAGATTGTCGGATTGAGGGGGTCGGGAAAGTCTGTTGAATACAGGAAGATCGTAAACAAGCTGGCTGATAGAAAGGATTGGCTTGTCTATACTTTGTCGGCAGCCGGTGACCCGGTATTGACGTTGACAGCTCTGCTCAGCAAGGAATCCTTCATAGATGACAGACTACATTCAACCTCGATATCCGCAGGCGGTGATGCCGAAACAAACGCTGTAATTCTTAAAGGGAAGGCAAATTTTGAGATTACAAATACTTCTGAAAATAATCCAATGTATTATTCCGCTGAGGCAGAGCTTTCCGGGATGATACAAAAGGCAAATGATAAAGGGTTTAAGATTCTTGTCGGAATCGATGATATCGCAAAAACTCCGGAAATGGTGAAGTTTCTCTCTATTTTGGGAGCTATGCTCCTTGATGACAGGAAACACATTTATTTTTTATGTACAGGTCTGTCAAAAAATGTAGAGGATTTCACAGAAGAACCAAATCTTACATTCTTTAAAAGAAGTGATCCTATAGAAACCGGTCCTCTCAACAGATACGAAATTGCCCGTATGTATCAAAAACTGCTTGAGGTTGAAGAGAAGGAAGCGGTGCGGCTTGCTAAATTCACTTGTGGTTATGCGTATGCCTATCAAGTGTTGGGTTCACTGTATTTTGATAAATCAAAGGGAGACACTCTCGAGGATCTGCTTCCCGAATTTGATAAGATCATGTTCGGTGATTCTTATGACCTTATCTGGAAGTCGCTGACAGGAGCAGAACAGGAATTGGTAAAGCACATAGTAACCTCTGATACAGGCAAAGCATCAGAGATAAAGGCTGCTATGTCCCATCCTCAAGGATATGATTCTCTCAGACAGCGCATCAGGAACAAACACCTGATAAACACCGATGAAAGAGGGTATGTTCGAATAGATCTTCCCAGATTTAAGGAATATGTTACATTATGGCATACCGAGGATTAGCATCGTGAATTATAGCAAACACTAAAGTAATGGTTGAGTTGAATCCAGTATTGCCAAAGCTTCCCGTATAGGTATAAAACTTATGGCTTCAAGCCTGATACAATATATCGATTGACTCTTGATATTTCCTCAATATATTGTAAAATACATTGTGGGGAATAAGTAAGGGGAAAATAAGATAACAGGAGTCCCTTGCGTTTTTTCGTGCGGGACTTATTTTTTATATGGGAAAAGTCGATATATACGATGTAAGTGTATTTTTATAAGATACATTTATTACCGGATGTCTACGATGCTGGAAAACAAACGCTTAATACCGGAATAACCATTTTAATGGTAAATGAAATCTCGGATATAATATATTAAAACAGGGAAAAAATAAATCATAACGAGCATATGTTCGGAGGAGAATATGGCAAAGAAAATTGATAAAACAAAAAAGAAGAGAAGAAGGCTGAGGCTTAAAAAGAGCGCCAGGCGGACGATTGCCGCTCTTTTGATGGTGACTGCCATAATTGTTGCTGCGGTGCCGGTAAGGGATGTAGTTGCAGAAAGTACTGATCTTACTATTGAGAGTATCGTAACAAGTAATGGATTCTGTAATACTACTAATTTTCCAGATATGAAAACTAGTGAGAGATTAATTACAAAACAGTATGCTTTTCCATACTTGTCTGGCTCTGAAGGAAGTACTATAGATCTCACAGATTATGATTCCCCAAGCAGTAAGTTTCCGTTATATAAAATAGATACAACAGGGATGACTCGTGATGTTCCAGTTCCTATTTTTGGGATTTCAGAGCCGAATTCAGGACAGGCTTCAGTAACTGAATATCTTCCCAAAAACAACGGAAGCAATGCATATAATCCTGAAAATGGTGTTACTTTAGGATCAGATGTTCTATATACATCTCTATCAAATGATGCGTTTTATTTTAATAAAACGGAAAGACCAGGTTATATGTGTATGTATCATCTTCATCTGGTTTCGGTCAACTATACATCAGGTGAGCTTTCAATGGATTCTAATGATCCGGATGGTAATACAGAAGAATATGAAAATGATATAGACACAGATGAAAGTTATTCTTCGGAGGAGAATAATGTCTCAGCTATAGAGGGGAATCATTCGGAAAGTACAGATGATAATATTCTTTCAGAAACAATAAGTGTTCCTGGAAACAATGTTATTGAAGACAGCAATGCAAACCCACAGAATCTTGGTATTAATGGAAATACTGAAACAAATGTAGAAAATGAGAATTTAACACCTGAGGACAATGTTGTTAATGGGAGTGTTGAAAACACCGTCAACTCTGGAGACGATGCAGAAGAACACACTCAATCCATTGACAGTAGTGAAGGAACAGGAGATGTTGATGATAATGTTGTTGATAGTGATACTATATCACAAGATTTATCAGATGCCGGCAATTCTGTTTATTATGATGATGGTTATAAGGTAGATGTAGTTGAGAAGAGAAATAAAGAATATGCCTCACATCAGGTGATTGAGCTTACAGGAGGTGTTTTAACAGACAATCAACGATGTATAAAACTGGATAGATATGTGTTTAGTCTTGAGAGCGGAGAATTAACCAAAGATCAATATAAACAAAAGGCTGGTAGCGCTGATGAACATGAGGTGTTAGGGTATTACTGTGATAAGGTATGTTCTGTTGACAGTATAGCAGCGCATGCATTTGAGAAATGTACTAATTTTACTAAAATCACGATACCTGATAATATTCTAAGCATAGGAGATTATGCATTTAATGGATGCCTTATCGAAGACATAAAGGTTGGTAATCAGTGCAAAGCTATCGGGGTAATGGCTTTTGCAAATAATGGCAATCTGAAAACTGCAGATTTATCAGGAGCAGGTGCATTAAATTATATTGGAGATGGCGCATTTGCAAATACGAATCTTACTGGGATAGAAATACCAGTACCTGTCAGAATCATTGGTTCGGGGTGCTTTTTCGGATGCACAAATCTCAAGAATCCATCAAGCAGTAGTTCAACCACAAGCGATTCCGATATAGAAGATGCATATGATCAGGCGAATGGTGATTTTTTCCCAAAACTTACTTCAGAATTTGAAATTGGTCATTATCTGTTTGCACGATCAGGGCTCGACAGGATTAATTTGTATAATAAACGTATAGAAAATACCGGCTTAGGGAAATCAGGAAGACCCATAGGATTAATAGAAAATTCAAAAGGAATGTTTAATGGATGTAGTGATCTTAAACATGTTATCTATCCGAGCACTTTTAGTGGAAGTGTTTCAAACGATACATTTGGGATTTGTCCAAATTTGAAATATATTAAGTTTTTTACAGAGAATGCGACTGTTGATAACACCGGTAATAATTACGAATTTGTAACCTCTGATAACCTTAAGATATCAGGCAAATCAGAAACGACTGTTTCGGACTCATTCTATATATGGGGTATTGATAAAACAGCAGAAGCTTTTGAATATGCCAAAAAAAATCATAACCTGTATCGTTATACCTCAGAACCTAATAATACAAATAATAAAAATTATATTTATGATATAAATGGATACACTTTTGATCTGGATGTTACAGATCAAATGATAAATGGTGTACAGAGGATAGGAAGTGATGCGAAAGCGGAATTACTTCTACCTTCCATAACGATAGGTGGAAAACAGATGTCTTCAATAGGCAGCGATTTCTCTGAATCCTTGAAAAAAGCGCAGACGGAATCGGGCCTAAAGTATCCTACCTCGATAGTTATTCCTGAAAATTATAAAACAATTGAGAATGGTGCATTTCAAGGGATAGACTCTGTAAAAACTCTTGAAATAACAACAAATGGGGTCAGTCTGGGGAAGGCTGCTTTTCAAGACTGCAATAGTCTGGAAACAGTCATGTTTCACAGAGGAGAAGGCGAAGAGGGCTCTTCGACAATAGGGGATGACTGCTTCCGCGATTGCGAAAAACTTACATATATAAGCTTCCGTGACTTTGATATGAGTAATGCCGGAGAGGATGTTGTTGTAGGTACACAGGATGTTCCGGTAAGTTCTGTGGGAACTGGCGCGTTTTATACCAATAATACTACACCCCTCGATTCGACTTCTGTTGGTATGGAATATGTTGATACAAATGAGAAAGTTTACCTCATAATCCGTGGTTATGTACCAGTAGGCACGGAGGCAGATTATGCACCATATAGGGCAGCCTTGTGTTTGGATGGTGGGGACAACATAATAAACGATACTAAGGCATATGCAACTTATGTTTCCGGATCTCCTGAAAATGTTGCATGTCAGTATTTCAAAAATACTGACGGAACAGGATATGTTTCATTGTTATCCTATCCGACTCTCGATACAAAGGTCGAGGATGGAGAAGGTACATTTAAGACAATCAGAGAATTGGCAGCAAAATGGGATGATCTTTCCATGAATCAAAAGGAAACTGTGAGCTATCCGACCAGATCTTCTTCTGATCAATCCGGCTCTACGAACGGTGGAGGTATCATAGTTCCAGGAGGAGTGGATTCGATCAACAGGTCGAAACATGGTGTTACTCTATATATGCAGGAGATAAATGACAGTGCCAAGACAGGACTTGGGCTAAAACATATAAATTTCTATAGTGTTTCATCACTCCCAACTAATTATGCTGTAGACGGTACCATCGATCTGGATAACGCCTATCATGGAATATCAAATAATACAGAGCTTGAATCTGTTACGTTTTATTCCGACGTAAAGGATTTGGGCAGTTTGCCTTTTCTTAATGATGAGAACCTAACGGAGGTAACCTTTAATGAGGATGCTCCTTCATTAGGAAACCCTCAGTATATATGCAAATACGGTATAATCTATAGCACTACGGATGGAACTAATTACAGACTTGTGGAAGTATTACCTGGCAGATCAGGCGCTATCCCGAATGATAACAATGCGGATGAAAACAGTGACTATATTGCAAAGGTTACATCAATAGATCCAGGTGCTTTTAAAAACTGTAACAAGGTTAATTCTGTAAGCCTGGAAAACGCAAGCGGACTTAAAAATATACCGTATCAATGTTTTGAGGGCTGTGACAATCTTCTTGACGTTATTCTTCCTGAAAGTATAGAAAATATTGACAAAGAGGCTTTTTCTAATATCGGAACTTCAAAGTTTAATTTAACAAATTATTCCGAACAATGTAATTATGAAGAAGATGCATTTTATGGAACCAGTGATGTCTGGCTCTATGGTTACACCGGCTCGAGTACAGAAGCCTACTTCAATAAAATGCAGCCCAAGGGAAGTGCAAAACTCAGTGAGAACCATATGGATGATATCCATTTTCGTCCTGTCGGTACACATGCTGTTCAGTTTATTGATTTTGATAACACGCCTCTTGGTGCGCCTGTAATAATAGAACACGGAAAGATGTTGACTGAATTGCCTGATGAAGCTGCAGCAGCTATGGCAAGCGGGCATCGATCAGGTTATTCATTTGCCAGATGGTATAACCTTATAGATTTAGAGGAATTTGTTGTCGGTCAGAAAAGTATTTACCATGATATGACCGTTCAGGCTCAGTATACACAAAATGGAACATGCTTTGCTTCCTTTATTGATGAGAGAGGAAATGACTTAGGTGAAATGACATTCAATTCTCCGGATGTCATTAACGGAAGCAAAATAAGCAGCATCATTACAAAAGCCAGGCAGTACGGAACGGTTATAAGATGGGAGAAGTATTACCCGGAAGAGGAGTCGCCATATATATATTACGGAGAACAACTGATATATGAAATTCCGGAAGGGGAAACACGTTTAAAATTCAAGGCATATTACACGGGAGCAACTTGGCCTACGGGAACACCTACACCTACACTTTCTCCTACCGCAACACCCTCCGGCACCCCGACCGTCATCCCCGCAACGCCGACCCCGGGGCCGACGCTTGGGCCGGACGACTATGTGAACGTTACCTTCTTTGATCTTCTTGGCATGAATATTGTCAAAAAATATGTGAAGGGTACGCAGATAAGGACCGACAACATTCCTACCGAGGTCACGATGATAGTCAGCAGCAGAAAGAACAGGACCTTTACCGGCTGGAATGTGGGAGCGCTTCCATATCCCGCGGACGGGCTTACCGAGGATATCTCGCTATGCGCACTTTACGATAAGAAGTCCTCCAGCAGCTCGTCCTCCAGTTCAAATGGCGGCTCTACGGGAGGAGGCGGCGGCAGCTCCACCGGGACCTCCAGTTCAAACAGGTCGAGCTCATCGTCCTCGTCAAGCTCCAGCCGAAGCTCCAGTATGGGCACCAGCTCCTCAAATATCAACTCCTCAACCACACCGGTGGTGGTGAGCGGAGCGGTATCCGGCTATATCCCGCAGGGGAATATAGGAAACGCGGGCACCATAAGCTCCGGCAGTGGTAATACGGGAGGCGGATCCCAGAGGGGAAGCGGCAACACCAGTGTCATATCCACCACACCCGGGATATCGGATGTGGGTAAGATGAGCGCAACGGTCAACGGAAGCTCGGACAGCTATGTGCTTAAGATCACTGAGACCGATGAGGCAAACCAGATGGCGGTGCAGGCTCTTACCAATGAGTACGGGTCGCTTGATAACATCCGTTATCTCCCCATCGATATAAGCCTTTATGACAGCACGGGGCAAAACAAGATAAGTCCCATTCCCGAGAATACCAGCGTCAGCGTTACGATGCCTATTCCTGACGATCTTGCGATATACGGCGGCAACGCCAAGGCTGCGGGGACCGCGGGGGGGGTGCTTGACAAGCTTAATCCAAGGTTTACGGTGATAAACAACGTTCCCTGCATGAACTTTACCTGTACCCACTTATCGCCTTATGTGATTTATGTGGATACGGCCAACTTAAGTGACCCCGCGGTGCGTGATACCACCCCGCAGACCGGGGACATGATACATCCCAAATGGTTCCTGGCCATAGGCCTTATGGCGGCGGGCATTTTCCTGTTCCTCAAGAAGGACAGGGGAGAGCGTGTGGCGGCAGCATAGGAGCAGGCTATGAAGAAGCTTATAAGAAGAATTACAGCGGTCCTTTTATGCGTTACGGCCTTAATACTTGCTTTTATCCCGTCTCCGGATTCCTATGCGGCCACCGCAAGGGGCGACTATGAGATGAACGGGTCGGTGATCGTAAAATACCTCGGAAGCTCGGACAGGGTCACCATACCCGATAATGTTACAGAGATCGGAAAGGACGCCTTTTCGGAGTGTAAGAGCCTGGTGAGGGTGGTGATACCTGATACAGTCTCAAAGATCGGTTATTCAGCCTTTGAAAACTGTACAAACCTTCAGGAGGTCGTGATCCCGAAGAGCGTTAAGGTCATAGATTCAAGCGCCTTTTCAGGCTGTTCAAAGCTTACCACCGTAAGTATTCCCGAAAAGACCAAGAGCCTCGGCTCCGGGGTTTTTGCGGGCTGCAGCTCTCTTTCAAATGTGCCGGTGAGCGCAAACAACAAGTATTATTCCTGCTCTGACGGGGTCATATATACCAAGAACGGGAAAAAGCTTGTCCAGTACCTTGCAGGCCGTCCCAAGACCCTCTTTTCGATGCCGAAGGCAGTGGAGGAGATAGGAGAGTACGCATTCTGGGGAGCCAATAATCTTACGGATGTGGCTATTTCCTCAAACGTAAAGACCATTCCGGAATATGCCTTTGCAAACTGCGGCGGACTTACGAACGTGGCGCTTCCCTATGGCGTCAGGTCACTCATGGCTTATTCCTTTGCGGACTGCAACAGCTTAAGGAATATTTCCATTCCTGATTCCGTAAGCTATATAGATGTCAATGCCTTTGCAAAAAGCAGCTCTCTTTCTCTTGCTTTTGATGAAAATGTTACTCCCAAGCCTCCTGAGCTTGAAAATGAGGGGCAGGAAGGAAACAGCGAAACAGTCTCGGGAAACGCTCTTGAAACCACGGAGGAAGGAGAGACCGTCTACCACGGTGATGAGACCATAGCTCAGAGAGGCCCCACCACAACAGCGGGCCCTTACCCTTCAAATGCCGATTACGGAGAAACAAAGATCCTGGGAGGAAGCGCTCTTGTGATGCTTTCAAGAAACGCTCCGGTGAAGGGCTATGACCTTGAGGCGGCACAGACCGAGGATGATGTTTCAGAGTCCGGAATGCCCGGGGAAAGTACCGGTGATTATCACCTTATTGAGGGCGTTTATTCAGGCTATACCGGGGCCGGGACCGAGGTTACCGTTCCGGAGGGGACCGTCAGGATCGGAAACAGGGCATTTTATAAGGATGATGAGCTGTCTGTTGTGATGATGCCTGATACAGTCACGGAAATAGGTGATTTTGCCTTCGCGAAGACAGGACTGTCAAGGCTTGCCATACCGCCCTCGGTTACGGATATAGGGTATGCTGCCTTTTATAACAGCGAAAAGCTTACCGATATCATCATCCCCGATTCCGTTAAGAATATAGAGCTGGGAGCCCTTGAAGGAACGGGGTATCTCAACAACTGGTATCATGATCCCTCGCAGGGTGATTTTCTGATAGCGGGCGACGGTATCCTTCTTGCTTACAAGGGAACCGGAGGCAGCGTCAATATCCCTGATGGTGTAAGGACCGTCGGAGCCCAGTGCTTTTATAATGATCAGAGCATATCGGAGGTAACCTTCCCGGAATCACTTAAGAAAATAGGCGAGGAGGCCTTCTGCGGCTGCACAGGGCTTAAGGAGCTCAAGCTCCCGGATGGCCTTAAGCATATCGAGGACAGGGCCTTTTGCGGCACCTCCCTAAAGGAGGTCATTGTTCCTTCCTCTGTAAGCACCATAGGGATAGGAGCCTTTGATAATACGGGCACCTCCCCGGTATCCGACGTTGTCTTCCTTGGGAATACCCTTCCCGAAATAACTCACAAGCCTACCGCCGAAAGGCTCTCCGCAAGTTCCTTAAGGACTCCGTCCTTTAACGGCACGAAAACCGCAATCATATCGGATAAGGCAGAGCTTTCCGTAAAAGGCTCTGTTACCGATCCTGACAGAGCCGGCTTCAGGGGCTCGGTATTTTCCATTACGGATTATTCGAAGGACCCCGGCACCCTCATCTTAAGAGCTTCCCTTAACGCTCCGGATAAGGACGGCATTGTTGAAATAGATCCTCATGTGACCGCGGGCGGCAGAGCTTATGTCATGACTGACGTTTCAGACAGGGCCTTTGACAGCTACAGAGAGGAATTATATTATAACGGGGCTCTGAGATGGGCCGGAAGTGCCCTTAAGCAGATCGATATAAAGGGGAGCGGGAGCGAAGCGCTTACAGAGCTTTTATCGGGAGTATATACGGGAGGAACTCCTGTTGAGAATACTGAGCAAAATGCCATAAAGCTCCTGCTTTCAAAGGATGTGTTTTCCGATCAGGCCGGCTCCGCTGTCGTACCGGGAAGCACTGAGAACTATGTGCTTTCGGTTTCCGGGGATGATACCAGAAGGGAGCTGTTTGCAGAAAACATTAAAAAAGAATATAATACCGACGACATCAGTCTTGTGACCCTTGATATAAGCCTTAGCTCAATGAAGGGGAATATAGGCATTAAAAGGCTGGGAACGGGAAAGCTTGAGATATGTATACCCGTACCCGACAGCCTGCGGGGGGAAACAGGCATTAAAGCCGCGACCTTAAACGACAACCTGGTCTATGAGCCTGTTGCGGTCTCGGAGGTGGTGGTGGATAATATTCCCTGCATAAGATTTGTGGCAAGCCACCTTTCTCCCTTTGCCGTATTTACGATAAAGGAAAGGGCAGGGGATATGGACGGTTCCGTTCTTCATGTGGGAAGCACTGACGGGGAAGCCACGGAGGTATCTCAGATACAGGGAACGGTCTCGTTTGCCGAGAGTGCCGTTTACGGCGTGATCGGCACGCTTAATAAAAAAGCAGGAGAGGGCTTGGAAATAAAGTGGTTCGTTATAGTGATCCTCTTAAGCCTTGCCATGATCCTGTTTCTTATAAAGGACAAAAAAAACAGAGGAGGAAAGCATTTTGAAAGATGAATACAGGCAGGTGAAGCTCAATCCCTCCAACAATCTCCTGGAGCTGGAGGAGCCTATCTATAACCTTGCCGATGTAGAGACCCCGAATGTGTTCAGGAACCTGTATCCCTATGATGAGATCCCCAAGATCGCCTTCAATGACAGGATAGTTCCGCACAACATGCCTAAGGAGATATGGATCACTGACACGACCTTCAGGGACGGCCAGCAGTCCCGGGCACCCTATACAACGGAACAGATAGTTACTATCTATGATTATCTTCACAGACTCGGAGGCCCCAATGGGATAATCCGGGCTAGTGAATTTTTTCTGTATAGTAAAAAGGACAGGGACGCGGTCTACAAATGTCTTGAAAGAGGCTACCAGTTCCCTGAGATCACAAGCTGGATAAGAGCCTCCAGTGAGGATTTCAAGCTGGTTAAGGATATAGGGATGAAGGAAACCGGTATCCTTGTTTCCTGCTCCGATTATCATATCTTCTATAAGCTTAAAATGACAAGGCGGGAGGCGCTTAACCATTACCTGAGTATAATACGGGAATGTCTTGAGACCGGCATATCTCCCAGATGTCATCTGGAGGATGTAACAAGGGCCGATATCCACGGTTATGTGGTTCCCTTCTGCGTTGAGCTTATGAAGCTTATGGATGAATACAAGATACCGGTAAAGGTGAGGGTCTGTGATACCATGGGCTATGGGGTTAACTACCCCGGAGCAGTGATCCCGAGGAGCGTTCAGGGCATCATCTACGCTCTTTTAAAGCATGCCGGGGTCCCCTCCTATCTGCTTGAATGGCATGGCCACAACGATTTTTACAAGGCAGTCTCAAATTCCACCACCGCGTGGCTGTATGGCTGCGCCAGTGTAAATACCTCCCTTTTCGGAATAGGCGAGCGTACCGGTAATACGCCTCTTGAGGCTATGGTCTTTGAGTATGCCCAGTTAAAGGGTACCCTTAACGGGATGGATACGAGGGTCATAACCGAGCTTAAGGAATATTATGAGAAGGAGATCGGCTATGAGATCCCGCCCCGCACACCCTTTGTAGGTGAGAATTTCAATGTTACGAGGGCAGGTATCCATGCCGACGGGCTTTTGAAGAACGAGGAGATCTATAATATCTTCGATACGGAAAAGTTCTTAAACCGCCCTGTTCTCTGTGCGGTCTCAAATACCTCGGGCCTTGCGGGCATTGCTCACTGGATCAACACCTACTACAGGCTTCCCGAGGACAGGCAGACGGACAAGCATTCACCGCTCGTTCAGCGTATAAAGGATGAGGTCGATGCGGAATATGAGAGCGGCCGCGTCACGGTGATGACCAACGATGAGCTTGACAGCATGATAAAGATAGCCTGTGATGACCTGAACATTATATTGCGTTAATACAAGGAAATGATCCGGTCGGCAAACCGACCGGATCGGAATGAACTGAAGTTCATTCCTAAGCACACGATTTTCTGCGAAAATCGGCGCAGACGGAGAAATGATTATGGAAAAAATAACTATGAAGACCCCTCTTGTTGAAATGGACGGGGATGAAATGACCAGGATACTGTGGAAAATGATAAAGGATGAGCTTCTGCTTCCCTTCATCGAGCTTAAAACAGAGTATTATGATCTGGGACTTAAGAACCGCAACGATACGGATGACCGGGTTACCGTGGATTCCGCAGAGGCCGCCGCAAAATACGGCGTTGCGGTCAAGTGCGCGACTATCACGCCGAATGCCGCAAGAGTGAAGGAATATGACCTTAAAAAGATGTGGAAGAGCCCCAACGGTACTATCCGTTCCATTTTGAACGGCACTGTTTTCCGTACTCCTATAATCGTAAAGGGTATAGAGCCCTGCGTAAGGAACTGGAAGCAGCCCATTACCATAGCCCGTCATGCTTACGGGGATGTGTATTCAAATTCCGAGCTGAGGGTAGAGGGACGTGCGAAGGCGGAGCTTTTGGTCACAAAGGAGGACGGAGGAGAGGAAAGGATCCTTATCCATGAGTTTGACAACAGGGGAGGGGTACTTCAGGGTATCCATAATCTCACCTCCTCAATAGAGGATTTTGCCCGAAGCTGTTTTGAATATGCCCTTGATCAGAAGAAGGATCTGTGGTTCGGCGCAAAGGATACCATATCCAAGATCTATGATCACCATTTCAAGGATGTCTTTAATGAGGTTTACGAAAAGGAATATAAGAAGAAATTTGAGGAGGCCGGGATTGAATATTTCTATTCCCTTATAGATGATATAGTCGCAAGGATAATGAAATCTAAGGGCGGAATGATATGGGCCTGCAAAAATTATGACGGGGATGTTATGAGCGACATGATATCCTCGGCCTTCGGCTCCCTTGCCATGATGACCTCGGTGCTTGTTTCTCCTGCCGGTGTTTATGAATATGAAGCGGCTCACGGAACGGTTCAGAGGCATTACTATAAATATCTTAAGGGTGAAGAGACCTCCACTAATTCCGTGGCCACGATCTTTGCCTGGACCGGTGCCCTTAAGAAGCGCGGCGAGCTTGACGGCATTCCTGAGCTTGTAAGGTTTGCGGGCAAGCTTGAGCAGTCTGTCATAGAGACCATAGAAAGCGGTTATATGACAAAGGATCTTACCCTTATTACCACAATGGAGGAGACCGTCACCTTAAACAGCCTTGATTTCATAAAGGCGGTGAGGAAGACTTTGGAGAATTATCTGTAGGCCTATGGAGGAAAAAGGAATTTCAAGGGCGGTCATAGAAAGGCTGCCAAGATATTTCAGGTATCTCGGTGAGCTTAAGGACAGCGGAGTAGAGCGTATTTCATCCCATGACCTTTCGGTGCTCATGAGAGTCACCGCTTCCCAGATACGGCAGGATCTGAACCATTTCGGCGGCTTCGGACAGCAGGGCTACGGCTATAACGTGGAATCGCTCTATGAGGAGATCAGCAGGATACTTGGGCTCAACAGGGAGCATCGCCTTATCATAGTAGGAGCCGGAAATCTCGGTCAGGCTCTGGCAAATTATGTCAATTTTGAAAAGCGCGGTTTTATAATCAAAGGGATATTTGATATTGACGAAAAAAAACACGGCAGGCTCATCCGTGATATCCCCATCTGCAGGATGGAGGATATGAAGCAGTTCATAAGGGATAACGATATCGACATAGCAGTCCTTACCATCCCGAAGAGTGAAGCGGTAGAGGTGGCGGAGGAGCTTGTAAAAAGCGGCATAAAGGGCATATGGAATTTTGCCCATACAGACCTTAATGTCCCGGATGAGCTGGCTGTCGTCAACGTTCACCTCTATGACAGCCTGCTGGAGCTTTCGTACAAGCTTGGAGGTAAGACGCAGTAATGTCTTATTCAGAAGAAAAATTCAGGGAAGCCATAAAGGAAAAAAAGATCCCCATACTGATACTGGACAATAAGTGGCATAAGCTGTTCAAGAAGACCGGAACGACCGATGAGATCGTAAGGCTTGAGGGCGAGCTTACCGAGCTCCTGAAAAGGCAGGGTAAAATAAACAGCGATGTAAAGGGGCTGAAAAAAATAAAGAGCGATCTTATGAATGACATTGTCGCCCATATGAACGACGGTGAGGAAAATTCCTCTGCAAGGTCGGAGGCTGAAAAAAAGATCGCGGAAAACAAGCGCCTGATAGACGAGGCCAATGATAAGCTTTCCTCATATGAGGACGAAATGCTGGAGCTTCCGAGAAGTATAGACAGGGTAAACCGGGAGCTCATGATAAATACCATGGAGCTCTGTTATGAAAAGCTCGATGCGAATACGACCGAGATAGAGCGTATTGCCGACTGGATACATAATGTCCGCATTGAGCTGAAAAAACAGCTCATCACAAAGCAGGAAAAGGAGTACTATAACGGAGAGCTCTACTCCTTCATGCATGATATCTTCGGTCCTGAGGTAATGGAGCTGTTTGATATGAGATATGAGCCGAGGTTAAGAAAAGCTGAGGGCAGCGTACAGGATGACAATGTTTAGGAAAAGGGTGAAGGCTGATGGAAGCTATATTGACTGCGGCTCAGATGAGCAAGGCTGATGATGCCACGATCAATTATTTCAGGGTTCCCTCCGAGGTGCTGATGGAGAGGGCCGCCCTTTCTGTCGTGGATGCCATAGAGCGCGAGGGCTATAATACCGAAGAGGTCCTTGTAGTCTGCGGAAGCGGCAACAACGGGGGAGACGGCTTCGCTGTAGCAAGGCTTCTTACGGAGAAGGAAATTTTCACAAGGATCCTTTATACGGGAAAGGGAGATTTCAGCTCCTTATCGCCGGGAGCAAGGCTGCAGAAGGAGATCTGTTACAAGTATGAGATCCCCGTGCTGTTCTCAGAGGATTTTGACTGGGATGAGGATAATTCGACCCTGATAATAGACGCAATGTTCGGTATCGGGCTGAACAGGCCCTTAAATGCGGATAAGGCCCATATAGCCGAAAGGATAAACGAGGCCAGAGAGGAAGGAGCCTATGTTGTTTCGGTGGACATCCCCTCGGGGATAGCCGCTGACACCGGCAAGATCCTCGGAGCGGCGGTCAGGGCTGATATGACGGTCACCTTTGGCTTTAAGAAGCTGGGGCAGCTTCTTTACCCCGGAAGCGAATATACCGGGAAGCTTGTCTGCGCTCAGATCGGGATCACAAAACGTTCATTTCTGAATACAAAGCCCGAGTACACCGCGATAGAGCCATCGGATCTTCCCTGCGTTCACAGGAAGGATTATTCCAACAAGGGCACCTACGGAAAGCTCCTTATCATTGCAGGCTCTGAGGGGGCAGGAGGGTGCGCTCTTCTTGCCGCAAGGGCCGCCTTTGGCACAGGCGTGGGAATGGTAAGGGTATATACCCATTCGGCAAACCGTGAGCTTATACTCAACAACTGTCCCGAGACAATAGTGGACACCTATTCCTCCGAGCCTTCAGAGGAAAAGCTAATGAAAGCCGCCGAGTGGGCCGATGTGATCGCTATCGGGCCTGGGATCGGTAAGGACAGGAGTGCCTCAGGTATGCTCAGGCTGCTGCTTTACAGATGCGAAAAGCCCCTTGTGATAGACGCCGACGCAATTATGCCGCTCAGGGAATACGAGGAATACCTTTCGCAGAATTATACAAGAGATATCATCATTACTCCGCATATTATGGAAATGGCAAGGTTTATGGATATCGAACGGAGCATAGTACTTGATGATATCATCCACGTTGCGAAAAACGTTTCCGAACGTCTGAACCTTGTCTGTGTGCTTAAGGATGCACGTACAGTCATTACCAGACCATCCTTTGGCTGCAGAGTCAATACAAGCGGCAATAACGGTATGGCTGTCGCGGGAATGGGTGATGTCCTGTTCGGGATCATCGCGGGGCTTTTGTCACAGGGAATGAATGCCTTTGACGCCGCCTCCTTCGGGGCCTTTATCCACGGGTACGCTGCCGATAAGGCGGTTATTCACACCGGGAAAAGCGGACTGCTTGCGCGGGACGTCATAGGATATTTAAAGGAGTGCTTTGAGTGAGTATAAGAAGGATAGCAGCGGAGGTATCTCTTAAAGCGATCTGCGATAATATGGAGAGCATTCACAATACTCTTAAAAAGGATACCGCCATACTTGCCGTTATAAAGGCAAACGGCTACGGACACGGGGCCCTCAGGATAGCAGAGGCTCTGGATGATAAGGAATATGTTTTCGGCTATGCTCTGGCAACGGCAGAGGAGGCCTTGGAGCTTCGGAGGAACGGTATAAAAAAGGAGATACTTATCCTTGGCTATACCTATCCCGAGGATTATGAGAAGCTGATACAAAACGACATAAGCCTGACGGTCTTTAAAACGGAGACCGCGATAAGCCTTTCCGAAGCGGCAAAAAAGCTTGGGAAAAACGTGAAGCTGCATATAAAGCTTGATACAGGAATGTCGCGGATAGGCTTTAATACCGAAAAGGAAAGCCTGAACGAAATAAAAAGGATAAGCGAGCTTCCTAATATCGATATCGAGGGCATCTTTACACATTTTTCAAGAGCCGATGAAGGGGATAAGAGCTTTGCGTATGAGCAGCTCAGAAGCTTTAACGATTTCTGCGGGGAGCTTGACAAATTGGTTTACATAAAATATAAGCACTGCGCAAATTCAGCGGCAATTTTAGAGCTGCCGGAGGCAGATACGGGGTTGGTAAGAGCCGGGGTGATAATCTACGGCTTAAAGCCCTCCGAAGAGGTGGATATCGGAAAATACGGACTTAAGCCCGCGATAACCATTAAAAGCTCGATCGTATTGATCAAGGAGGTCCCTGAAAATACTCCGGTAAGCTACGGGGGCACCTTCGTGACCACAAGAAGAACAAGGATAGCAACCATTCCGGCAGGATATGCGGACGGCTATCCCAGATCCCTTTCAAACAGGGGAGAGGTACTTATCCGCGGGAAAAGGGCACCTGTCATCGGAAGGGTCTGCATGGATCAGCTAATGGTCGATGTTACGGATATCAAGGCCCGCGAGTTTGATGAGGTGGTGCTCCTTGGCAGTCAGGGAGACGGGTGTATAACCGCGGAGGAGCTTGGGGAGCTGTCGGGACGCTTCAACTATGAGCTGGTGTGTGATATTTCCGAGAGGGTCCCAAGGATTTATACCCGCACTTAGACAAGGATATGACCCGACAAAGGGTAATCGCTTAATAATTTCTTATGATCAGCATATCCCTCACAACCAGGCTCAGATATTAAGCGATTGCCCTGACCTCGTGAGGCAGGCTTGTCTGTTTTGAAAATAAATGGTATAGTGAACGAAATAAATTCATGTGCCGTAAGTGATGATGTGATGTCATCAGTTATGAAGGTGAAACGGACTGTTCCGTTTCCGGCAATTATTCAGGAAAGAGGTATTTACAGGTATGTCCGGACATTCAAAATTTGCGAATATCAAACATAAAAAGGAGAAAAACGATGCCGCAAAGGGAAAGATCTTTACAATAATAGGTCGTGAGATCGCGGTTGCCGTTAAGGAAGGCGGACCGGATCCCAACAATAATTTCAAGCTTCAGGCGGTGATCCAGAAGGCCAAGGCTGCCAATATGCCCAATGATACGATAGAACGGGGCATTAAAAAGGCTGCCGGGGATTCGGGAAACGTGAACTATGAATATGTGTCCTATGAGGGCTACGGCCCCAACGGCATCGCGATCATAGTAGACGCTCTTACGGATAATAAAAACAGGACCGCGGCAAACGTGCGCTCGGCCTTTACAAAGGGCAGCGGAAGCGTAGGCACCCAGGGCTGCGTATCATATATGTTTGATAAGAAGGGCCAGATCATAATAGACAAGGAAGAGACTGACGTCGATCCGGACGATCTTATGATGATGGCTCTCGATGCGGGAGCGGACGATTTCTCAGAGGAAGAGGAGGCCTATGAGATACTTACCGGAGAGGATGAGTTTGAAAATGTCAGAAAGGTGCTTTCTGATGCGGGTATTCCGATGATCTCCGCAGAGATAACGATGATCCCGCAGAATTATGTTACGCTTACAGACGAGACCGCAATAAAGAATATCCAGAAAACACTTGATCTGCTGGACGAAGACGATGACGTGCAGGCTGTTTATCATAACTGGGATGAATGACAGGCTGTTATGGCAGGCCTCCTGTTATCCGGGAGACTGGCAGTCATAAGGGCTGCAAAGAGCTTTAAGGGGAATAAATGCGGCAGAACGGCGGCAAGGCATCTGTTATAACAGGGGCGTTTTCCCTGGTCTCTCTTGTTTTTATCCTGTTTTCTACTGTCTATGACCAGATAATCGCTCAGAACGAAGGATTCTTCTACATGCTTATATTCGGAGGGATCCTTGTTTTGGTGTTCGTACTTGTTAACCTGATCACCAAGCTCATCGCTTTTTCACCCCAAAGCATGGCCTCCGCGGGCTATACCGTTCTGGAGCTCCTTATCATGGTGGCTCTGGGCGTTTTCTTCTTTTACAGAAGGTTTCAGTTCGAGACCACGCTTCCTGTAGAGGATTCCCTGTTTTACCGGGCAGCCACCTTTATACAGGACGGCACCTTGAGCGGAAGCCTCGACGTGGTTACCAAATGCCTGAGGAATCCCTCAGACTTTGCCTATTCGGTGCTGCTTTCCTTTATCTTTAATTTTACGGGGGTCCTTCCAAAGACCGTCCTGTACCTTAATGCCTCGATAATACTGGTCACGGCCATTTTCGCGGCGCATATCACGGAAGCGGTCGGCGGAAGGCTGTGCGGGCTCATTGCCTTTGCCGCCACTCTTCTGATACCCTCACAGGCCTACGGGGTCTATTCCTACAATTCTGTTATCCTGTTTACACTTACGGTTTTTATAAGCCTTGATATTTATATCCATATTTACATGTCACAGGAGCCGGGACCCGTTAAGCGTGTGGTCATGGATATCCTGCTTGCCGTGGCTGCCGGCTTTATGCTGTTCACCGATCCGGTCACCATATTCTTTATCATTGCTATGGCCATTCACTATCTTGTTTTCTCAAGAGAGAGCCTTAAGTCATTTTTCATTACTCTTTCGGGGATAATCCTTACGTTTGTATTATTGTCCGCAATCAAAGCCTCAGCCCTGGGTGTTCCGATGTCTGAGGTCTTAAGCTACTCCTTTTCAAGGTTTAATGTCACCTCGAATGAGGAAACGGGAGAGCACTACGAGCTTTCACAGATATACGAAAGCTTCCGCGAGGACATCAATAATCAGAATCAGAACATCACCGAGAATTATTACTTTTTATTTAAAAAGGACGGCTCAAGCATATCCGCCATCGAGTCCTCCTGGCTTCAGCTGGCTACAAACCTGCTGTACATGTTTTCGCTGATCCTTTCGGGCAGCTGTGTTATCTATATGTTCAGAAGCAGGAACGGTAAGGCGCTGCCGGTCATGCTCATGTCTGTTTTTATGCTCGTCACGGCCTTTATCAGGGCAGTAACGGATTCAAACGGCTATTATATCTTTGAGCTCCTGATAGTATATGCATGTGCCGGACTTTCGTACATGTATGATAACCAGCATCCGGAAAACTTTATCAGCACGGATATATGGTCAGATTACGCAGAGTATGAAGAGGAGGAGGAAGAGGAGCTTACCGAGGAAGATCAGGAAGAGCTAATGAGGAGGGCTATGGCTCTTGTTTTTATCGGAGAGGACGATGAACTCTATGACGAGATAAAAAGGGAGGAAGCGGAAGAAAGGGAGATAATGGCACAGGAGGCCGAAAATGCCGGGAAGGAGCCTTCCGCACAAAGGAAAGGGATACGCGCACGGTACGCTGATCCTGACGGTGACGAGGATATGACCGGGGATGAGGAGTACTATGAGGATGAGAACGACGGTTATTATGAAGAAGAGGGCGATGAGTACTATGAGGACGGTGCTGACGCCGAATACTTTGAAGATGGGGACGCGGCGTATTATGAGGATGAAGCTGAGGATTATGAAGAGGATGAGTATTATGAAGACGATGAATATGGTGAAGACGAGGATTTTGAAGGTTACGGAGAACCTGACGATATGACCGGAGAGTATGCTTCAGAGGATAATGAAGGGTACTATGAGGAGGATGACGGATATGAGGAGGATGAAGGATATGAGGAGGATGAAGGATATGAGGAGGGTGATGAGTATTATGAGGAAGACGGGGATCTCTATGATGATATGACCGGGGACGCTTCAGAGGATAATGAAGAGGATTATGAGGGCGGCGGCTCATATGGAGCCTTTGAGGATGAAAACGATGATGAGGCAGAGGAATATGTGAAGAAGGAGTTCAAAAAGCCTAAGAGCGGAGAGCCCCTTGCAAACCCTCTTCCCCAGCCTAAAAAGCACGTGGCAAGGAGCCTTGATTTTGATGACGATTCTGAAGGCGAGGATGAACCTGAGGAAGAAGAGGGCGAATTCAATGATGATGATTTTGATGATACCTGGGAATAGTATCATTTAAGGATATCAAGCTCGTAGTCTATGGAAAGCTCCTTAAGCTCAGGATCCTCATTCCATCTGTTCATGATCCTGTCAATGACGACCTCTATATTGTAATGGCTCATCTCAAGCAGGAGAACGGGAAACTGGTTTTTGGAGGAGGACGTGACAACGTCGCTCTGTCTGAGGCACCCGCTCAGAAGCTCTGAAACCTTATTCGAAAGCTCTGCCGCATTTTCGCCGTTTACCGAAAAAAGCAGCAGCCATACGCTTCTTTTATAATTAACGTTTACCCTGCACAAAAACTGAAATATCAGCCTGAACTGCTCGAAGGGAAGGACAAGGGCCCCCTTTTTACGGTTCCTTTCGCTGAGTATGGTCATCAGATTGGTGATATCAGAGGCGGCGGCGCTTTTATCACTATCCTCGCCTTCCGTCTCCCTGTATACCCGGTAGCCATGCTTTCCGTTCTGCTTTACCACATAGAGGGCTTTGTCGGCCTTCATAAAAAGAGTGGCATAATCCCGTCCCTCATCCGGAGCAAAGGCGCAGCCTATGGAGGCTCCGAGGGGGATATTCATGTCGTTGCCAAGCAGACGCTTTGCGCCTGCAAGGAGCTGATCATTTATATAGCGTGATTTTTCGGCTATTACCGATTCATCCGAAATATTCTGACAGAAGGCGATAAATTCGTCGCCCCCGATCCTTCCCACAAGATCGTTTGCCCGGACGGCCGAACGGAGGATGTCCGCAAAGGCTATAAGGAGCTTATCACCCGCGGTATGTCCGAAGATATCATTGACAAGCTTGAAGCTGTCAAGATCTATCATCATCAGGGCACCCCTGGATTTATGACACAGATTGTTGATCTCCTCCACCGAGGCTGCCTTGTTTAAGAGCCCGGTAAGACGGTCGGTATCGGCGGCGCTTTTTAAGGCGCTCAGCTTTTCAACGGTCTGAAGGATATTATCGACTCTCCTCAAAAGGACATCAGCCCTGAAGGGCTTTCTGATAAAGTCCATGGCCCCGTTCTCAAAGCCCTTGCTTTCAGTCTCCTCATCCTGATCCGCAGTCATGAACATAAACGGGATCGGCCTTTGGTACTGCTCCTTCAGGTGTTCGTGAAGCTCCATTCCGGTCATGCCCGGCATTCTCAGATCGGACAGCACCATATCCGGAAGCTCTCTGTCAAATATCTCAATGGCTTCCGATCCGGAGGAGGCTGTATATGTCTGATATGAAGTAGAAAGAATATGATCTGTCATCATTAAGGATATCTGTTCATCATCAACGATCAGGATCTTTTTCATATACGCAACCTCCTTTTTCCTTTTATCCTAGCATATTTTTCTGAGCATTTCCAGTATTACGGCCACAACGATTCATTCTTTACCTTTTTTTTCGTTTCTGATATCATATCCGTATAAACACGGCCGCATCGATCCGTTCAGATGCGGTATGGTAAAGGGGGTTTTTACTGATAATGACTATAGACAAGCTTAAGGAATACGGAGCCGACACCGAGGAGGGACTTGCAAGGTGCATGAATAATGAAGAGTTCTATCTTAAGATGGTCGATCTCGGCCTTTCCGATGAACGCTTTGACTCGCTTAAGGGAGTGCTTGAAGCCGGAGATCTCGATGCCGCCTTTGAAATAGCACATGCTCTTAAGGGAGTTGTAGGAAACCTGGCGCTTACCCCGATCTATAAGCCCGTTAGCAGGCTGACAGAGCTGTTAAGGACAAAACAGGAGGGTGATTATCTCAGCCTCTATACAGAAATGAAGGATGAGCTTGACAGGCTCCTTGCAATGTGAAAAAGCTGATCATTATTGCCGGACCCACGGCTTCGGGTAAGAGCCGGCTTGCCATTGAGCTTGCAAAAAGGATAGGTGGGGAGATCATCTCCGCCGATTCAATGCAGGTATACCGTCTGATGGATATCGGCACCGCCAAGCTTAAGAAGGAAGAGATGGGCGGGATCAGGCACCACCTTATAGATATAGTGGATCCGACAGAGGATTATAACGTTTTTAAATACAGTCAGGATGCAAAGGCTGCACTGGGTGAGGTATGGTCGGCGGGGAGGATCCCCATAATTGCCGGAGGCACCGGCTTTTATATCCAGTCTGTTCTTTATGACATCGATTTTTCGGAGGAGCCCGGTGACGAGAACGGAAACGCAGATGTGATCCTTGAGATCCCGAAGGCTTTAAGGGACTTTTTCGGCCCATCGTTAAACGAAGGCGTGAGTGCCAGAGGGCTTTTGGAGGAGGCCGCGTCTGTGAACGGAGCGGGGTGGCTTCACGCGGTTCTTTCTTCCGTAGATCCCCAAAGCGCTCAGTCAATACATCCGAACAATGTCAAGAGGGTCATCAGGGCACTTGAGTACTATATGCATACGGGCGGGCTCATTTCCTCACACAACAGGGAAATGCGCCGGAAGAGCTCACCCTATGATTTCCGCTATTATTGCTTTTACAGACAGCGGGAGGAGCTGTATCCCCTTATTGACAAACGGGTGGATAAGATGATGGAGGACGGTCTTCTTAAGGAAGTGAAGGGGCTTGTTGACATGGGGCTTGACGACAGCTTTGTGTCCATGCAGGGCCTTGGCTATAAGCAGCTGTACCGCCATATAAAGGGTGAGGTCTCCCTTGAGGAGGCTGTGTCCGCCATAAAGACCGAGACCAGGCATTTTGCAAAGAGGCAGTTTACCTGGTACAGAAGGGAACGTGATGTAAGAATGATTGATTTTGGTGATTATGATCACGATTATGACAGGGTAGTCAGGTATATCGGAGGAGAGCTTTAAATTGACTCAAACGGAAATATATAAGGCCCTTGGTATAGACGGGGACACGCTTTCATACGGAGAAAGCATCCTTAAGGGACTTGAAGCACGGTTCAAAAGGATAGACGAAACAGCCGAGCTCAACCAGCTTAAGGTCATAAAGGCAATGCAGGATAACCGGGTCAGCGAGGCCTGTTTTCAGGGAAGCTCCGGATACGGATATAATGACCTCGGAAGAGATACCCTTGAAAGGGTGTATGCATCTCTGTTCAGGGGGGAGGATGCTCTGGTAAGGCCGCAGATCACATGCGGCACCCACGCTCTGGCTCTGGCACTCATGTCTAACCTGAGGCCCGGCGATGAGCTTTTGTCCCCTGTCGGCAAGCCCTATGATACCCTTGAGGAGGTCATCGGGATAAGGGATTCAAGGGGCTCGCTTAAGGAATACGGAATAAGCTACAGACAGGCTGATCTTAAGCCTGACGGCTCCTTTGACTACGAGGCGATTAGAGCGTCCTTAAATGAGAGGACAAGGCTGGTTACCATCCAGCGTTCAAAGGGCTATGCCGAAAGGCCCACGCTTTCGGTCGAAAGGATAGGAGAGCTGATACAGTTCATCCGCCGGATAAAGCCCGACACGATCATCATGGTCGATAACTGCTACGGTGAATTTACAGAGGACAGAGAGCCTCTGGAGGTCGGAGCGGATATGATAGTGGGGTCGCTCATAAAAAATCCCGGAGGAGGGCTTGCTCCTTTGGGCGGATACATTGTCGGTAAAAGGGAATGTGTTGAAAATGCCGCCTTCAGGCTCACCTCTCCCGGTCTGGGAAAGGAGGTCGGGGCGTCACTGCAGGTACTGCCCGCATTTTATCAGGGCCTGTTCCTTGCGCCTTACGTTACCGCCTCGGCACTTAAGGCCGCGATCTTTGCCGCGGGTATCTATGAAGCCTTAGGCTTCAGAGTCATACCCGGCGCAGCTGAGGAGCGCTACGATATAATCCAGGCGGTCGAGCTTGGATCTCCGGAAAGGCTTATTGCCTTCTGCAGAGGTATACAGTCAGCGGCCCCGGTGGATTCCTTCCTTACACCCGAGCCCTGGGATATGCCCGGATATGACGCAAAGGTGATAATGGCAGCCGGTGCCTTTGTTTCAGGCTCATCGATAGAGCTTTCCGCGGACGGCCCGCTAAAGGAGCCCTTTGCGGTTTATTTTCAGGGCGGTCTGACCTGGGGGCACGGCAAGCTCGGCATTCTTAAATCCCTTCAGGCCATGAAGGACGAGGGACTGGTATCGCTGCGCTGAGTAGCGATTGACACTTCCGCATGATTTAGTATATAATCAGAATGATATAGCCTTGAGAAGGAGGATAACGATATGGCATGTTTTTTAGTTCCCGCGGCCGAAGCTGTTGTTTCCGCGGCTGTCACGAAATGCGTTAAGAATAATGAGGAGCACGAGATCGAAGGTCTTAAAGGTACAGAAGCAAAGGTCTATGATGAGGCTCACAGGATACCCTTTTCACAAAAGCTTTCATGGCTTACAAAGCTTCTGACCGGGGGTTCTGTGCTGCTTGCGTTTGAGCATATATGGCATGGTGAGGTCACAATGTATTTTCCCTTCCTTACGGCAATGAGTGATCCCCAGGCTAAGGCAGAGATGCTTAACGAAATGGGCACTGTGGGAGTTGCAATGACGCTGCTTACGACTGCCGTATGGGGCGGCATGGTGCTTGTGTCAAATGCCATTGAAAGAAGGGCGGTCTCAGGACAGCCTGGTCTTAAAAAGGCTTACGCGGAGAATCCCTCTTCAGAGCCCCGCAATCCCGAATAAAGGGGGGGAGAGGTCATGACACTGCTCATCACTGTTTTTGCCGCTGTCATCAGTACGGCTTTATGGTATAAAAAGGCTCCGGATAATTCCATGAGGCTTGGGATTCTGTGCTACATGTTCTGGGGCGCTTCCATTATGTGGCTGTGTGATGCCGTTTCAGAGTATATGGAGCTTGGGGCGGAGTACTTTACACCTTCCGCTGAGGACATGCTCAATGATTCGTTTCTCGGTCTTTCGGTAGTTGCTCTGGCAATGGTGATCTGGATACTTGCTCTTCTGATCTCTGATCCTAAGGGTGTGATCCGGGAAAGGCTTTTCAAGAAATCATCTGATGATGTTGTATCGGAAAAATGAGCTTCTGACCGGTTTTTATGAAAAATACGAGGATCTGGGTATCGATTCTCTTACCATCATCGATCTGAGGATCGCAATATCCCTGGCGCTGTTAATATTTGCGGCAGGGATTTTTTCGCTTGCAGCCTATCCGCTGGCGGTATACAAACGGGCGGAAGAAAACGCCCTTAAGGGAGAATACGATGCGGCGCTTTCTGATTATGAGACCATTATTTTTTATGAGGACAGCGCTGAAAGGCTTACACAGACCCTGTATGACAAGGGCCTGTACCTTTTAAGGAAAGGATATTATGACGAGGCCTCGGAGATATTCATCACACTTTCGGAAGAAGATTACAAAGGAGCAAAAACACATCTGAAGGAATGTAATTACGCCCTTGCCTCTCTTTACTACGAAGAAGGAAATTTTGAGAAAGCGGCAGGCTTCTTTTCGGCTCTGGGGGAGTTTAAGAACAGCAGGTTAAGGTATCTTTCCTCGGTCTATTATCTGATAGCAAAGGACTATGCGGAGGGAAGGACAGGTGAGGGCCTGAGCAGGCTCCATATCCTTATAGATGCGGGCTATTTTACTTATTCCTGCCTTTCGGAGCCTGATCATGAAAGGGCCATCGAGCTTGTAAGGTCCACCTCCGTAAATCTCTATTCCGACTTCGGTTCGGACTCCTCCGAATGGGAATACTATACCGGAAGCGGCTGCGTATATAAAATAACACCTGATTTTATATACTGTTTGTCCGCAAAGCACGTACTGGATATCCTGGGAGGCTCCTCCGTGACCCTTACCTTTTTTGACGGGACCGCCATTACCGGGAAGCCGGAATACATTGACTCCCCGGACGAAAGGAGCGATCTCTGTATATTTCGCATAAGGACGGCAGACATTCCGCTTAAGCTCCTTTATTCTCTTAAGGAAATAAGCTTTGAGCCTTCCTTTTATGAGGAGCTTATCCCGGGAAGCAGCGCCTTTCTCTATGCCGCCTTCTGGTATGGGCGGGAGACTCTGATCACGGAAACTGAATTCACGGGCTTTGATGCCGGTGCGCTTACTGAGGGCGTATATGACGGGGATAATTATCTGGTTTTCAGGCGTGCCAGCAGAAACGGACAGAGCGGCTGCCCGGTATTTGATGATCGGGGAAGGTGTCTTGCGGTGTCCAGCGGATATTATTATAAGAAGGACGGAGAGGAGCTCATCTTTACGGCGGACTGCTACTGCAGGCTCGACAGTGCTGCCGGGCTTTATACTTCGTTTATTACCGACACGGGACAAGATGAAAATACCGGACAATAACCGGTTACGATCCGTCCCGAATTCCTTAGGGCGCGGAGGTCCATAAAATAACATTTGTTACGAATTGTAATTGCACCTGTTTTATGCTAAACTGAATTCATGCGTTTGACGCATGCTTCATATCACCCGCCTGCATGTCCTTTAGGGATCTTCAGCTGTTCAGGGACGGCTTTTTTTGAACAGATGGGTCCCCGTAACAGCGAGGTTGATATGGAAACAAAGAAAAAAGAAGAGTATTCATTTATCCGTCCGGCAGAAAAAGAGGAGCCCGAAAAGGGGATGACCATGAAGGAATATCCCCCTGATGAGAGACCTTACGAAAAGTGCTTTAAAATGGGAGCCAATATCCTGTCGGACAGTGAGCTTATCGCCGTTATACTGAAGTGCGGAGCGGAGGGAAGCACAAGTCTTGAGGTGGCACGGGAGATACTGAAGATGCCTGACGGCACTCTCAGTCTTCTTGCTCTTCACAGCAAATCCCTTGCTTCCTTAATGAAGGTCAGGGGGATAGGTCAGGTCAAGGCAGTCACTCTGAAATGCGTTGCCGAGCTTGCCGCAAGGATAGCCCGGGAAAGCTTTCGGAATTCGGTATTTTTCAGTAATGCTTCCGAGGTCGCAGGCTACTACAGCGAGCAAATGAGACATCTTACCTTCGAAGAGACAAGGCTTGTCTGCCTTAACAGTGCAAGTAGGTTTCTGGGGGACTGCGTCCTCAGCACCGGGCTTGTCAACCAGACGCTTTTGTCTGCGAGAGAGGTATTTTTAAAGGCTCTGGAGTATCAGGCCGTATATATAATCCTTCTCCATAACCATCCCGGAGGCGATCCGAGGCCCAGCAGGCAGGATATCATCATGACGAAGCAGCTGTGCGAAGCCGGCAGCCTTATGAACATAAAGCTCCTGGATCATATTATCATCGGTGATTCGTCCTATGTAAGCCTGAAGGATTCAGGGTATATAAACGCGGAGGTTTAATCTAATTGGCTTTCAGTGTGTTCGGAATAGATCTGGGGACCTATAATATAAAGATCTACAATGGCTTTAAGGGTACCATTTCAAGTCATAAAAACATCATAGCAGTTCAGAACAGACACAATATTTTTGCTTATGGAGACGAGGCCTTTTCGATGTATGAAAAGGCTCCTTCCAATATTGTTGTCTCCTTTCCCCTGACAAACGGAGTAATAGCCGACATCAACCATATGCAGTCGCTCCTTCGGAGCTTTCTGCTTGATGAAATGGACGGGAATCTCAGAAATGCGGATTTCTATATTTCTGTGCCTACCGATATAACCGATGTTGAAAAGAGAGCGTTTTACGATCTTATCAGGGAGAGCAACGTCAAGGCAAGGAATATCTATACCGTAGAAAAGGCCATTGCCGATGCCATCGGGCTGGAGGTTGATATTAGGAACTCCCACGGGGTGCTGGTGGTCAACATAGGCTATGAGACCACGGAGATATCCATCCTTTCCCTCGGAGGGATCGTGCTGAGCAGGCTGATTAAGCTTGGCGGCAAGAAGTTTGACGACAGCATCAAGAATATAGTCAGGAAGGAATATAATCTCCTGATCGGTATGAAGACCGCCGAAAAGGTAAAGATCGCCCTTCCCGAGCTTAAGGAAACAGGCTCCGATGCGGTCGTATACGGCAGAGACATAGTTACCGGGCTGCCTGTGGAGAGAAACATCCCCACCGATCTGGTGGAAAAGGCCATGAGTGAGCACTTCGATACGATAATAGACAATGTCAGGGTGATACTTGAACGTACTCCTCCCGAGCTTGCGGCGGATATCTATAAAAACGGGATCTACCTGACAGGGGGCTCCGCATCTATCGGTAACCTTCATGAGCTTATAGCCCGCAATACGGGGCTTAAGGTCAATTTTTCCCTTAACGGAGAGGGCTCTGTTGCCTACGGGCTTTCACAGATAATCCTGAATGAGGATTACCGGTCCATAGCCTCGAACATTCCAGGCAGCAATGATCGTTAAAGCCCATAAAAAATCAATCGGCTGTGCTTATACAGCCTGAGGAATATGCCCGGAAACAGACGAAATAAAATATCAATCCCAAGTAAATATATACTTCTGATCCTCACTATCCTGTGCATCGCAATGATGATAATCTCCTTTGCCGCGGATTTTGCCGAGGGTCCCTTTAACGCAGCCGCAGGCTATATCATCGTCCCCTTCCAGAAGGGGATCAGCAGGGCGGGGGAATGGCTTAATAACCGCTCCGAGGACATGAAGACCATGAGAGAGCTCTCTGCCGAGAATAAGGAGCTTAAGGCCCAGATAGCCGAGCTGCAGATCTCGATAAACGACCTTCAGAGCGACAAGTATGAGCTGGCGGAATTAAGGGAGCTGTTTAAGCTTAACGAGAAATATTCGGACTATGAAAAGATCGGTGCCAGGGTCATAGGAAAGGACGCCGGGAACTGGTTTTCCACCTTTGTTATAGATAAGGGATCAAATGACGGCGTTATGCCGGATATGAATGTTATGTCCGGCTCCGGTCTTGTGGGGATAATAACAAGGGTCGGGCCTAACTGGGCAAGCGTCAGGTCCATAATCGACGATCAGAGCAACCTTTCGGGCATGGTAATGTCAACCTCCGATAACCTCATTGTTACCGGAGACCTTGAACGCATGAGCGAGGGCCTGATCAGGTTCTCACAGCTTGTGGATACCGAGAACAAGGTGGTGCAGGGAGATCAGATAGTAACCTCGACCATTTCGGACAAATATCTTCCGAATATCACCGTCGGTTATATCACCGAGATCAATAATGATTCCAATAATCTGACAAAATCGGGCTTTCTTACGCCCATTGTCGATTTTAAGCATTTAAACACCGTTCTGGTGGTTACAGAGCTGAAGCAGAGAGGTGATCCGGCCCAAAGCACGGACGGAAACGGCACAGACTGAGGCTTAAGTCTGGGCGCCGGCAGCGGACAGCCCGGCAGTAAGGTGAGGGAGCTTGAAAAGGATAATAATAGAAGTTCTTATAATAATTGCCGCGTTCATTCTTCAGTCAACGGTTTTCGGCGCCATATCCTTGGGAGGCATCGTTCCCAACCTTTTAATAATCGTGACCTCCTCCGTGGGGATCATGAGAGGGAAAAAGGAGGGAATGTTTTCAGGGTTTCTGTGCGGGATACTGCTGGATATTTTTTTCGGGAATGTCCTGGGCTTTTACGCTCTGATTTATACCTTTATCGGGTATCTTAACGGTATCTTTCAGTCGCTTTTTTACCCGGAGGATGTAAAGCTTCCGATGATCCTTATATCGGCGAGCGAGGTCGTGTACTGCTTCATCTGCTATATCTTCCTTTTTCTTCTGAGGAGAAGGCTTCATCCGGGTTATTATATAATCCATATAATACTTCCGGAGATCGTTTACACTATAGTGGTTACCATCGTTCTGTACCGCGGCATCATTTTTGTCAACGAAAAGCTTGAGGAGGCCGCAAAGGAGTAAGGGGCATTTGTTTAACGAAATAAGGGAATTTCTGAAAAACACCATAATATCAAGGCTGTTTGTTCTCCTTCTGGTAATATTCATCCTTTTTTTTGTCCTCATAAGACGGCTGTTTGCTCTTCAGATCATAGACGGTGAGCAGTACCTTAACAACTTTACCCTTAAGATAAAAAAAGAGATCACGCTTAAAAGCGCCAGAGGCAATATATATGACAGGAACGGAAAGCTCCTGGCCTATAACAAGCTTGCCTATTCGGTAACCATCGAGGATAATTACGAATCCTCCTCCTCCAAAAACGCAAGGCTCAACGAAACGATATTAAAGACCATCGGGATAGTTGAGGACCACGGTGATAAGATAATAAGCGACTTCAATATCATCCTTAATAATAACGGCGACTATGAGTTTACGCTTTCCGACTCAAGGCTTGCAAGGTTCCTCGCGGATATTTACGGCTATAAGACCGCGGACGAGCTCAAATACGAGGAGAGGACCGCAACGCCCGAGGATGTCATAGCCTACCTGTGCGAGCCTAAAAATTACGAAATAGGACGCTTTATTGAGGATGAAAGCGGTGAGAAGCATTTTTTGTCCGGAGACGGGTACTCAAGGGAGGAAATATTAAAGCTGATCACAGTCCGCTATGCCCTGAGCACTAACAGCTACCAGAAATACCTGGCTACGGTCATTGCCGAGGATGTTTCGGAGGAAACGGTAGCGGCCATAATGGAAAACAAAGATTCCCTTCAGGGAGTCGGGATAGAAGAGGAGCTGTTAAGAAGGTATAACGAAACGGAATGCATGGCTCATATACTGGGATATGTGGGAAACGCCTCCCAGGAGGACCTTTCGGGGCTTAAGGAATCCTCCCATGATTATACCATTACCGATACCGTAGGCAAGGCCGGCGTGGAAAAGGCCATGGAGGAAGAGCTGCAGGGCGTAAAGGGCAAGGATATAGTCTTTACCGACAATGTGGGGAAGGTGATCGAAACCTCAGAGCATATTGATCCCCAGGCCGGAAACGATGTCTATCTTTCAATTGATTCCGAGCTTCAGCGTTCCGTTTATAATCTGATAGAGCAGAAGCTTGCCGGTATCCTTGTTTCCAAAATAGTAAACCAGAAGGAGTATAATAATTCGGAGGTCAAATCCTCCCTGATGATGATCCCCATCGACGATGTATATTATGCCCTTCTGAACAACAATGTGATCGATATCAATAAATTTTCAAGGCCCGGCGCCCATCCTTACGAGAGTAAGGTCTATGACAGCTTTGTGACCCGGAGGGATTCGGAGCTTTCGGTCCTTAAGGATGAGCTTCTCAGCCTGAAGACTCCCTACAGGGAGCTTCCTGTGGATTTTCAGATCTACGAAAGCTATATCGTACAAAGGCTTGGCTCCTCAGGCCTTGGGATCATCCTTTCCTCACAGGTGAACAGGGAGGATCCCGTATATATCTCCTGGGCGGTTGATGAAACGATCTCTCTCCAGGAATATCTCATGTACTGTCTGTCACAGGACTGGATAGATATAGGGAAATTCAACACGGAGGCAGAGTATCTGGATTCCGAGGAGGTCTACAATAAGCTTGTTGATTACATACTTGAGGAGCTTAGGGAGGATCCGGGTTTTTCGAAGCGTGTATACAAATATATGATAAGGGACAACGACATTACGGGCAGGGATATCTGTATGCTGATGTTTGAGCAGAATGTCGTTTATGCCACCGCCGCGGAAAAGAGCGAGGTGGAAAACGGCATCAAGGCCCCTTATGATTATATGATAAATAAGATCGCAAATATAGAGATAACCCCGGCCCAGCTTGCCCTCGATCCCTGCTCGGGCTCCTGCGTGGTCATGAATATGTCGGGCGAGGTCCTGGCCTGCGTCACCTATCCGGGCTATGATGCGAACAGGCTTACCAATACGATAGACTCGGCCTATTATGCCAGACTGATGGGGGATCTTTCAAGTCCCATGTATAATAACGCGACACAGCAGATGACCGCGCCGGGCTCCACCTTTAAAATGGTAAGCACCGCCGCGGGGCTTGAAAACGGGGTGATAAATATCGGCGAAAGGCTTTACTGCAAGGGAGTATACAGGATCGATTCCCTGGACATCGAAAAGACCTGCTGGATCTATCCCATGGGACACGGCATGCTTGATTCGACACACGCCATAGAGCATTCCTGCAATTCGTTTTTCTATGAGGTGGGCTACAGGCTCAGTACCGACCTGATGAAAACCAGGTACAATGAAAAGCTTGGGCTTGAAAAGCTCAGGAAATATGCGGATGAGTTCGGCCTTACCGAAAAGACCGGGATAGAAATGGAGGAGAATGAGCCTATGTTTTCAGACACTCTTCCCATCGATTCCGCCATAGGACAGGGCTCCCATAATTATACGACCATTGGTCTGGCAAGATATGTAAACACCATAGCAAACGGAGGCAACTGCTACACTCTGTCACTCATAAACAGAGTGGAAAGCCCGGAGGGAGAAGTCATCAGAAGAGGCTTTTCATCGGTAAGGAACAGGGTCGAGCTTAAGGCCTCTACCTGGGATTCCATACGCACGGGGATGAATCTTGTGGCTCAGAACACAAAGTCCTTAAAGGAGTTAAGCCTTACAGCCGCCGGCAAGACAGGAACGGCACAGACCTCAAAATCCCGTACGAATCACGCTCTGTTTCTCGGATATGCCCCTTTTGATGATCCGGAGATATCTATTGCGGTGCGTATAGCCTACGGATATACCTCGGCCAATGCCGCATCCCTTGCTTCGGATGTCTTTAAATATTATTTCAGGCTTGAGGATACGGATACCCTTTTAAGCGGGACCGCCGATTCCGAGGAGCAGGAGATAATCGAGGATTAGGAAACGCATATTTTGCTTTCCGGTATGTATTATCGCATTTGCAGTTAAAAAACAGGTGACCTTATGAATGAAATAGTTATCAAAAAATACCCGGAGGGACTGACCGTCCTTCTGAATCCTGATATTCCCTTTGAAACACTTTATACGGCCCTTGGCCGCAAATTCCGTGAGTCAGCCGGCTTTTTCGGAAACGCGAGGCTTGCCGTAAGCTTTAAGGGAAGGGAGCTTGACCCGGAAGAGGAGAGGCTTTTGGTGGATGCCATAAGCGACAATTCGGAGCTTACGGTCCTTAATATCCTTGGTGATGATGACGATGATGTCAATCAGTTTTATATAAAGGCCGGCAGCCGTTTCCCGGGAGCCGGCGACGGCAACATGCTTTCAAGCTTCTATAAGGGAACGGTAAAGGCCGGAGAACATATAGAGTCAGATACGGATCTTATCATTCTCGGTGATATCAATCCCGGGGGAGAGGTCATTTCAGCGGGCAATATAACGGTATTGGGCACTGTATACGGCACCGCAAAGGCAGGCTCGAAGGGAGACCGGAATAAATTTGTGATCGCTCTTGAGCTTCGCCCCGTCAGGATCTCAATAGCGGATGAGTCTGCGACACAGTTTGTGCGAAGGGGGATCTTCCGGGCAAAGAGTACTCCGAAGATCGTTTATATAAAGGACGGAGAGCTGACAGCTGATGAAATGAATCCCGAAACCGTTGAAGAGCTTAAGCTCGGCTTTGCAGGTAAATCCGATGTCAAAGAAGATTAAAGCCCTCTTTGCTAATTACAGCATCAGAAAATATAATTTTTTTCTTATTTTCTGCTGCGTTGGAGCCGCCATACTCGGAATACTCCTTATAGGAAGCGCCAAGTCGGATCTTCAGTCAAGGCAGATACAGGGACTTATCATAGGCTTTTTCGCAATGGTCGTCCTGTCCCTTGTTGACTATCATTTCATTTTAAGGTTCTATTGGCTGATCTACGCGGCCGGGATCGTGCTGCTTTTGTCCGTAAGGCTTTTCGGAGACAGCGGAGGCGGTGCGAAGAGGTGGTTTGAGATAGGCGGGCTTCGTTTTCAGCCCTCCGAACTTGTTAAAATTTTATTGATTTTATTTTATGCTCAGTTTATTATGAAGCATAGGAGCGCGATAAATTCATTCAGGATGGTGATCGCATGTATGATTTTGATCCTGCCTCCGTTTTATCTTATCTTTGATCAGCCGGATCTGTCTACGTCTTTAATGATTCTGGCTATTTTTGCCACTATCATGTATATCGGCGGACTCAGCTATAAGGTTATCCTTCCGGTTATGATCCTGGCTGTTCCCGCTCTGATCCTTTTTTTCAATCTTGTGACCATGGAGGGGCAGAAGATAATCAATGATTTTCAGCAGAAGAGGATCTTAGCCTGGCTTAAGCCTGATGAATACGCCTCTACGGAGGCTTATCAGCAGCTTAATTCGATAACGGCGATAGGCTCGGGGCAGCTTAACGGAAAGGGGCTTAACAACAATGTCATCAGCTCTGTGAAGAACGGAAACTTTATCTCTGAGGCCCAGACGGATTTTATTTTTACGATTGCGGGAGAGGAGCTGGGATTTATAGGATGCTGCGCGATAATCATTCTTTTATTTGTCATCGTGCTTCAATGCATCCTGATCGCAGCCAGGGCCGATGATACGGCGGGAATGCTGATAGCCGGGGGTATGGCGGGGCTCATCGGCTTCCAGACCTTTATCAATATCGGCGTCACCACAATGATCCTTCCGGACACGGGGCTTCCACTTCCCTTCTTCAGCTACGGGCTCACCTCATTGGTAAGTATATTTATCGGAATAGGGATCTGTCTCAATGTGGGACTGCAGTCACATGACCTGTTTGATTCAATCTGATCATATGGGAGGTTACGCATGAATATTGGGCTTATTGCTCACGATTCAAAAAAGAAGCTTATGCAGAATTTCTGCATTGCTTACAGAGGGATCCTCGCAAAGAACACCCTGTTTGCCACAGGTACAACAGGCAGGCTGGTAGAAGAAGTCACGAATCTTTCTATCCATAAGTATCTTGCGGGTCACCTCGGAGGGGAGCAGCAGCTGGGCGCACAGATCGAGCAGAATGAAATAGATCTGGTGATCTTTTTAAGGGATGCGCTCTCCCCTAAATCCTCAGAGCCTGACGCAAACTATATTATGAGGCTCTGTGATGTTCATAATATACCGTTTGCAACCAATCTTGCTACGGCGGAACTGCTGATCAATTCACTTGACAGGGGAGACATGGAGTGGCGTGAAATGTATAAGTAAGGCAGGAGGGCACTGCTCCTTGCATTTTGTCGGAGTATTTTCCGCGCTGCTGCTTGCTCTTTCCGGCTGCGGCAGCGGATATGAAATGCCTTATGATATCGAGAATCCCCTTTCCGCCTATACACTTGATTCGGGTATAAGCACCGGGAGGGCGATCCCCTTTGCGTCGGAGCTCTGCGTCGCGGACGGCGATATAATTCCCGAAGCCATGGCAGGAGATGAAGGCACAGATGTTGCCGAGGGGCTTTTTGACATTAACGGGAAGAATACCCTGGTAGCCAGAAACGTTCATAAGAGGATGAACCCGGCAAGCATCACGAAGGTGATGACTGCGCTTATCGCACTTAAATACGGAAAGCCCGAGGATGTACTGGTCGCATCGAAGAACGTATTTATCTCAGAGTCAGGGGCCCAGGTCATCCCTCTTAAGGAGGGAGACCGGATGACCCTTGATCAGGCGCTGCACGCGCTGATCATGTATTCGGCAAATGATGTGGCGGTAATGATAGCGGAATATATCTCAGGCTCATCAGAGGAATTCTGCAGGCTCATGAATTCGGAGGCTAAGAAGCTTGGCGCCACCAACACTAATTTTGTGAATCCCAACGGGCTGACGGATGAGAACCACTATACGACCGCCTATGATCTCTACCTGATATTTAATGAAGCGCTGAAATACGAAAGCTTCAAGGAGCTCATAAGCACCGCGGAGTATTCCTTTTCCTATACCGATGCCTCAGGCAATACAAAGGAGCTTAGCTTTTCAAATTCCAACCAGTATATATCCGGGGACAGCACCCCGCCTTCGGGGGTAAGCATAATAGGAGGAAAGACCGGGACCACCCAGGCTGCAGGGTCGTGTCTCATACTTCTTTCACAGAACTCCGCAGGCGATCCGTTTATTTCCGTGGTTTTAAACGCGGCTGACAGGAATGCGCTGTATGAACGGATGAATCAGATGCTGGCCTGTGAATGACTGTTTTGAGTTGTTTTTTAATGGAAAATCATTTATACTTGTGTTATCATACGTAGCTGTACAGTATTTATACAGTTATTATCAGTCTAAATAATAAGGAGGGCAACCTATTGATACAGTTAATTGTCGGCGACAAGGGAAAGGGCAAGACCAAGCATCTGTTAGAGCATGTGAACAATGCTGTTTCGACCACTACCGGAAACATTGTTTACCTTGACAAGAATTCCAAGCATATGTACGAGCTTAAGAACAAGATCCGTCTCATAAACGCTTCGGAATATCCGCTTGAAAGTACTCCTGAGTTTCTGGGGTTTGTGTGCGGGATAGTTTCGCAGGATCATGATCTTTCCCAGATGTATTTTGACAGCTTTCTTGATGTGGCGTTTGTAAAGTCCCACGACGAGATAGAGCAGCTCGTAAAGAAGCTTGAAAAGATATCCAATCAGTTTACGGTCGATTTTGTTATCAGTATGTCTGTGAATGAGTCAGAGCTTTCTGATTATCTAAAGGCAATGGTGATAGTGTCTTTGTAATATTGTGGCTGACAGAAGGGGAAACAATAAAAAAAGGGGAAAAAACAAGCAGCACAAGGTAGTCAAATACAGACCTCCGCTGAATATCAATCTGGGAGGGCTGATTTTTGCTGTTCTTTTTGTATACATTATCGTAGTTATCGTATCATATTTCAGAAGCACTCCGATCACGCCCTATGAGGTCACTCTGGGATCTCTTGCGGTAAACAACACGTATACCGGGCTGGCGCTCCGTTCCGAGACCGTAGTCATGAGCAACTACTCGGGCTATGTTAATTACTATGCCAGAGAGGGAGAAAGAGTTGCCGTTAATTCAATGGTATATACGGTGGATTCCTCAGGGGAGATATCGGAGATGTTAAGCAAGGGGGCTGACGACGGAGTAAGTCTTTCGGATGAGGATATGAGCGAGCTCAGGACTCAGGTGTCGGGCTTTGCGAACAGCTTCTCACCGGTCTCCTTTATTGATACCTATGATTTTAAATTTGACATCGAAGGGCTTGTGGTAAAGCTTGCCAATTATCAGGTGCTTTCCGGGATCGATTCCCTGTCTGCCGCAAACCTTGCCGATTCCATCAGCTTCGGATATGCGGAGCAGACCGGGATCGTAGTGTATTCAACTGACGGCTATGAGACCCTTGCACCGGAGGATGTGAATGCCGAAAGCTTTAACCGGGAGGCCTATAACAAAAAGCAGTTCCACAATAATGATCTGATCGCGGAGGGAGAGCCGGTCTACAAGCTCGTAACGAGCGAGGAGTGGTGCGTTATGGTGCCCATCGATGAGGATAAGGCAAAGGAGCTCGAAAACGAGAGCTATATCCAGATCAGGTTCCTTAAGAACAATTATACCTCCTGGGCCGGTGTTTCATTACTCAGACAGGACGGGCAGATCTATGCAAAGCTTGATTTCAATAATTCGATGATCACCTTTGCTACCGACCGTTTCCTGGAGGTGGAGCTTCTTTCAAACGCAGAGGAGGGACTCAAGATACCCAACTCGGCTATAGTAGAGAAGTCCTTCTACCTGATCCCCACGGAATATCTTGCAAACGGCGACAACAGTGATGAAACCGGCTTTATGAGGGAGACCTACCTTGAGGATGGCTCTGTATCAGCCGAGTTTGTAAAGGCGACGATCTATAATCAGACTGACCAGGAATACTATGTGGATGAATCGGTATTCTCCATAGGCGATTATATAGTGATGCCTTCCACCGGCGAAAAGTATCCGATCAGCAAGCAGGGGACTCTGATCGGCGTGTATAATATAAACAAGGGCTACGCCGATTTCAAGCAGATAACCATTTTATACCAGAATGAAGAATATTCCATCGTCAAGTCAAATACTGAATATGGCCTGAGTGTTTATGACCATATAGTGCTTAAGGGTGACAGTGTAAACGAAAATGATTTCATCTATGAATAAGGAAAATTTAAGGGAAAACCTGAAAAGGGTCCGGGAAAGCATCCGCTGTGCCTGCAGGGACGCGGGCCGGAGCGAGGAAGATGTACGGCTTATCGCCGTCTCAAAGACAAAGCCCGTGGAAATGATCCGGGATGTCTATAACGAGGGTGTAAGGGATTTCGGAGAAAACCGGGTCCAGGAGCTTCTGGAAAAATATGATAAGCTTCCCGGGGATATCAGATGGCACCTTATAGGACATCTTCAGACCAACAAGGTAAAATATATAGTCGATAAGGTATATATGATCCACAGCGTCGATTCCTTAAGACTTGCATCGGAGATATCAAAGGAGGCGGTCAAGAAAAATGTTTCCGCAGATATCCTTATCGAGGTAAACATGGGCGGAGAGGAGAGCAAGTTCGGGGTATCGCCCGAAAATGCCGAAGAGCTCATCAGGGATATCTCGGTCCTGCCGGGGGTACATATACGCGGGCTTATGACCGTAGCACCATATGTAGAGGATCCTGAAGAAAATTCCACAATATTTTACAAAATGAAGCAATTATCCATTGACATAGGACGAAAAAAAATAGATAATGTAGAAATGGGGATTTTGTCAATGGGCATGTCAAATGATTATGAGACCGCCATAAGGGAAGGCGCAGTATATGTCCGTATAGGAACCTCCATATTCGGGGAGAGGAGTTATGGTGAGCAGTGAGCTTTTGTGCTTACCGTAAATCGTAGTTAAAAGGAAAAGGAAATTTGTTATGGCATTTTTAGATAAGCTGTTAGATTCTATAAGGGTAAATGACGAGGACTATGATGACGACGAGTACTTTGATGAGGACGATTATGAAGAGCCTTCTCCGGGGCGAAGGCCGAAGAAGTCCATACGTTCGGCTACCATAGAAGATGAGCCGGAGGAAAAGGCTCCCAGAAAGGCAAAGCCCAGTGCCTCCTTACGCAGAAATGCCAGAACGACCTCAAGCGGTAATTCGGTGGTTGTTGTAAAGCCTACGTCGGTTGACGAGTCCAGAGAGATAACGGATACGCTCTTAGATAACTGTACCGTTGTTCTTAATATGGAGGGGCTTGATATGGACGTTGCCCAGAGGATCATAGATTTTGCCTCGGGCTCCACTTACGCCATAGGGGGAAATCTTCAGAAGATTTCCAGTCATATCTTCATCATCACCCCTAAGAGTGTTGATATATCCGGCGACTTCCAGGAAATCCTGTCAGGGGCCTTTGATTCTCCTATTGCTGCTCTTCAGAACAGGTTCTAAAGACTGGTTTGTTTTTGTAAGCCCTTTGCTCTGCACAGGGCTTTTTTTATCGCAGAGCCGCCGAAAGGAAGGTGTCAGATTTCTTTCGCTGTTTGATTACGATAAGGGCGGGGATCAGCTATGGACAGACTATCGGTCAGCCTAAACGGCGGACATTGCTATGACATTATATTAAATGACTCCTTTGACGGTCTGCTTAAGGAGGCTCAGGCCTTATATGACAGTTCCCGTAAGCTCTGTATCATTACGGACTCAAACGTGGAGAAGCTGTATGCGCAGGAGGTTTCCAAAGAGCTTGGGAAGGGCTTTGATACCGTTCTTACCTATTCCTTCCCGGCGGGAGAGGAGAATAAAAGGCTGTCCACGGTAGAAAACGTCTATCGTTTTCTTGTGGAAAACCGGTTCAACCGGAATGATGTGATAGCAGCCCTTGGAGGAGGCGTTACCGGAGATCTGTCAGGCTTTGCCGCGGCCACCTATATGAGAGGCATTGATTTTATACAGATCCCCACAACGCTGCTTTCGATGGTGGACTCAAGCATCGGGGGCAAGACCGGTGTGGATCTTGATGCCTATAAGAACATGGTGGGAGCCTTTTACATGCCTAAAATGGTTTACATAAATACCTCAGTGCTGAACTCGCTTCCCAAAGAACAGTTTTCCTCGGGTATGGCTGAGGTGCTTAAGGCAGGGCTCATAAAGGACGGAGACTTCTACGGATGGGTCATTAATAATTTTAATGAGATACTCGATAAGGAGCCTCAATACCTGACTGAGATGATTAGAAAAAGCGTAGATATAAAGAGACAGGTAGTCACTGCGGACCCCTTTGAAAGGGGTGAGCGGGCAAAGCTCAATTACGGACATACTCTGGGACACGCCATCGAAAAATATAGTGAATTCAGGCTGACGCACGGAGAATGTGTGGCGCTGGGAAGCATCGCGGCTGCCTTCATAGCTTATAAAAGAGAGCTCTTGTCCACGGAGGAGTACTACGAGATACGGGATATGTTTGTACCCTTCGGTCTGCCGATCTCACTCGGGGATATGGATATCGATGCCGTGCTTAAGCTTACCGTTTCCGATAAGAAGAATGATTCAAAGGGGCTTAAGTTCATCCTGTTAAACGGCATAGGAAGATCCGAGATCTGCAGAGATGTTACTGAAGAGGAAATGAGGAGTGCGCTTTCGGAGCTTGTCGTGTAAAAGGAGAGCCTTATAAGGCGTCAGTATATTATGAAAAAATCTGCCAGATTAATGTTGGAGCTTATATTGGTCGCTGTGCTGGTTCTGATAGATCAGCTTACGAAGCAGCTTGCGAAGAAATATCTTGAGGGGAGAGCGGGATTAGCGATAATTAAAGGGGTGCTTGAGCTGTATTATCTTCCCGGGGGCAATACCGGTGCGGCCTGGGGCCTTTTTTCCGGCTACCAGTTCATGCTTGTGGCCGTATCTGTCATAGTGGTTCTGGGCATTGGCTTCATACTGTTAAGGATCCCCTGTGAAAAAAAATATTCCATGTTAAGGGTACTGTTAGTATTTATTCTGGCAGGCGGCATCGGGAATATGATAGACAGGATAGCCTTAAGGTCGGTGAGGGACTTCATCTATATCAGCATAATCAATTTCCCTGTTTTTAATGTGGCGGATATGTATGTTTCCTGTTCCGTGGTACTGCTTATGATATTATTTATTTTTGTCTTTAATGATGATGATATAAGAACGCTTGAAGGGCATATTTACGGACGTTTTAAAAGGAAGGACAGAAACCCTGAAGGCTGTATGGTATCCGATGATAAAGCCGACCGGTGAAAAGGATGAATGAATACCTGTTTGAGATCCCGGAGAACGACAGCGGCCTTCGTGTAGATAAATATCTTTCGGCGGCTGCAGACGGATTGTCCCGCTCCTTTATTCAGAAGCTGATAAAGGACGGGGCTGTTTTTGTTAACGGAAAGCCCTGTAAGGCAAGTCAGACGGTGGAAGAAGGTGACACCGTATCCTTTTGTGCGCCTGAGGCCGTAACACCGGATATACTGCCCGAAAATATTCCTCTGGATATCCTTTACGAGGACGGGGATGTTATTGTCGTAAACAAGCCGAAGGGCATGGTGGTGCATCCTGCCGCGGGGCACTACAGCGGAACTCTGGTGAATGCTCTTTTGTACCATTGCAGGGACTTGAGCGGCATTAACGGTATTCTGCGCCCCGGGATCGTGCATCGTATCGATAAGGATACTACCGGCGCGGTCATAGCCTGCAAGAACGACAGGGCTCATATGAATATCGCGGCCCAGCTTAAGGAGCATTCCCTTGACCGGGAATATCACGCTATAGTGCATGGGAATATCATCGAGGATACCGGCACCATATCCGCGCCCATCGGACGGGACCGCAGGGACCGGAAGAAAATGGGGATAGATTTTGAGAACGGAAAAGAAGCGGTAACTCATTTTCAGGTTCTTGAAAGATTCGGTAATTATACTTATGTCAGGTGCATTCTGAAGACCGGGCGGACCCACCAGATCAGGGTGCATTTTGCTTATATGAAGCATCCGATACTGGGAGATGAGGTATACTGCGGCATCAGATCCCCCTACAGGCTTGAAGGTCAGACCCTTCACGCAAGGACTCTGGGCTTTACCCATCCCTCGACCGGAGAGAGGATACTTACGGAAGCGCCGCTGCCGGATTACTTTGAGCGGCTGCTTACCGATCTTCGTCTTAAGCGTACTGTTTCCTGAAGGACAATACACCGTTTGCCGCTGAATTTTTATCATGATTTTTTTATGCCCAAATTTATGACGATTTAATATGTCGTAAACCCGCAGATGTTGTATAATTACAGTAGATGGATCAGATTTGTTGCATGAAACGAATTTACTCGTTTCCTTTTGCGGCACCATAACTGCTGCGGGATTCTGTAAAGGTGGTTTTGACTATGGGAATGACAAACAAACAATTCCAGGCATTTATCAGGCTTACGATAGATAAAATAAAGAGAGCATTGAATGAATCCCCGGATAATATCGAGCTTAAGGAGCTGCTTGATATCTATCAGTCAATGCTTGAGGACGGGGATTGAGAACTGCAGGCAGCTGTAAGGAACCGTAGAAAATAACATATGCCGGTGGTACAGGATGCATAGGATATTTAGCTGCGGTTCCTAAGTATAAAAGGAGAGGGAGAAGGATATGGAGCATATTATCACGATAAGCAGGGAATTCGGTTCTGCCGGGTCCGAGATAGCAGGTCTTCTGTCAAAGAGGCTCGGGGTCAATTATTATGACAAGGATCTTCTGAAAAGAGCGGCGGAGGAGTCCGGGATGTGTCATGAGATATTTGAGAATCATGATGAAAAGCCCACAAACAGCTTTCTGTATAACCTTGTCATGGATACCTACTCGTTCAGCTACGGTTCGTCACCGTACATTGAGATGCCTATAAGCCATAAGGTCTTTCTGGCGCAGTTTGAGACCATAAAGAATATTGCAAAGGAGGGTCCCTGCATCATAGTAGGAAGATGTGCCGATTATGCCCTGGCCGAGCTTCCCAATGTTATCAATGTTTTCATTCATTCTACCGTTGAGGCCAGAGCGGAGAGGATATCAAAAATGTATAATCTTTCCGTTGATAAGGCAAAGGAAATGATATCCAAAAAGGATAAGCAGCGTGCTAATTATCATAATTTCTATTCTGCAAAGAAATGGGGCAAGGCTGACTCCTATGACCTGTGTATCGACAGCCACAGGCTCGGTATAGAAAATACCGTATTATTTATAGAAAAATATGTTAATATGCTTGAAGGAAAGTAATGGGACATTTTGATAAAAGATATATTAAAATAGGTATTCTGGGCGTTATCTGCACCTGTATCTGTATAGGCTTTTATTTCCTTATGAAAAACGGGGCAGAGTCTCTTTTTTATTTGAAAAACAGGGCAATAAACATCCTTCTGCCTTTTATCGATGCAATAGTCATCGCCTTTATCCTTAATCCGGTGATGATGAGCCTTGAGACAAGGGTAGTGGAGCCTCTTTTTAAAAAGATCAAAGGGTTTAATCCCTCCAGGAACCTATGCCGTGGTGTATCTATCTTATTGTCACTCATACTTTTCTTTCTTATTGTTATCGGACTGATCTCACTTATCGTTCCGCAGCTTATCGAAAGCATACAGAGCATCATCCTCAGGATGCCCTCATACCTTTCTTCATTAAATAATATGCTTTCGGACCTTCTGCGCAACAACAAGGAGATAGACGAGCTGTTCAACACTTATTCGGTAAGACTGTCGGATTATCTCACCAGAGAGATCATTCCCACGATCCAGTCGTTTATCTCATCACTTTCAGGAACTATTTTTTCTTCGGTATTTGTATTCTTCTCAGGAGCCTTAAAGTTCATAATCGGTATTATAATCTGTACATATCTGCTGTATAAAAAGGAAATATATCTGGCGCAGGCAAAGAAGACCATATATGCTTATTGTTCTCCGGAGAGGGCAAATGATATAATAAACAACCTTCGTTTTGCCAACAGGACCTTTGGAGGCTTCCTTACGGGCAAGCTCTTTGATTCTCTTATAATAGGAATACTCTGCTTCATCTGCATCAGCATAATGCGTATCCCATATGCGCTTTTGATAAGCTGTGTGGTAGGAGTCACAAACATTATCCCTTATTTCGGCCCGTTTCTCGGGGCTGTTCCATCTGCGTTGATACTGCTTATGATCGATCCGATGAAGTCGATCATCTTTGCTGTTTTCATTCTTATACTGCAGCAGGTAGACGGAAACATCATAGGCCCCAAGATCCTGGGGGATTCCACCGGACTTCCCGGGATATGGGTGATCTTTTCCATTACTATATTCGGAGGTATCTTTGGGGTGTTCGGTATGGTAATTGCGGTACCGATCTTTTCCATCATCTATGCCGCATTTAAGGCCAATCTTGAAAGCAAGCTGAAAAAGAAAAATATGCCTTCCGATACGGATTTTTATATACGGTCTGATTATTATCCCGAAAACATGGAGGAATCCAAACGGCCCGAAATGAGCGGCGAGCATTTCCGTCTTAAAAACGGCGCTGTAAGCGAAAATATCCAGAGAAACCGAAATAAGAAAAAGCCTGACTAATGGCTGAATCCCGTACTAATTATTCGTTAAAGTTGTCTTTCGCGAATAGTTCTGTTTACCGCCCTATTAAGCTGTTTACGTTGAGAAAGTCTTTTTACGGCCATGGATCATGAGATCGTTACGCAGATTGTCCCGGTGAAGCTTTTTTTGCCTTTGAGGATCATTACCGAGTTTTTAAGATCCATCAGCATAAGCTTGTACTGATCAGGCGAAAGGCTGTAGCTTTGACCCTGAGCGGTTTTAACCTTAAGTGACTTCACATTTGTGACGATTCCCTTGTCTGATTTTATCCCTGCATCGTTAAGCTTAAGCCTTACCTCGTTTTCTGAAGAGGTTATATCCACCGGATTGATCGTAAAACGGCATTTATCGGCTTTAAGTGAGCTGTTGAGTGTGCCCGTCAGGCTCACCAGCTCAAGGATCTCATCAGCCGTAAGCCCCGCTTTTTTAGCAGACTGCTTGTTAAATACCAGCGCGGGATAAAATAATGCCGTGCCTGCCTCTTTATTTTTTTTACAGATATATTTTACTGTAAACAGCTCCTCAGAGCTTACAGCTTCATTTCTGATAAGGCCGTTTTTTGTTATGAAATCCGTCAGTGAGGATATATCCGTCTTTGCATTCAGCTGCTTATCGGGCTTTATTTTTTTTCCTGTATAGGTTACCGCATTAAAGTAGCTTACTTTAACGAAGAATTCCCCTTCCTTGCCGCCAATGCTCTGCTTATGGCCCGAAGTGGTCTTTTCTGTCTCTTCACCCTCAGTATAAACGGGACTGCTGCTTTCTATTACTATGACCTGGCAATATGCTTTCAGACCCGTAACTGTATCCGTTGCCGTAACGGTCATCCTGCCCTTTCCTACCGGAGTGACCACGCCTTTTTTGCTTACCCTTGCTATCCCTTTGGAGCCGTCGTCTGATGTATACTTAACAGAGCACTCTCCTGCTCCGTCCGGCGATAACGAAGCCGACAGAGCCACCGGCTCTCCGCCCGCAAGAAGGTACATATAATCCTGCGAGAGCTTCAGAGTCACCGTTACGAGCTTATAATTTTCATATAGAGGCCAGAAGGTATCTGCGGCCAGATTCCCCCTTTTTATTGAATTTGCTTCCCTGTTTGCAGGTATCTCAAAATAATAACACCAATTATATCCTGCGTCCCAGGCTCCGTCACGGTCATTAGAGACAGGCGTTATTTTATTCATCACATAGGCATGGGAGCCGTTCAGCTCGTATTCCAGGAAATGCAGCTGTCCATCGAGGCTCTGCCAGTCATAGCCCGAAGAATAACAGTAGTTCTTTAAATTTTCAAAACGCGTGTTATGCCATTGACAGATGCCGTAGCTGGTCCCGTTATCTCCGAGGGCATCCTCCCTGAATCCCGATTCACAGTAAATATTTGCAAGAACGCCGCAGGCCGCGGCATTATTCAGGCCTATTTCCGAGATAAGATATTTAAAGATGATCTCCTCGTTCGAATTTGAGGTATATGCATCCGGAGTTATCTCTTCCGCCGCAGCACTGTCTGCAGCAGTGTCCGCAGCTGCTTCCTCACTGTCTCCATAGACAGGAGCAGACGAAGGAGCCGGTGTATCAGCATCATGTATGAAGACTCCGATGTAAGGAGCATCCTTCAATATGTCATAACCGTTTATGACAGAATAAAGCGTTTCATCAAAGGACGGGCTGAATTGATAATAAAATCCGTTTTGAGGATCGAATTCCTCCGCCGCGGAGTACCAGCTTACCGCTATGTCCTCAGAGCCTCCGTCCTCAAAAAAGGCCTTTAAGGTTTTGGGCATGGCTTCCGTAAGCTCATCGGGACTGTTATATTCCAACCTGTCTATATCAATGCGCCTTAATGATGCAGGCAGCTCTTCAAAGCCGGTGATCAGCCTTACCTTTGGATCCTGGTCTTCATTCTGCGCTTCTATCTTCTCGTCTGCGGATATTGCTGACGCGGCTGATACGACTGCCGGTCCGGAAATGAATACAGAGACGGAACAAAATAATAAGGCATACAAACTGAACAGCTTCTTTTTCATACTTCCCCCCTAGCTGCAGTGAACGAGATCGATCCGTTTACCGCATAAACCGATGCACACTGACCTGTTCGATATTTTCAAAGCAATTTATACATGTGAAAGCGATTAACTGCAATTTTCACAGATCTTTATGGCTGTGTTCACACGTTCTGCATTTCAGTGACCACAGTTATTCATACTTGATAACGTAAATAACTGCCGATCAATGAAGTGTATAACGAGTGGACGCAGCTATACATACATATGAAACGGAAGTTAATTGCGTTCACGAGTATACATTATCATGTATATGCTTCATCTTAGCACCACAGGACATTTTTTTCAATAAACATTCAGTACTGTTATGTAAACAAAAATAATACTGTAGTTGTCATAAATGGATTTATGTTATATAATTACTGAGGTTGACATAATTGCTTAACATGACAGTCTGAGACAGCTGCGGAACGCTTCGATCCATTTATTATGATCGTAAATAAAGGACTTTCAGATCTGTCTGGGGGATATATATGAGCACGGATAAGGCGGCTAACGCCTGACCACGAGGGGGAAAATAATGGCTGAGAAATCCTATCTTAATTACCATGATTCGGTAAACATGGATAATACCCTGCATTTAAGGGAGCTTGTAAAAACGCTTCCATCATTTTGCCGGAACTTTTTTCTGGGCATCAAGGATACCACTTCCACACGGACCAGGCTTGCATATGCCTATGATCTCAGGATCTTTTTTGAATACCTTCACGATTCCAATCCTATCTGCGCAAAATATGAAATCACGGATATTCCTCTTGAGATGCTTGAAAAGCTCAGCGCGATCGATATTACGGAATACATGGATTACCTGACCTGCTATGAAAAGGATGGTGAGGTCATCACCAATGACGAGCGTGGAAAGCAAAGAAAGCTGGCATCCCTCAGGAGTATGTACAACTATTTCTTCTGTACTGAAATGATCGAGAAGAATCCATCAGCACTTGTGCAGATGCCAAAGCTGCATAAAAAGGAAATAATACGTCTTGATCCTGATGAGGTGGCCGCTCTGCTGGATAATGTCGAAGAGGGTGCAAACCTTACCGAAAAGCAGCTTGAATATCATAAAAAGACCCGACTGCGTGACCTTGCCCTGCTTACTCTTCTGCTTGGCACAGGCATCCGTGTGTCTGAATGCGTAGGACTTGATCTTAAGGATGTGGACTTCAGGAATAACGGAATACTTATAAGACGTAAGGGTGGTTACGAAGCGATAGTATATTTCGGAGACGAGGTCGAGGAAGCTCTGAAGCAATATATAGAAGAAAGGCGCCACATCATACCTGCTTCGGGACATGAAAATGCACTCTTTCTTTCACTTCAGAATAAACGGCTTTCTGTCCGTTCCGTGGAAAAGCTGGTAAAGAAATATGCGCTTACGGTAACCTCTCTGAAAAAGATCACACCGCATAAGCTGAGAAGCACCTATGGTACAAACCTCTATCGTGAAACCGGAGATATCTATCTGGTTGCTGATGTCCTTGGCCATAAGGATGTTAATACTACAAAGAAGCATTACGCCGCTCAGGATGAAAGCAGACGGAGGATGGCTGCAAATGCGGTCAGATTAAGAGAATCGGTTTAACCCGGTGAGCTCAGATCAATGATATTGGTTAAGCCCCGCTTAAGGCCACCCGCTTAAGGGAAAACGGAAAAGCAGGGAACTACCAGATAATTGCCGGGGATCAGAACGGTTTCGTCACTGATATGATTGATCCTCCTTATCTCATTCCTGTAGGTGTCTATGGAATAATATCTTTCATCAAGGTTATCTACGGATATCGATTCAAGCGTATCTCCGAGATATATCATAACGCTTTTATAGCATTTTACAGGCACATAAGTATTGCCGCCGACCGCGGCCGGTCCCGTCTTTACCGGATCGGAGCTTGCATATATCAGTCTGGTGCCCGCAAATATACCTATTATAAGGATAAGCAGAAAGATCAGCGCCGGAAATATAAAACGGTGCTTATTTGATCTCAGATACTGCTCTGCTCTCCTCTTCCTCCGTATGAAATCCCTTCTTTTGAATTCTCTGTAGGAAACGGAACCATTCATACTTACCATACCTGTCACCCTCTCAATCCCCCACGGCACCGGCTCTTATAACATATCGGATTCGATGATCACCGGCCCGAACAACTGTTCTGGTCTTATTATACGAACATATATTCGATATGTCAATATTCAATCGAACATTTTTTCGGAAAATATGTTTGCATTTCCAAATGTGTATGTTAAAATATAGTCGTATAGTAAACAAATTAAGTGTTTGCACTTAATTCGTTTACTGTACCGGGCCAATTCGATATTTGCGGGCAAATATCGAAGCAGTGCAGTATAGAGAAGCTTTTTTGTTACTATTCACAGCCGAATCGCGCACTTGCTGCGCGATTGCGGGCCACAACTTATGGCTTGAGATGGGTTTTGCCCATCGCC